>Ga0207714_1000505_pt1 | contig 26930 bp, 16 predicted proteins | sample PonA232FremontCA_2_FD_187270 | JGI IMG/M metagenome (GOLD analysis project Ga0207714, IMG submission 187270) | Marine sediment microbial community from Fremont, CA, USA - Pond A23 Sediment 2 (SPAdes) | ecosystem: Environmental > Aquatic > Marine > Unclassified | place: USA: Fremont, California...
CGCTTGTAGTCGAGCGCGCTTTCCATCATGAGCGCCGTCTCGCCGTCCACCAGGGCCATGGCGGAGGCTTCGTGCCCCTCCAGCCCTTCCTCCACGACGATGGCGCTGCCGGCCTCGCCGAGCGCGCCCTCGGACAGCAGGGCGTCGATGGCCTCGTCGGCGCCGGCGTAATTGGCGCACACCGTCACGCCCTTGCCGGACGCGAGGCCGTCGGCCTTGACCACCACCGGCACATCCAGCTCGCGGACGTAGCTGCGGGCGGCGCCGGCCTCGGTGAAGCGGCGATACGCCGCCGTTGGGATGCCGTGGCGCGCGCACAGATCCTTCATGAAGCCCTTGGAGCCCTCCAGGCGCGCGGCTTCGCGCGTGGGGCCGAAGACCTTCACGCCGATCTTCCGCAGGGCGTCGGTGATCCCGGCGACCAGCGGCGCTTCCGGGCCGATGACGGCCAGGTCGATGCGCTGCTGGCGGCAGAAGTGCGTGGCGGCGTCGATATCCTCCGCCTCGAAGTCCACGCACACCGCCTCCCGCGCGATCCCGGCGTTGCCCGGGGCGCAGTAGAGCTCCGCCGTGAGGGGGGATGCCGCGAGCGCCCAGCAGAGCGCGTGCTCGCGCCCGCCGCCGCCGATCACCAGGACGCGCATGCCGACCTCGTCTTCTGCCTCTCATGGGGGACGGATTGTGTGTGGTGGCGGTGTCTAGCATACCAGCGGCCATGAGCGAAGCGCCGCGCACGACCCCGGGCCAGGCGGACGAGACCACCGGAACGGGTGACAACGTCCCCTTCTACACCGTGACCGAGGTGTCCCAGGCCGTGAAGCGCACGGTCGAGGGGGCGTTCGGGCGCGTGCGCATCCGCGGCGAGATCTCGCGGCCCAGCTTCCCGTCCTCCGGCCACTGCTACTACCGCCTGAAGGACGAGAACGCGGTGCTCGACGCCGTCACCTTCAAGGGCATGCGGCGAAAGCTGGCGGTCACGCCCGAGGACGGGCTGGAGGTCGTGGCCACCGGCCGGCTGACCACCTACGCCGGCAAGTCCACCTACCAGATCATCGTCGAATCGCTGGAGCTGGCGGGCGAGGGCGCGCTGCTCAAGCTGCTGGAGGAGCGCCGCAAGAAGCTCGCGGCCGAGGGGCTGTTCGCCGCTGAGCGCAAGCGCGAGCTGCCCTACCTGCCGGAGGTCGTGGGCGTCGTCACCTCGCCAACGGGCGCGGTCATCCGCGACATCCTGCACCGCCTGGGCGAGCGCTTCCCGCGCCGCGTGCTGGTGTGGCCCGTGGCCGTGCAGGGCGAGCAGGCCGCCGGCCAGGTCGCCGCCGCCATCGAGGGGTTCAACGCCTTGCCGCGCGACGGCGCGGTGCCGCGCCCCGACGTGCTGGTGGTGGCGCGCGGCGGCGGCAGCCTGGAGGACCTCTGGCCCTTCAACGAGGAAGCCGTGGTGCGCGCCGCCGCGGCCTCCGAGATCCCGCTGATCTCGGCGGTGGGGCACGAAACCGACACCACGCTTATCGACCACGCCGCCGACCGGCGCGCGCCCACGCCCTCCGCCGCCGCCGAGATCGCGGTGCCGGTGAAGAGCGAGCTGGTCGCGCTCGTCGGCGACCTGTCCGGACGGCTGCGCGCGGCCGGCTGGCGCGGGCTGGGCGACCGGCGCACGCGCCTGGAGGGGTTGGCGCGCGGCCTGCCCGACCCGCGCCGGCTGGTGGCGGACAAGGCGCAGCGCGTGGACGACGCGGACGCGCGCCTGTCGCTGGCCGCCGACCGCTACCTGCGCCGGGAGCGCGACCGCGTGGCGGGCCTGGGCGGGCGCCTGCCGCATCCGCGCCAACAGGTCCAGCTCGCGCGCGAACGCCTGGACGCGGCGGCGGCGAAGCTGACGCAGGCGGGTGCCCGGCAGCTCGAACGCCGCCAGGAACGCCTGCTGCGCCTGGACGCGGGCCGCCGCCTGCCGGCCGGCATCGCGCGCACGCGGGATGACGCGCGCCGCCACCTCGATCAGTTGAGCCGGCTGCTGGAAAGCTATTCCTACCAGAACACCCTGAACCGCGGTTTCGCCGTGGTGCGTGGCGAGAACGACGCGGTGCTAACCCGCGGCGCCCGGATCGCCGCCGGCCAGCACCTGGAGATCGAGTTCGCCGACGGCCGCCGCCCCGCCGTCGCGGAGGGCGAGGCACCCGAGCGCGGGCCGAAGGCGACCAAACGCCGGTCCGCGAAGACGTCTTCGACCCCCGGCGGGCAGGGATCGCTCTTGTAAGCCGGCATTGCGCGCGACCGCTTCGGATGCGGACCCCGAGGCGGCCCAGTTGCCAGCGAACACGCTCGCGCCGTTTTATGTCGCAATGATTTCTGCACTCGTGGGCAAGCATTGGTTTGTCGTCGGCACGGTGTCGCGTGTCCGGAAAACCGCATCCCGGTAACGGTTGCCTTGGGTGTCGTGATTGGCTGTAACGCGCGGCGACGACTGGCCGTCCCAGACTCGATTTCCCGTATATTGCCTGGGGACATATGCCGATGCTTGGAATGCGTGCCGCAGCTCTGCTGGTGGCGGCGAGCCTGGTGGGCGTGGATGGGGCGTCCGCGCAACACGGCGATGAGACTGGTGCGGGGGCTGACTGGCCCTCCGTGGCGCCCTTCGGCCTCGTGGCGCTCGACGCGGGCGCGTTCACGGGGGCCGGCACGCCGGATCGCGACGACGGCGAGGTGCGCCGCGCGCTCATCGGGGTGCGCGCCGCCCACGGCCCGCATCTGGGCCTGGAAGCGGCCTACGACCCGGCCGCCGAGGAGACGCCCTGGAAGAACGTCTTCGCGACGCTGGAGGCGGGCGGTGTGCTCCTGGCGGCGGGCAACCAGAAGCCGCCCTTCAGCATGCAGTTTCAGCAGGAGCTGCCGCACCTCGTGTTCCCCGAGCGCGGGCTGCCGTTCGGGCTCAGCCCGCGCCGGCGTGTCGGTGTCAGCGCCAATCTCGCGGGCGAGCTGTGGCAGGTGCAGGCGGGCGTCTTCGGCAGCAACCTGAACGACGCGGTGGATTTCGACACCCCGCTGGTGGGGGCGCGCGCCACCTACACCCCCATCCGCCGCGCGCGCACCACGCTGCATCTGGGCGCCGCGGTGAACCACACCGACGCCGGGGGACGCGTGGCCTTCGGGTTCCCGCCGGAAACCCTGCTGGCGCGCGAGCCGCTGGTGGCGAGCGGGCCGTTGCCGGGAACCACGGGGTTCACGCGCGGCAACCTGGAACTGGCGGGCACGCGCGGGCCGGTTTCGGTGCAGGGCGAATACCACCTCGTCGCCGTGGACCGGGCGGGCGCCGACGCGGTCTTTCGCGGCGGCTACGTGCAGGCGGCGTGGCTGCTCACGGGCGAGACGCGGCCCTACGTGCATGCCAAGGGGCAGATGCGCCGGGGCATGCTGGGCCGGCCCAGGGCGGCGGCGCCCGTCAGCCCGACGGCGGGCGGCACGGGGGCCTGGGAAGTCGCGGCGCGCGTGAGCACCCTGGACCTGCGCGACGACGGCGTGGGCCGCGGCGACGGGCGGTCCCTAAGCCTGGGGCTGACCTGGTTCGCCAACCCGCACGCACGGGTGACGGCGAGCTACGTCAACGCCGAGGCCGACGGCGCGGCCGGCGGCGGTACCGTCCACGCCGGGCTGCTGCGCCTGGAAGGCAAGTTCTGACCCGCCGCGCCGGAGAGCAGCCGGCCGCGATTGTTCATGACCCACGGTGGGAAGCGCCACCATGGGCCATGCGCTGGGCAACGTGGTCAGCCGGCAAGCCCGTCTGTAGCGTTCGGCGAGACCCCCAGGGCGGAGACGTCGTCGCCGTCCAGGTTCACCGCCGCCGGGTCGAAATCCGGCCCCACGGACTCGCCGCCGATTTCCATACTGATACCACCCTCCGTCACGAGCGCGGCCGTCGCCGATCCATCGGCGAATTCGACCTCGACGTCGGCGTTCAGACTGATCTCGGCACGTTCGCCCGAGGGGCCTTCCACGGTCAAAACATTGCCGGATTGTGTGAAGGTGTGCTCGCCAAGCGCCGCCGTGAATTCCACCTCGTCGCCGGTGTTGCCACCGAACTGGATGTCCGCCCCAGGCGCCACCTGCACCGTCTCGGCTTCCGCGGTACCCCGCACATCGGCCGCGAACGGCATTTGGATGGTCTGAGACTCCCCGCTGAGAACCACGATGTTGGCCGTCTCGCTTTGCGGCGGGTTAGTTGCGCCGTCATTCCCCGCGAGGGCCGAGGCGCTCGCTGGATCCAAATCCACGGCAGAGGCGTCGAAGCCATCCCCGAGCGTCTGACCACCAAGCGTCGTGGCGATGCCGTCTTCGCCAGCACTGATATTCGCCGTGGCCGCTCCGTCCGCGAAGGCCAGTTCAACATCGCCGTTCAACGCGATCGTGGCCTGCGTGTCTCCATTGGTCAGGGTAAGCGTGTTGCCCCCAGCGGAAACCTCGAACGCCCTCAGCTGGCTGGCGAACTCCACCCGATCGCCCGTGTTGCCGCCGAACTCAACCTCGGTGCCGGACGGCACCTGAATGGTCTCGGGCTCAGCTGTCCCACGGACATCCGATGTGAATGGGACTTTCAGCGTTTGGGATTCACCGTTTGCGACAACGATGTTCGGGTCTTCGCTTTGCGGTGGGTTGTCCCCGGCGTCGGCTGTTTCTTGAACTTGTATCGTTGCCTGGGCCGTATCGGTCCCGCCGTTGCTGTCGGACACCGTGTAGGTGAAGCTGTCCTCGCCTGAGAAACCGCTGTCCGGGCTGTACCGGATCTCGCCGCCGTCAGTGATCTCGACCTCGCCATTCGCCGGATCACCGGGATCCCGGATGCTCAGCTCATCACCGTCCGGGTCGCTGTCGTTGGCCAGGACGTCGATGGTGACGGCCCCACCGGCAGCTGTGGCCGCGGTGTCGTCATCCGCCGTGGGAGCCTCATTGGAGTCTCCGGAACCTGTTTGAAACACGTTCCCCTGGATCACGTCGGGGTTCTGGAAGTCTCGCCATGCGACGGCGAAGCCGCCGCCGGAGAGATCCGTGATCGTGGGGTCGAACTGGGCCGCATCCCCGGTGCCGGAGACGGTGAAGGCGCCGGTCTTCGCGCCGCCGCTGGTGAACACGTTCCCCTGGATCACGTCGGGGTCCTGCCTGTCGCTCCACGCAACTGCGAAGCCGCCACCGGAAAGCTCCGTGATCGTGGGACGGACTTGGTCCCCGGTGCCGGAGACGGTGAAGGCGCCGGTCTGCTCGCCGCCGCTCGTGAACACGTTCCCTCGGATCGCGCCGGACTGCTCCCACGCGACGGCGAAGCCGCCGCCGGAAAGGTCGGTGATTGTGGGGTCGCGCTGAGGCTCATCCCCCGCGCCGGAGACGGTGAAGGCGCCGGTCTGCTCCCCGCCGCTCGTGAACACGTTCCCCTGGATCACGTCGGGGGGCTGCCTGTCCTGCCACGCGACGGCGAAGCCGCCGCCGGAAAGGTCGGTGATTGTGGGGCCGAACTGGAAATCATCCCCGGCCCCGGAGACGGTGAAGGCGCCGGTCTGCTCCCCGCCGCTCGTGAACACGTTCCCCTGGATCACGAAGGGATCCTGCCTGTCCTGCCACGCGACGGCGAAGCCGCCGCCGGAAAGGTCGGTGATTGTGGGGTCGCGCTGAGGCTCTTCCCCGGCCGCGGAGACGGTGAAGGCGCCGGTCTGCTCCCCGCCGCTCGTGAACACGTTCCCCTGGATTACCTCGGGGCCGGGGAATACGCGCGCGAGCTGTGCGTCCCACCACGCGACGGCGAAGCCGCCACCGGAGAGGTCGGTGATCGTGGGGGTGAACTGGCTGTTGTCACCGGCCCCGGAGACGGTGAAGGCGTCGGTCTGCTCCCCGCCGCTCGTGAACACGTTCCCCTGGATTACCTCGGGGTCTTGCTCGTCCTCCCACGCGACAACGAAGCCACCGCCAGACAAATTCGTGATCGTCGGGGTGTCCTGGTCGGTATCCCCAGTGCCAGTGACGGTGAAAGCCCCAGTCTGTTTCACTGCCATGGTCCTTCCTCGCTTGGTCGGTCTGTTTTCATCCGCGCCATTGTGCTGGGTGGCTCAAGATGGGCTCGTCAGCTCCGTATGGATGCAAGGGGCGCGACGCGCTCCCGTCCGAAGCGCCGCCAGCGCCCGACGCTCGTGTCGCTGATCCCGCTGCGCACCTGCCCCATGCTCATCGTTCGCACCGGCCCTTCGGTTTCGTGGTGGCCCTCGACGCAGCGCGCGTCCCAATTCAGCCCCAGGAAATCGAGCACGCGCGCGACCTGTTGGTGCGGCTCGCGCACGAGGGCTTCGTAGTCGACCTCCAGAAAACACCTTGATGGCAGGAGCGCGCGCCAGTGCGTCATGAGGCGCTCGTAGCTCTGGTAGCGGCGCGCAATGTCCTCCAGCGAGAACGTCCAGTCCAACCCGTCGTGAAAGCGCGCCGTGTAGCACGACAGCCCCGTGTCGCGCGGATCGCGCCGCATGTGGATGATCCGGGCCTGCGGCATCGTCGCCGCGATGAGCCCCGCCTGCTTGAACTGCTCCGGCATCTTGTCCACGGCCACGCCCGCGTTCGGCGCCAGCGCGTTGACGCGGGCGAGATACGCGCCCGCGATCGCGCCCGCCGCCACGGGGCGCAGGTGCGCCGCGCACTCGGGCCATGCGATCCGCGCGCTTTCATCCCCCGGGGCCATCGTGTTCTGGATTTCCTGGAGGTCGGCGCGCTCGCCCAGCGGCGCCGCCTCGGGATGCGCGCCGAGGATGCGTTCCATCAGCGTCGTGCCCGAGCGCGGCATGCCCATCACGAAAACCGGGGCGGGCCCGGGGGTCGTGATCTGCCCGCGCGTGAGCTGGTTCAGCACCGGCGCCGTGTAGGTCTCGGCCAGGCGGCGCTCGTGGTCTTCGATCCTGGCCACGTCCGGAGTGAGGCGCGCGTGGATGCGCGCGTTGCCATCCGTGTACCAGGACCACGCCTCACCGTAGCGCCCGGCGTGCTCCAGCGCCGCCCCAGCCGAGAAGGCAAACTGCACGCGATCCTGTCCCTCGGCGTGGGCGGCTTTGTCGGCGAGGATGTCGGCCGCTGTCTCGCTGCCCCGGCCGATCACGGCCGGTGCGTCCGCCAACAACTTCAGGCTGGAGAGATGATGCCACGCTCGGGCGTGGTTTGGGTTCTGGCGGACAACCGCGTGAAAGCTCTCGCGCGCGCCCCGGAAATCTCCCAGCGCCGCCTGAGCCTGACCCCGCTGATTGAGCACCGCCGGCGCCGTCTCGGTCTCCGTCAGCGCCAGAATCTCACGCTCCCGCTCCTGGGCGGCGAGCAGCCGGCACAGCGGGACGAGCACAGCCGCGCGGTCCGCACCCAAATCAAGCGCGCGCCGCAGCAGCCCCTCGGCCTCGTGGTAGCCACGCGTGTTGCCCTCATCGACCAGGAGGTGGCCAAGCTGCCCGGCCGCCACCGCGTCGTGCGGGTTGATCGCCAGCAGCTCGCGGAACGTGGCCTTCGCAGCGGCGGTGTGCCCCAGCCACCGCAGCAAATGACCAGCATTGTGGCGGGACGGAAAGTCCACAGGATCGCGGCGCATGGCGCGCCAGTATGCCAGGACGGCCGCGCGGTAGCGCTCGGCTTCTTGGAGCGTCTGAGCGAACGCGCTCCATGCGGCAGCACGGCCGTCGCGGCGTGTGTGCTGAAAGCTCCCCCACCAGCCTTGCGACGCCGTTCGCGGCCGGGACGGCGTATGCCCATCCACCGACGCCGCATCGGTGCCGCGGCCGTAGAGCGCAGCTTCCGTCACCTCATCTTGGGACGCCGGTGTGGGCATCGGCGCATACCATGAACGGGAAGCAGAAAGCCGCTTCTTCGAATGCAACGTTTTCTCGAAGCGCACCACGCCATACCGCGCCGATCAACCTTCCGCAGTCGGTGAATTTAGTGATCCCGGTTCCGGCGCAAGCCACCGAAATATACACTACTGTACCCTGGATTCCGCTTGTGAAGTCAACAGACTTGGCAAGCCTGTCGCAATCCGCGCTCCCGCGCGGGTAACGACCTCCGTATCGGGTAGGGGAGCGTGACCGTCAGCCCGACGGCGCGGCCGGCGGCGGTACCGTCCACGCCGGGCTGCTGCGCCTGGAAGGCAAGTTCTGACGCGCCGCGCCGCCGGCCTTTACAGATACACGTACCCCAACAACGCCAGCCCCAGCGCGAGCCGGTAGACGACGAAGGGCGTGAAGGTCTGGCGCTGCAGCCAGCGCATGAGCAGCGCGATCGTCAGCCACGCGGCGGCGAACGCCAGCACCGCGGCCACGAGGGCGTCCAGGCGCAGCGCGGCGGCGTCGCTGCCGGCGAGGTCCAGCCCCGCCAGCACGCCCGCGCCCGCGATCGTGGGAATCCCCAGCAGCAGGGCGAAGCGCGCCGCCTCCTGCCGGCCGTAGCCCAGCATGCGCCCCGCCGTCGCCGTGATGCCGGCGCGGCTGGTGCCGGGCATGAGCGCCAGGATCTGCAGCATCCCGACGATGAGCGCGTCGGGCAGGTCCATCTCGTCCAGCCGGCCGCGCAGCCCGCCCGCCTTGTCGGCCGCGTAGAGCACGATCCCGAAGATGAGCGTCGTCCACGCAACCAGCTCCACGCTGCGCAGGTGGTCGGCGACCATCTCGCGGGCGCTGAGCCCTACGGCCACGACGGGCAGCGTCGCGACGACCACGTTGATCGCCAGCCGCGACCCCGCGTCGCGCTCGCCGCCCAGCCAGCGCACCGCGCCGCGCACCATCTGCGCGAGGTCGCGGCGGAAGTAGCCGCACACCGCCGCGAGCGTGCCCACGTGCACCGCGACGTCGAGCACGAGGCGGTCCGCGCCCGCCTGCGCCGGCACCGGCCGGCCCGCCGCGTCCAGGCCCTGCCACACCAGGATGAGGTGACCGGAGGAGGAGATCGGGAGAAACTCGGTGATCCCCTGGACGAGCGCCAGGATGACGAGGGGCAGCAGGGGCACGGCGAACCTCGGCGGGATGGCGGATAAGCACGTCCCGATATAGCCATCAGCCGGGCGCGCGTCACCGCCTGCGACCCCGTGCCCCGGCACGCACCGAATATGTCAGGAATGTTGACGTACAAGGCGGAATCGGTTCGGGAAACGGACTGCTCAGCGCACCGCTTGCGCACGGTGCCCCAAGAGACAAGGCAGGAATGCTGACGTTTGTGTCGGTTTGCGGGTGGCCTGGGCGGCGACACGGCGCTATATCCGTTGACCCACCGACGCGCGCCGTGTGTCCAGGCGGCGGCGCGAGCAGGGGGCGGAGCGTCCGGCGCGGGCGAAGCGCTCGCGCGCGGGCGATGCCAGCGGCGGCGAAGCATCACCGGAAGCGGAACCCACGATGGCGCGGCAAACGCTGAAGTTCGTCAACCTCCCCAAGCAGATGCCGGAAAAGCGCGCGCCCGAGCAGCGCCGGCAGGATTTCAACGAGATCTACGGCGTCTTCGACCCGGAAAAGGGACGCGAGCAGGCCGGCCGCTGTTCGCAGTGCGGCGTGCCCTTCTGTCAGGTGCACTGCCCGCTGCACAACAACATCCCGGACTGGCTGCAGCTCACGGCCGAAGGGCGCATGGAGGAGGCCTACGAGACGGCCGCGGCCACCAACAACATGCCCGAGGTCTGCGGGCGCATCTGCCCCCAGGACCGGCTGTGCGAGGGCAACTGCGTCATCGAGCAGTCCGGCCACGGCACGGTTACGATCGGCGCGGTGGAGACCTACATCACCGAAACCGCGTGGGACAACGACTGGGTCAAGCCGGCGAACCCGCCGCGCGAGCGCGACGAGAGCGTGGGCATCATCGGCGCCGGCCCGGCCGGGATGGCCGCGGCCGAGCAGCTCCGCCGCAAGGGCTATCAGGTGCACGTCTACGACCGCTACGACCGCGTCGGCGGCCTGATGACCTACGGCATTCCCAACTTCAAGCTGGAGAAGTACGTCGTCGAGCGGCGCGCGCGCCTGCTCTACGACTCGGGTGTCCACTTCCACCTCAACTTCGAGGTGGGCGAGGACGCCACGCTGGCGCAGCTGCGCTCCTGGCACGCCGCCGTGCTCATCGCCACGGGCGTCTACAAGGCGCGCGAGGTCAACGTGCCGGGTGTCGGCCTGGGCAACGTTCACCGCGCGCTGGACTTCCTGACCACCGAGAACAAGCGCGAAATGGGCGACGACGTGCCCAGGTTCGACGACGGCACGCTCAACGCCGAGGGCAAGAACGTCGTCGTCGTGGGCGGCGGCGACACCGCGATGGATTGCGTGCGTACATCGGTGCGGCAGGGCGCCAAGTCGGTGCGCTGCCTCTACCGCCGCGACCGCAAGAACATGCCGGGCTCGCAGCGCGAGGTCGCCAACGCCGAGGAGGAGGGCGTCGAGTTCGTATGGCAGGCCGCGCCCTACGCCTTCCTGGGTGACGAGTCCGTTCGGGCGGCGCGGGCGCAGCGCGTCCACCTCGGCGTGCCGGATGCCAGCGGGCGCCAGACGCCGCAGGTGGTGCAGGGCTCGGAGTACGACATCCCGGCCGACCTCGTCATCAAGGCACTCGGCTTCGACCCCGAGGACCTGCCCACGCTGTTCAACGCGCCCGAGCTGCAGACCACGCGCCGCGGCACGGTGCACGTGGACTTCCGCTCGCTGATGACCAACCTCGACGGGGTGTTCGCCGCCGGCGACATCGCCCGCGGCGCCTCGCTGGTGGTCTGGGCGATCCGCGACGGCCGCGACGTGGCCGAGGCGATGCACAGCTATATCCAGACCTACGCCCGTCAGGCGCCCGGCGCCGAGGCCATGGCGGCGGAGTAACGCGCGCCGGCGGGAACGCGACGAACGGGGCGCCGCATGGGCTCGCAAGCCGGCGCCCGGCGAAAGGAACGGCAGCCATGAGCGATCAGCACGACAGCGGTCCGGCCTTCATCGACGGCTGGCGGCGCGAGGCCGCGAACCTGGCCGACAATGGCCTCTACAGCCCGGCGGACGAGCGCGACAACTGCGGCGTGGGCATGGTCGCCGCCACCGACGGGCGGCCCCGGCGCGAGGTCGTGCAGGCGGGCATCGACGCCCTCAAGGCGGTGTGGCACCGCGGCGCCGTGGACGCCGACGGCAAGACCGGCGACGGTGCGGGCATCCACGTGGAGATCCCGCAGGCCTTCTTCCGCGCGCACGTCGAGGCCACCGGCCACCGCCCCGGCAGCCAGCGCATCGCGGTGGGCATGATGTTCCTGCCGCGCACCGACCTGGACGCCCAGGAGCGCTGCCGCGTCATCGTCGAGCGCGAAATCCTGCAGTACGGCTACACCATCTACGGCTGGCGCCAGGTGCCGGTGGACACCACCGTCATCGGCGAGAAGGCCAACGCCGCGCGGCCCGAGATCGAGCAGATCATGATCGCCAACACGCGCGGCCGGCCCACGTGGCGGCTGGAGGCGGACCTCTACATCATCCGCCGCCGCATCGAAAAGGCGATCCAGGCCGAGTCCATCACGGACTTCTACTGCTGCTCGCTGTCGTGCCGCTCGATCATCTACAAGGGCATGTTCCTCGCCGAGCAGGTCACCGACTTCTATCCGGACCTGCTGGACGAGCGCTTCGAGTCCAGCTTCGCCATCTTCCACCAGCGCTACTCGACCAACACCTTCCCCACCTGGTCGCTGGCGCAGCCCTTCCGCGTGCTCTGCCACAACGGCGAGATCAACACGCTGCGCGGCAACGTGAACTGGATGAAGGCGCACGAGTGCCGCCTGGACGCCGCCGTGTTCGGCAGCCGCATCGAGGACATCAAGCCCGTGGTCCAGGCCGGCGCCTCGGACTCGGCCGCGCTGGACGCCGTCTTCGAGCTGATGGTACGCGGCGGGCGCGAGCTGCCCATGGCGAAGACGATGCTGATCCCCGAGTCCTGGTCGGCCGACAAGGCCATGCCCCAGAAGCTCAAGGATCTCTATCTCTACGCCAACGCCGTCATGGAGCCCTGGGACGGCCCGGCGGCGGTGTGCGCCTACGGCGGGCGCTGGCTCATCGCCGGCATGGACCGCAACGGTCTGCGCCCGCTGCGCTTCACGCGCACCGACGACGACCTCCTCTTCGTCGGCTCCGAAACCGGCATGGTGCGCCTGGACGAGGAGCGCATCGTGGAGAAGGGCAAGATCGGCCCCGGCGGCATGATCGCCGTCGACCTGGACGCCGGGCGCTTCTACCACGACCCGGAAATCAAGGAGCGCCTCGCCGACGAGAACGCCTGGGGCGACTGGGTCGGCCAGATCACGCGCCTGGACGACCTGCTGGGCGCGGGCACGCGCGAGACGGCCCACTATGGCAAGGAGGAGCTGCGCCGGTACCAGTACACCGTCGGCCTCTCCATGGAGGACCTGGAGATGGTCCTGCATCCCATGGTGGAGGACGGCAAGGAGGCCGTGGGCTCCATGGGCGACGACACGCCCATGGCCGTGCTCTCCGACCGCTACCGCGGGCTGCACCACTACTTCCGCCAGACCTTCGCCCAGGTCACCAACCCGGCGATCGACCCGTTCCGCGAGCGCGCGGTGATGAACCTCACCACGCGCCTGGGCAATCTGGGCAACATCCTGGATGAGAGCCCGTCGCAGTGCGACCTGCTACAGCTCGACTCCCCGGTCATCACGAACGCCGGCTACGCCGCGATGCGCCGCTACATGGGCGACGCGGCCGTGGAAATCGACTGCACCTTCGCGGCCCACAGCAATCACCACGCCCTGCGCCAGGCCATCACGCGCGTCCAGCAGGAGGCCGAGGACGCCGTGCGCGCCGGGCGTGAGCACGTCATCCTGACCGACGAGCACCTGGGCCCGGACGCCGCGCCGCTGCCCATGATCCTGGCGGCCGGAGCGGTGCACACGCACCTCATGCGCCAGAACCTGCGCACCTATGTGTCCATCAACGTGCGCTCGGCGGAGTGCCTGGACGTGCACTACTTCGCCTGCCTCGTCGGCGTGGGCGCGACCACGGTCAACGCCTATCTGGCGCAGGAAGCCATCGCGGACCGCCACCGCCGCGGCCTGTTCGGGGAGCTGTCGCTGGAGGACTGCCTCAACCGCTTCAAGAAGGCGGTCGACGAGGGCCTGCTCAAGATCATGTCCAAGCTCGGCATCTCGGTGCTCTCGTCCTACCGCGGCGGCTACAACTTCGAGGCCGTGGGGCTCTCGCGCACGCTGGTGGACGAGTTCTTCCCCGGCCTGCCGTCGCGCATCTCCGGCATCGGGCTGACGGGCATCCAGCAGAAGGTGCTGGAGCTGCACGACACCGCGTGGTCGCAGGACTTCGTGGCGCTGCCCGTGGGCGGCTTCTACAAGTACCGCAAGCGCAAGGACGGCGAGCGCCACGCCTGGGAGGGTCAGCTCATCCACACCCTCCAGGCGGCGGTGACGAACGACAGCTACTCCACCTACAAGCGCTTTTCCGAGGGCATCCAGGCCATGCCCACGGTCAACCTGCGCGACCTGCTGGACTTCAACCGCAGCGGCGTGGAGCCGGCACCGCTGGATGACGTCGAGTCCATCACCGCCATCCGCAAGCGCTTCGTCACGCCGGGGATGTCGCTGGGCGCGCTCTCCCCGGAGGCGCACCGCACGCTCAACGTCGCCATGAACGCCATCGGCGCCAAGTCGGACTCCGGCGAGGGCGGCGAGGACCCGGCCCACTTTCAGCCCGACGAGAACGGCGACAACCCCAACAGCGCCATCAAGCAGGCGGCCTCGGGCCGTTTCGGCGTGACGGCCGAGTACCTCAACCACTGCCGCGAGATCGAGATCAAGGTCGCCCAGGGCGCCAAGCCCGGCGAGGGCGGCCAGCTCCCCGCCTTCAAGGTGACGGAGATGATCGCCAAGCGCCGGCACGCCACGCCCGGCGTGATGCTGATCTCGCCGCCGCCGCACCACGACATCTACTCGATCGAGGATCTGGCCCAGCTCATCTACGACCTCAAGCAGATCAACCCGGACGCCCAGGTCTGCGTGAAGCTGGTGGCGCGCGCCGGCATCGGCACGATCGCCGCCGGCGTCGCCAAGGCCAAGGCCGACGTCATCCTGATCGCGGGGCACAGCGGCGGCACGGGCGCCAGCCCCCAGACCTCGATCAAGTACGCCGGCGTGCCGTGGGAGATGGGCCTGTCGGAGGTCCACCAGGTGCTCACGCTCAACCGCCTGCGTCACCGGGTGAAGCTGCGCGTGGACGGTGGGCTCAAGACGGGGCGCGACATCGTCACCGCGGCCATCCTGGGCGCGGAGGAGTACGGCGTGGGCACGGCCTCGCTGATCGCCATGGGCTGCATCATGGTGCGGCAGTGCCACGCCAACACCTGCCCGGTGGGCGTGTGCACCCAGGACGACAAGCTGCGCGAGAAGTTCGCCGGCACGCCCCAGCGCGTGGTCAACCTGTTCTCCTTCGTCGCCGAGGAGATCCGCGAGATTCTGGCCGAGCTGGGGGCGCGCTCGCTCAACGAGATCGTCGGCAAGACGGGTCTGCTGCACCAGGTCTCGCGCGGCGCCTCGCACCTGGACGACCTGGACCTCAACCCGCTGCTGGCGCACGCCGACGCGGGCGGCCATCCCACCCGCTGCATGCTGGAGCACCGCAACGAGGTGGACGACACGCTCGACGCCACGATGATCCAGGACGCCGAGCCGCTGTTTCATCACGGCGAGAAGATGCAGCTCCAGTACACCATCCGGAACACCCAGCGCGCCATCGGCACGCGCATGTCCTCGCACATCGTGCGGCGCTTCGGCGAAGGCGGCTTGCGGCCCGGCCACGTCACCGTGCGGCTGCGCGGCTCGGCTGGGCAGTCCCTGGGCGCGTTCGGTGTGCAGGGGCTCAAGCTGGAGGTCTTCGGCGACGCGAACGACTACGTCGGCAAGGGCCTGTCCGGCGGTACGATCGTGGTGCGGCCCATGACCGCCAGCCGGCTCGCCAGCGAGGACAACAGCATCATCGGTAACACCGTGCTCTACGGCGCCACGAGTGGCCGGTTGTTCGCCGCGGGGCAGGCTGGTGAGCGATTCTGCGTGCGCAACTCCGACGCCGTCGCGGTGGTCGAGGGCTGCGGCGCCAACGGCTGCGAGTACATGACCGGCGGCGTCGCCGTGCTGCTCGGCAAGGTGGGCGACAACTTCGGCGCCGGGATGACCGGCGGCATGGCCTTCGTCTACGATCCCGAGGGCACTTTCCCGCAGCACGTCAACCCGGATCAAGTCTTCTGGCAGGCCGTGGAAACGGACTATTGGGAGGGCGTGCTGCACGACCTCGTCACCGAGCACCGCCACGAGACGCAGTCGCGCTTCGCGGAGCGCCTGCTGCTCGACTGGTCAACGGAGCGCGGCAACTTCTGGCAGGTCGTCCCGCGCGAGATCGTCCCGCACCTCAACCACCCGGTGAAAGCCCGCGAGGAGGCCGAGCTGACCCGGGCTACCCCCGCCGAATAAACCGTGCGCGGCTTCCCCCGGGGGAGGCGTGGACAGCGGCGTCACGCCGGGACCGGTGGCGGCGCCGTGTCGACGCTGAGTCGCCATGCCCGTAGGGCTAGACCGGGGCGTCTCGTCGCTCGCCACCGGGTGACCAACCGACCGATCGCTTGATCGCGAGGCGTTCCGCCGCATTGTCGCGCCGCCCGCCGACCGGCATAACCGGCGGGGTGTCGACGCGGAGCTGTCGGGGGCGCGGTGGCCGAGACCAGCGTTCTGATCGTCTTTCTCGCCGCCCTGGCCACAGCGGTGGCCACGGGGCTGGGCGCGCTGCCGCTGCTGGCGTCGAGGAAGCTCTCCCACGCCTGGGAAGGCTTCGGCAACGCCGCGGCGGCGGGGCTCATGCTCGGGGCGAGCGGCCAGCTGGTCGTCGAGGGCGTGGATCACAGTCTCGCCCGCACCCTGCTCGGGCTTGCGCTCGGCGCCGTGTTCATGCTCGTCACGCGGCGCCTCCTGCCCGACAGCGACGAGGCCTCGATGGGCGTGCTGCGCGGGGCCGATGCCCGCAAGGCGCTGCTCATCGTCGGCGTCATGACTCTCCACTCGGCGGCCGAGGGCATCGGCGTCGGTGTCTCGTTCGGCGGCGGGCAGGATCTCGGCGTGCTCATGACCATCGCGATCGCCATTCACAACGTCCCCGAGGGGCTGGCGATCGCGCTCGTCATGGTGCCGCGCGGTGCGACCGTCACGGTCGCGGCGGGCTGGAGCATCTTTTCCTCGCTGCCCCAGCCCATCCTGGCCGTGCCCGCTTACCTCTTCGTCGCGCTTTTCGCGCCGGTGCTGCCGGTGGGACTGGGCGCGGCGGCGGGCGCCATGGTGTGGATGGTCGCCCGCGAACTGCTGCCGGACGCGCGCGAACGCATCGCGGCCGTGCCGACCTATGCCACGCTGGCCGTGTTCACCGCCGGCATGCTCGCGATGGGCTGGCTCGTCGCGGGCGGATAGGGCATGACGAGATGACGCGGCATCAGGCCGCGAGCCTCATCACGCCCTGTATCTTTCGTGCACGGGCATGATTGAGAGCCCGGGGTGGTTCAGCCTGACCTCATCATGCCCTGATGGCCCTGTTCACCGCGCGGTGCGCGCCTTACCCTGCCGGCCATGCGGATTCTCTACCATCTCCCCCTGCACGGCGGGTCGCGGCGCGTGCGCGTGGCGCTGCGCGAGAAGGGCCTGGACGTCGAGCTCAAGGAGGAGCGCGTCTGGGAGCGCCGGGAGGGCTTTCTCCGGCTCAATCCATCCGGGGAGATTCCCGTTCTCGTCGAGCCGGACGGGACGGTCCTCCCCGAGGCCGAGGTCATCACGGAGTACCTGGAAGAGGTTCACCCCCAGGAAAGCCTGCTCGGCCACGACCCCGTCGACCGGGCCGAGGTGCGCCGGCTGGCGCTGTGGTTCGACGCCAAGTTCCACCGCGAGGTCACCGCCAATCTGGTGGACGAAAAACTGCTCAAGCGCTTCATGCGTCTGGGCCAGCCGGACTCCCAGGCCATCCGCGCCGGTCACGCCAACGTGCGGCATCACCTGGACTACATCGCCTGGCTGTGCGACCGGCGGAGCTGGCTGGCGGGCACCTTCTTCTCGCACGCCGACATCGCCGCCGCCGCCCAGCTTTCCTGTGTCGATTATCTGGGCGACGTGCCCTGGGACGCCGCCCCCGGTGCCAAGGACTGGTACGCGCGCGTCAAGTCGCGCCCCTCGATGCGTGGACTCCTCGCGGATCATATCCCGGGCCTGCCGCCCCCGGCGCATTACGCCGACCCGGACTTTTAGAGCAGATCGCCGTAAAGCGGAATCGGCTTGTTCGCGGGGTTACGCCCACGCCACCGTGGCCGTCCCGGCGTGATTCCGCTTGCTCGTGCGTGGACAGCCACATGGCTACCACGCCGAAGGGCGTGGGACTGACGTGTCCCGCGCCGCAGGCGCGGAAACTGCTCGCACAGCAAAAACAGGACCCGATCGTGAGGTTTCCAGCTTTCTTGGCAAACACGATTCCACGCACAATGCTCTAAGGGGACTGCGCTCGCGCGTTTTGCAGCGCTGGCATGCGGGCCATGGCTCGCGCACGTGACGTGTTTTTTCGGCCGGGTCGCGCGCCCCGTGGCGCCCTACCGCGTAAAGCGCGTGCGAGTCCGCCGGTCAACCAACGCATTGGTTTTAACCTACGCTTGCGGATGATACACCAATCTGGTGTGATTTTCACGCCAGAGGCCCCGGCCAGTCTGGATCGCACGTGCCAAGTCTGGTTAATCTTCGAAAGAGGTATGCAAGCAAAATGTCCAGTCGATCCGACAGGGAAAACTCACGTCATTGTGAGCTTGGCTTGATCCCTGAGTGCCGCCGAAACTCAACAAATTTTTAACCAAATCCTGCGATTTCGCTGCGTTCAAAGCCGCGTTGGATATCGGCAGGGGGGGGAAGTCGATGCGTTTTCGTTCGAAGCTTGCCGGGGGGACGGCGTGGATAGCGCTGGCGGCCCTCACGACGGCGGTTGCCGCCACGGCGGTGCCCGTGGGAGCTGCGGCGCAGGACAACGAGGCCGGCCGCATCGAGAAGCTGGAACAGGAGGTCCGGCAGCTTCGCGAGACCGTTCGCCAGCTCAAGGACGAGGGCGACGGCGAGGCGGCCGATCAGACCAACGAGGTCACGCTGTCGGATCTGGACAGCGAGGTTGAAACCACGAAAAAGCGCGTCGAGCGGCTGGAAAGCATCGCCCAGCGCGTCGACGAGCAGGTCGGCAGCGATGCCGTCGTCAACGCGTTCGATGCCGTGGATTTGAACCTGGGCGGATTCCTCGATCTCGCCGCGACGCACGTCAACGGCGAGGACGACAGCGTCACCAGCTTCAACCGCCAGGTCGCGGAACTGCTCGTCAGCGCCGACATCGCCGAGGATTGGCGCATCTTCTGGGCGCAATCCTTCCTGCGAAAGGCCGGCCCGAACTTCACGCAGAACCCCGCGGGGGCCGACACGGCCAATCCCGATTTCGGCAACCTGGGCGGCGCGGCCACGGACACCGTGCTGGCGTGGACGAACTACAAGCACACGGACGCGCTGCAGGTGCAGGCCGGCCGCTTCATCACGCCGCACGGGATCGTCAACCAGGAGCACTTCCCGGCCACCCTGCTCGACGCCACGCAGCCGCAGTTCCTCCGTCCCTTCAGTGGGCAGACGGTGTTTCCGAACTTCACCAACGGGATCCAACTGCACGGCAGCGCTTTTCTCGGCGGCGGGCTGGATGCCGATCAGATCAGCTACAACCTCTACACGGGCAACTTCACGAACAACAGCACGGAATTCAACGTCGGCGGCCGCGTCGCCTACGAGGTTGGCGGCATGGGGCTGACCGTCGGCGCCAACGCGACCTACGGCGATCGCAGCGACCAGCGCGACGCCGACTACGTGGTCGTGGGCGGCGACATCAAATACGACTCCGGTCCCATCATCTGGAAGAACGAGATCTTCGCCACCGACGAGGATCGCGGCGACAACCGGCTGGGCGCCTACACCCAGCCGGGCTATCGCCTCGGCGAGCAGTGGACCGCGTTCTACCGCTTCGACTATCTGGACCGCGGCAGCGACCCCGACACCCTGGCGGCGCGGTTGGAGTCCATCGAGCACTCGCTGGGTGTGAACTTCCAGCCGCATTCCAACGTCCGTCTGCGGGCCATCTTGCGCAACACCACCTTCGACGGGCCCGACGACGACGCCCAGACCGCCGAACTCTCGGCCACGCTGAGCTTTTAAGGGAGGAGACGGCGATGATGGCACGCACCCGCGCCGCAGGGCTCAGCGTCGTGGTCGCCGTGGCGCTGGTGGCCGGCGGACTGGCCGCCACACCCGCCGCGGCGGCCGAGTACGTTCTGCTGGTCAACACGGGCAACGACCACCCCAGCGGTGAGGAGGGGCGCGCCATGGTGCAGCGCCTCTTCCTCAAGCGGGCCTCGCAGTGGCCCGACGGCACCAAGGCGTTCCCGCTGGACCGACCGGCAGCCAACGATGCCCACAAGGCCTTCGTGGAGAACGTTCTGGGAACGAGCGAGTCCAAGCTTCAGAGTTGGTGGACGAAGTTGAAGCAGGAGCGGGGCGCCACGGCGCCCCGGGCCGTCGGGGCGCCGAGCCTGCTCAAGCAGGCCGTCGGCATGCGCGACGGGGCGTTCGGCTTCGCCAAGCGCAGCGAGGTCGCGCCGGTGCCGGACAACATCCGGGTGCTGTTCACCTTCGACGGGTCGTAACGCCCCGCAGCGACGGAGGGCACGACGATGCGGGGACTTGCACGCACACGCTTGGCGCGCGCCATCGAGCGCCTGCCACTGACGGCCAAGATCGGGGGCGCGCTCGCCATCCTCATCGTGTCGGCGGGCGCGCCCGCGGCTTTCAACGTCATCGAAACCACCGCGGCCGTCGAGGCGACGGCCACACAGACGGTCGCGCGCGAACGCCTGCAAGCGGTCACGGCCGTGAAGGATGCCTACGCCGACATGCGGTATTGGTATCTGGACACCGCGAACAGCCTGGAAAAAAGTTCGCGGAAGAAGGCCAAGACCGCGTTCGAGGCCGTCGAGGCCGGGTTGAAGGAGGTGGAAACCTTCGCCCCCGAGCGCGCCGAGGAGCTGCGCACGCACGTGACCCGGATCGACGAGGCCGCGCTGGGCGCGATGCAGCACTACATGTTCCAGGAGCGCAAGAAGGGGAACGACAAGCTCGCCACCGCGCGCGAGCACATCCAGGCCGCCAGCACGATCGTGGATGACCTGGGCCGGCGCTATATGGCGCAAGTACAAGCCACCGGGCGCGAGGCGAAGGCCACCTCCTCCTTGGCCTTCACGGCGTCGTGGATCACGATCGCCGGTGTCGCGGTGGGCGGCGTGCTGGCCCTGCTCACGGTGTACCAGGGCGCGATCCAGCCGCTTCGCCGCATCGGCAGCCTCGTTACCGCGCTGGTGGGCGGCGACCTCAGTGTGGACATTCCCTACCAGGACCGCCGCGACGCGATCGGCCGGCTCGCCGTCGCCCTCCAGCATTTCAAGGACAACGCCCACGAACGCGCGCGGCTGGAGGCGCAGCAGACGCGCGAGGCCGAGCAGCACCAGCGCCGGGTGGCGGCCATGGAAGCCGGCTTCGACCGCTTCAAGCACACGGTTTCGGGCGTCGTGGAGCGGCTCAACACCACGGCCGGCAACGTGGAAAACGCTTCACAGTCGCTCACCGCCACGGCGCAGCAGACCAACACCGAAACGGACTCCGCCGAATCGGCGGCGGAAACGGCCTCCCACAACGTCGAATCCGTCGCCAGCGCGGCCGAGGAGATGGTGCAGTCCATCCAGGAAATCGCCAGCCGGGTTCAGCACGCCAAGTCGGTCGCGGACACCGCCTCCGAGCGTGCCGGGCAGACGAGCAACACCGTCAAGGGCCTCTCCGAAGCGGCCGACAGGATCGGCGAGGTGGTCAAGCTCATCAACGACATCGCGGAGAAGACCAACCTCTTGGCGCTCAATGCGACGATCGAGGCGGCGCGCGCGGGCGAGGCCGGCAAGGGTTTCGCGGTCGTCGCCGACGAGGTCAAGTCGCTGGCCAATCAGACGCAGAAGGCGACCAGCGACATCCAGGGCTACGTGCACAACGTCCAGAATGAGGCGCGCTCGGCTGTGGGCGAGATCGAGGGCATCATCGAAACCATCGACGACATCAACGAGGTGACGAGCACGGTCGCCTCGGCGATGGAGCAGCAGCAGGCCACCACCCGGGAGATCAGCCAGAACGTCCACCAGGCCGCCGAAGGGGCGCGGACGGTCAGCCGCAACGTTTCCGGGGTGCGCGAGGGCGTACGCGCAACCAGCGAGAGCGCGGAAACCCTGCTCACCTCGGCCCGGGAGCTGGGCGGCGAAACCTCCAACCTGGGCCAGGAAGTGGAGCGCTTCCTCCAGGAAATCCGCGCCGCCTCGACGGACGATCGCCGCACGTCGCCGCGGTACTACGCGCGCGTGCCGGCCACCCTCGTCCGCCGCGGCCGGGAGCAGCAAACCGTTCTGGTCGACCTCTCGCGCGAGGGCGCCCGCTTCGATGCCGTGGACACCATGGCGCCGGGCGAACGGGTTCGGCTGGCCGTGACGGGCGTGGACGAACCCCGGGATGCCTCGGTGGTCCACGCCGGCGAAGAGGTCGCCGGCGTTGAGTTCGACACCCCCGTGGACGACGAAACCGTCTCGGCCGTGCGCGCGAAGATGGAAGACAAACCGGCCGGCAGCGGGTAACGGCCGCGATGCCTCGCGGCCGAATGCGGTGCGCCGGCTGCGGTGCGGTCAGGATTTGGGCGTGATCTGGCCGAACAGGTGAAAAATGGTGCGCTCGGCGTCGGCGGTGACGGTTTCCGCCGACTCGCCGTCGCCCGCCGGCAGCTCCGTCGCCTGGAGAATGTGCAGGCAGCGCTCCACCATCGCCTGCTTGGTTTCGGACTCGCTGTCCCCGCGCTCCATTTCGCGCGCGATCAGCTCCAGCAGAACCGCTTTCAGCCCGAGAATCTCGCCCGTGCTCGTTGCCGCCATGTGCCTGTGACCTCCGCTGGCGTGGTGCGGTGTACCAAGCGGGCCGGGTGCACCGTCCGTGGGTTCAGGTCCCGCAGAAGGTCATGGGCACATGCTCCCGCGGTTCAGGCGGCTGCGCCCAGCTCGCACGCTCGGGATGGTCGGCGAAGGGATCGCGCAGCACCGTCAGCAGCTCGTCGAGCGGCGCGTGATCGCCCGCGCGCACGGCGCTGTAGACCGCGTAGACGTGGTGCTTGCGCAGCACGTAGGCGGGATTGGCCGCCCGCATGTCCGCCCGCCGCGCCGCGTCGTCGCGGTCCTCGGCGGCAAGCCGCGCGCGCCACTGCGCCGCCCAGGCATCGAACGCCGCCGGGTCGGCGAACAGCGCGCGGACCGGTTCGTCGTTGGAGTCATCGATGCCCGAGGCATCCGCCAGCCGCCGGAAGGTGAGCGTGAAATCGGCCCCGTTCTCGGCCATCCGCGTGAACAGGTCCTGGATCAGCTCGATGTCGCCGTCCCGGGCGGTGGCAAGGCCGACCTTGCGCCGCAGCTTGGGGTGGAAGGCGGCCTCGAACGCGGGGATGTAGGTGTCCAGCGCCGCGTAGGCCTCGGCCTTGGCCTCTTCGGGGTCGTCGGCCAGCAGCGGCAGCAGGGTCTCCGCCAGGCGGCACAGGTTCCACTGCCCGATGTCGGGCTGCTGGTTGTAGGCGTAGCGCCCGCCCAGATCCACCTGGCTGAAGCACTGCGCCGGGTGGTAGTCGTCCATCCACGCGAACGGACCGTAGTCCAGCGTCTCCCCGGCGACGGAGATGTTGTCGGTGTTGAGCACGCCGTGAATGAAGCCCACGGCCATCCAGTTGGCGATCAGCTCGGCGGTGCGGCGTGCGATGGCTTCCAGCAGGCCCCGGTAGGGTTTGTCGGCGCCGCGCAGCTCGGGGTCGTGGCGGTCGATGACGTAGTCGGCCAGCGTGCGCACCGCTTCCTGGTCACCGGCGCGGGCGAAATACTCGAAGGTGCCCACGCGCACGTGGCTGGTGGCCACCCGGGTCAGCACGCCGCCCGGCAGGAAGTCGTTGCGGCGCACGGTTTCGCCGGTCAGCGCCATCGCCAGGGCGCGCGTCGTGGGAACGCCCAGCCCGGCCATGCCCTCGCTGCCCAGGTATTCGGCGATCACGGGGAAGAGTTCCGCGCGCCCGTCGCCCATGCGCGAGAACGGGGTGCGCCCGGAGCCCTTGAGCTGCACGTCGCGCCGTACGCCCTCGCGGTCGATCAGCTCGCCCAGCAACACGGCGCGGCCGTCGCCCAGCTGCGGCACCCAGTTGCCGAACTGATGGCCCGCGTAGGCCATGGCCACGGGTGCGGCGGAGGCCGGCACGCGGTTGCCCGCCAGCACCTCAACGCCTTCCTCGCTCGCCAGCGTGTCCGCATCGAGCCCGAGGTGCGCCGCCAGCGGCCGATTGAGGTGCAGCAGCTCCGGCGCCGTCACGGGCGTGGGCCCAATTCGGGCGTAGAAGCGTTCGGGCAGGCGGGCGTAGGAAGGGTCGAAGCCGAAGATGTCGGCGGCCGGCGCGGATGCGTCGTCGGGCCGGGTGCTGAGCGCCATGGCGGGGTCTCCCTCGGCGTGGTCGTGAAGGGGACGCTAAACCCCGCCGGGTGCGAAACAACCATGTGCGGTCTGGCGGTTTTCAGGCGCGCCGGCCGCGGGCCGATCGACGATACGCCGCGTTATTTTTCCACGAAAGCGTTCTCGATGACGAACTCGCCCTTGCCGTGGGTCGTGCCCATTTCCCAGCCCTGTTCCAGGAAGTGGTGGCGCAGCTCGTGCACCATGTCGGGGTTGCCGCAGATCATGACGCGGTCGCGCTCGCGGTCGAGCGGGGGCAGGCCCGTCGTCTCGGCCAGCTCGCCGTCGTAGATCATGGTCGTGACGCGCTTGGTGCGCGGGAAAGCCTCGCGCGTCACCGTGGGGACATAGATGAGCTGCTCGCCGGCGTAGTCGCCCAGGTGCTCGTGGTTGGGCAGGTGCTCCTCCAGGAACTGCCGGTAGGCCAGCTCCCGCGCTTCGCGGACGCCGTGCACCAGGACGACGTGGTCGTAGCGGTCGTAGACCTCGGGGTCCTGGACGATGCTGAGGAAGGGCGCGATCCCCGTGCCCGTGGCCAGGAGGTAGAGGGTGCGTCCGTCGGTCAGGTTGTCCAGCAGCAGCGAGCCCGTGGACTTCTTGTTCACGATGATCTCGTCACCGGGCTCGATGTTCTGCAGGCGCGAGGTCAGCTCCCCGTCCGGCACCTTGATGCTGAGGAATTCCAGGTAGTCGGCCCAGGTCGGGCTGACCATGCTGTAGGCGCGCAGCACCTTCTTGGCCCCCACGGTCTGGCCGATCATCGTGAACTGGCCGCTTTCGAAGGTGAAGGTGGAATCGCGCGTGGTGCGGAAGGCGAACAGGCTGTCCGTCAGGTGTTCGACGGAAATCACGCGTTCGGTATGCATGCCCGGTTCGTCGCTCCCTTCGTCCGTGTGCCGGCGTACATTGGCACGCATCCCCCCACGCCGCCGCGTTCGCGCCGGGGTGCTGGCGGAGATATGGCGCATCCGCGCCGGGCGTGCAACCAGCCGCAGCCGCGCACTGCGCTTGGGTGTCGCGGCGCAAGCGGCAACCATGTCGGGCGTCGAGTCGGGGCGCCGTGGTATTCGCCCCAAAGGGTGGGAGGATCATGACGGGCGAGGCGTTTCTCCACCAGGCCGTCGTGCTGCTGGCGGCGGCGGTCATCGGCGTCTGGCTGGCCAAGCGCCTGGGCCTGGGCGCCGTGGTCGGCTACCTCGCCGCCGGGATGGCGGTCGGGCCGTGGGGGCTGGCGTATTTCCGCGATTCGGAGCGGATTCTGCACTTCGCCGAGCTGGGCGTGGTCCTGCTCCTCTTCGTCATCGGGCTGGAGCTGCGTCCACGCCGCCTGTGGGCCATGCGCCGCGCCGTTCTGGGGTTCGGGCTGACGCAGGTGGCCGTCTCGGGCGCCGTTCTGGGTGGTCTCGCATTCCTGGCGGGGCTCGCACCGGTCAGCGCCGGGGTCGTGGGGGTGACGCTGGCGCTCTCCTCGACCGCGTTCGCGCTCCAGGTGCTCGGTGAGCGCAACGAGCTGGCCACGACCCATGGCCGTGCCGCGTTCTCCGTGCTGCTGTTTCAGGACGCGGCCGTGATCCCGATCCTGGCGGCGATCCCGCTGCTGCCCGGCGCTGCGGCGGCGGAGCCCGCGGTGCAGGCCGGCATCTGGGCGGAGGCGCTCAAGGTCGCCGCGGTGCTGGTGGCGGTGCTCGTGCTGGGGCGCGTGGTTCTGCAGTTCGGCTTCCGCATGGCGGCCGAGACGCACACGCGCGAGATCTTTGCCGCGGCGGCCCTTCTCACCGTCGTGGGCACGGCGCTGTTGATGGATGCGCTTGGCCTGTCGATGGGCCTCGGGGCGTTCCTGGCCGGGGTGCTGCTGGCCGACACCCACTATCGTCACGCCATCGAAGCCGACATCGACCCCTTCAAGGGCCTTTTGATGGGGCTCTTCTTCCTTGCCGTGGGGATGTCGGTGAACGTGGGCCTGCTCGCCGAGCACCCCGGCGCCATCCTGGGCGGCGTGGCCGCGCTCGTGCTGGTCAAGGGCGCGGTGTTGTATCCGCTGGCGCGGGTGAACGGGCTGAAACACCGCGACGCGCTCAGCACCACGGTGACGCTGTCCCAGGGTGGGGAGTTCGCGTTCGTGCTGCTGGGCGCCGCCACGTCCCAGGACGTGGTCGCCGAGCCGGTGGCGGAGGTGCTTACCCTGATCGTCATCGGCTCGATGATTTCCACGCCGCTCTTGCTGGTCGCGCTGGACCGCGTGCGGCGCCACCAGCCGGGCCGACCGTCCGAACCCATCGACGCCGAATCGCCGCAGGTGCTGGTGGCGGGCCTGGGCCGCTTCGGGCACGTCGTCGGCCGCATCCTGCGCGCCAACGGCATCCGCTTCACCGCGCTGGACGAGAACCCCGAGCGCGTGGAGCGCATGAAGCGCCTGGGCACGCCCGCCTACTTCGGCGACGCCTCGCGCCTGGACGTCTTGCGCACGGCCGGCGCTGGGGACGCGGCGGCCCTCGTCGTGGCGCTCGACGACGTCGAGCGCGGTGAGCGCATCGCCGCCGCCGCCAAGGAAAATTTCCCGCACCTGAAGGTCTACGCACGTGCCCACAACCGCGACCACGCCCAGCGCCTCACGCGGGCCGGCGCCGACGCCGTGGTGCGCGAAACCTTTCTCGCCAGCCTGGACCTCAGCGAGCGCCTGCTGGCGGGGCTGGGCATGCCCGAGAGTCGCAGCCGGGAAGCCGTGGAGGCGTTCCGTGCGCACGACGAAAACCAGCTCGCCGCCAGCCTCGGCGCCGACCTCGGGGAGCTGGCGCCGGCCGAACGCGACGCTGAGGCGCTGGCGCACGGCGAGCCGGGTCGCGCCGACACGCCCCGCCAAACGTGAGCACGGCGGAGCGCGCGGTGTGAGCGTATCACATATCCGTGACTTTCTTTTCGCAACTTATTGCGGTATCCGACGATAAAGTTCACCTCATTCAACGGTCGGGCGCCGTTCGCGTATCGGGGGGAGGTTTATATGACCGGGGATGAACGAGAGGTCACCCCGTGCGGGCCGGACGACACGGCCTCGCACTGCAGCGGGCTGGATCCCATGGCGCACGATGTTCGCAGCGTCGTGGCGACGCATTGCCCGGCGTGTTCGGGCACCGGCGGAACATGTTTGGCAGAATCCCTGAATACTTGGCTGGCCGAGACCGCGCCGAACGCATTCTGATCGATACACCGACGCCGCGTATTGATCAGGGAACGTGGCTGGCTTGCGTGACAGGTCCCTGGCGCG
>Ga0207714_1000506_pt1 | contig 26929 bp, 25 predicted proteins | sample PonA232FremontCA_2_FD_187270 | JGI IMG/M metagenome (GOLD analysis project Ga0207714, IMG submission 187270) | Marine sediment microbial community from Fremont, CA, USA - Pond A23 Sediment 2 (SPAdes) | ecosystem: Environmental > Aquatic > Marine > Unclassified | place: USA: Fremont, California...
AGCGTCCACAGCGCCGTATCGCTCTGGCCGGTGGCGGCGCGTTGGAACCCCACGAGATCGAGCACGGGAAACGCGATCCCGACAGCGAGCGCCAGGGGCACTTTGGTGGCGACGCCCCAGGCGGCGAAGAAGAGCCCCGCCCGGCGGCGGCCGGAGCGCAGGGTGTCGTAGTCCACAACGTCCGCTTGCATCGATGGTGGGAGGGCCAGTTCGCCGCCCAGCGGCACACCGGTGAGCACGCACCCCCCGGCGAAGATCCAGATCTGCCCCGGTTCCAGCAGCGCCGCGGGCCAGAACCCGGCCGCGGCCATCGCCATCGCGGCCATCCAGGCGCGGTGCTTGCCGATGCGCCGGCTGAGCCACAGCCAGCCCGGCACGGCGACGACGGCGCACAGGAAGTAGAGCGCCAGCAGCCACCACGTCCACGGCTGCGCCCGCAGCACGTGTTCCACGTAGAGCAGGAAGAGGGTCGCCGGCAGGCCGTAGGCGACGCCGTTGATGAAATAGGCGCCGATGAGCTGGCGGAAGGGCCGATTCGTCCAGATCAGCGCCCAGGCGTCGCGCGTGGGCACGGCGTGGTGCGCGGCCGGGCGCGTCCGCCGGTCGGGCAGCGCCACCAGGGCCGCCCCCACCGCCAAAGGCAGCAGCAGCGTCAGGCCCCACGCCGTGCCGGTCATGACCTGGGGGCGTGCGGCGCCCAGGACGGCGGGCAGGGCCAGCGCCAGCAGGGTGCCCACGATCTGGGACATCTCGCGCGAGGCCGCGATGCGCGAGCGCTCGTGGTGCTGCGGCGAGAGTTCGGCGGCCCAGGCGGTGTAGGGCACCTGGATCATCGTCCCGCCCAGGTAGAGCACGATCGTCCAGATCAGCAGGTGCGGCCAGTCCACGCCCGCCGGCGGAACGAAGAGCTGCCACGCCGCCAGGATCAGGATGGGCACGCCCGCCAGCATCCACGGCCGGCGGCGGCCGGCGGCGAGCGTGGTGTGGTCGGAGAGCAGGCCGATGATGGGATCGCTCGCCACGTCCCACAGGCGCACGAGGAAGAGCACCGTGCCCACGGCGGCGAAGCCCACCCCCAGGTCGTCGGCGTAGTAGGTGGGCAGCGAGACGTAGAGCGGCAGCAGCAGCACCGCCAGGGGAATGCCGGGCGCCGCGTAGACCAAAAGCTGCCACGGCCGCAGAACGGCGCGGCCGACTGCCGCCGTGTCGGCGCTCACGAGGCGGACCCGAAGCTCGGCGAGGTGGGGACGAAGCCGCTGCGCTCGATCAGGCGGTAGCGCACCGTCTTGCCGCGCGCCTGGAAGGTCAGCTTCACCCACCGCCCGGCGTCGTCGTACCAGGTCTTGGCGTCGATGCCGCCCGTCATCGTGTAGCCCTGGGCGGCGACCGGGCCGTCCGGCGTGGGCACGCGGTCGGTCTGCGGCATGGGCGTCACCTCGACCTCGGCGAGATCGCCCTTCTGGGTGTTGAGCAGCCGCTCGCGCTCGACCGTGTCGCTCATCCAGTAGGTGGACGGCAGGACGTCCCCCGGCATCGTGCGCGACGCCCCGTCCTTCGTGGTGACCCGTAGCTCGCCGCCGTCCGTGCGCTCGGCGCGCACGCGGTGCTCGGTGCCGTCGTCGTTGGTGCGCGCGTCCATGCGCACCAGCCGACCCTGCTCCCACCGGGTGTCGTTGCGGTGGGTGTAGCGGAACAGCGTCACGAAGGCGAAGCCGACTTCCAGGTCGATGGCGATCTTGACCGCCATGCTGTCCGGGCCCGTGCGCCGGAAGGTGAGCGCGTGCGTGCCGATGCGGTCGCCGTCGTAGTGCACGGCAAAGCGCAGCTTCCCCGTTTCGCCGTCCCCGCCGGCGGCACCGGCCGGCGCCAGCGTCGCGACGCCGAGCGCCGTCGCGGCAAGCCACCTTCGCATATCGCGCGCTCCCGTGGAGTGTGTGCCCTCTCTTGTTCGCAGCCACCCGCGCGCCAGATCACCGCCACGGCGGCGCCCGCGCGTCACGGGGATATGACGCCGGCACCGGGAACGCGTACGCTCCGGATTTTGGGACGCGAGCAAGGGAACGACGGAAATGGTCCAGTTGACGCGAATCTACACCCGCGGCGGCGACACGGGGCAGACCTCGCTCGGCAGCGGCCGGCGCGTGCGCAAGCACGATGCCCGGGTGACGGCCTATGGCACTGTCGACGAGGCCAACGCCGCCATCGGCGTGGCGCGGCTGCACGTGCCCGACAGCGTGGACGGCCTGCTGGTGCGCATCCAGAACGACCTCTTCGATGTGGGCGCGGATCTGTGCACGCCCGAGCAGGACGAGCCTGAGTTCACGCCGTTGCGCGTTGCGGCCGAGCAGGTGCACTGGCTGGAAGCCCAGGTGGACGCGTTCAACGCCGGGCTGCCGCCGCTCAAGTCGTTCGTCCTGCCGGGCGGCAGCCCGGGGTCGGCGTATCTGCATCAGGCGCGCTGCATCGCCCGCCGCGCCGAACGCGACGTGGCGCTGCTGGCGGAGGACGAGGCGATCAACGCGGACGCCCTGCGCTACCTGAACCGGCTGTCGGATCTGCTGTTCGTGCTGGCCCGGCACGCGAACGCCGACGGGGCCGGCGATGTGCTCTGGAAACCCGGGGAAAACCGCGGCTGACGCCCGCGCTGGCCGCGCTTGACGCCCCATGGGGCGCGGCCTATCGTGCGTCGCGCTTTCGCTGGACCCGGTCCGCGCATCAGCCCACACATCGCGCCCACCCACGCCTCGCAAGGGAAGATCCATGAGCGTCCTGGTCATCGCCGATCACGACGGTCACCAGCTCACCACGGGCACGCTCGCCACGCTGACGGCCGCCAAGGAAGTCAACGCCGACCGCATCGACATCCTCGTCGCCGGGCACGAGGCCCGCGGCGTCGCCGAGCAGGCCGCCGGGGCCGCCGGCGTGTCCACGGTGTTCCTGGCGGACGGCGAGCCGCTCGCGAACAAGCTGGCGGAAAACGTGGCACCGCTGGTCGCCGAGCACGGCGCCAAGTACGACCATGTCTTCGCCCCGGCGTCCGCCATGGGCAAGAACGTGGTCGGCCGCGCCGTCGCGCTGATGGACGTGCAGCCGGTGGCCGACATCACGGCCGTGCTGGGCGCGGACACCTTCCGCCGCCCGATCTACGCCGGTAACGCCATCGCCACGGTGCAGACGAACGACAGCACGAAGGTCATCACCGTGCGCGGCACGGCCTTCGAGGGCGACGCGCTGGAGGGCGGCGGCGCCGCGATCGAGGAGGTGGCCGCGCCGGCCGATCAGGGCCTGTCCAGCTTCGTCGGCCAGGAATTGAGCCAGTCCGACCGGCCCGAGCTGGCATCGGCGCGCATCGTCGTCTCCGGTGGCCGCGGCGTGGGCAGCGCCGAGAACTTCCAGCTCATCGAGCGCGCCGCCGATAAGCTCGGGGCCGCCGTGGGCGCCAGCCGCGCGGCCGTGGACGCCGGCTTCATGCCCAACGACTACCAGGTCGGCCAGACCGGCAAGGTCGTCGCGCCCGACCTCTACATCGCCGTGGGCATTTCCGGCGCGATCCAGCATCTCGCCGGGATGAAGGACTCCAAGTACATCGCCGCGATCAACAAGGACGAAGAGGCGCCGATCTTCTCCGTCGCCGACTACGGCCTCGTCGCCGACCTCTTCGAGGCGGTGCCCGAGATGGAAAAGGAACTGGACAACCTCCAGTCCTGAGCGCGATCCTCGTTCGCTGCGGCGCGATCGTGCGCCGCAGCGGGAGGCGCTATCCGCGGCGACCCGCCAGAGCCGATTCGGTGGGGGCGCGATGCTGAACCAGACCGACGACCGGCCCATCGTGGGACCGGACGATGTCGTCCGCGTGGGCGTGATCGGCGCGGGTCAGATGGGCAGCGGCATCGCCCAGACCCTCGCCCAGAACGACTACCAGGTGCGCCTCCTGGATCGGGACCAGGACGGCGTGGACGCGGGGCTGGCGAAAATCCGCGCAAACCTGGACCGCGGTGTGGAGCGCGGACGCATCGACGCCGCCACGCGCGAGGCGGCGCTGGATCGCCTCGCGACCACGCTCGCGTACGAGGCGTTCGGCGATTGCGACCTCGTGATCGAAGCGGCGACCGAGGACGAATCGGTCAAGCGCCACATCCTCAAGACCCTGGTGCCGCATCTGCGTCCCGACGCCGTCATCGCCACCAACACCTCGTCGATTTCGATCACGCGCCTCGCCGCGCTGACCGACCGGCCCGGCCGGTTCATGGGCATGCACTTCATGAATCCCGTGCCGGCCATGCGGCTGGTCGAGCTGATCCGCGGGATCGCGACCGAGGACGCCGCTTTCCAGGTGGTGCGTGACCTCGCCCTCAGGCTCGGCAAGACGCCGGCGGTGGCGGAGGATTTCCCGGCCTTCATCGTCAACCGCATCCTGCTGCCGATGATCAACGAGGCGGTCTACGTTCTCTACGAAGGCGTGGGCGGCGTGGAGTCCATCGACACGGCGATGAAGCTGGGCGCCAACCACCCCATGGGGCCGCTGGAGCTGGCGGATTTCATCGGGCTGGACACCTGCCTGGCGGTGATGCACGTGCTCCACAACGGTCTGGCGGACAGCAAGTACCGCCCCTGTCCGCTGCTGGTGAAGTACTGCGAGGCCGGCTGGTACGGGCGCAAGGTGGGCCGCGGCTTCTACGATTACAGCGGCGAAACGCCGGTTCCGACGCGCTGACCCAGCGGCGGCCGGCGCCCGTCACCCGTCCGCCGTTTGCGGCGGCGCACCCACGCGGTGAGCGGGGAACCACAGGCGCGCCGTCGTCCCCGCGCCCGGCTCGCCCGCCAACTCGAGCGCCCCGTCGTGAAGCTCGGCGAGGCTGCGCGTGATGCTCAGCCCCAGGCCGGTGCCGCCGCGATGGTCGCGGGAAAGCTGGCCAACCGCCTGTTCGAAGGGCTGGAGCACGCGCTCGCGGTCCTGCGGGGAGATGCCGGGGCCGGTGTCGCTCACCATGAGGACCAGCGCACCGTCCGCCTCGCACTGCGTCCCGAGGTGGACCTCCCCGTCCGCGCCAGCGAATTTGACCGCGTTGCTGACAAGGTTGAGCAGCATCTGCCGGAGCGCGCGATCATCCGCCCACAGGGCCGGGACGTCGTCGGAAAGGCTGGTGTGCACACGAACCCCCGCCGATTCGGAGAGGGGAGCGATCATCTTCGCGCAGCGCCCCGCCACGTCCGGCACGTGCACCCAGGTTTCGCTCATGCGGTAGGCGCCGTGCTCCAGCTTCGCCATGTCGAGCACATCGTCGACCAGCTCCAGCAGGTGCTGGCCGCTCTCGTGGATCGTCTGCGCATAGGCCGCGTAGGTCGCCACGTCGTCGCCGAAGACCCGCTGGCGGATCATATCCGCGAAGCCGATCACCGCATTCAGCGGCGTGCGCAGCTCGTGGTTCATCGTGGAGAGGAAGCGCGTTTTCGCGGCGTCGGCCGCGGCGGCCCGGTCGCGCGCGTCGCGAAGCTCGCGTTCCAGGCGCTTGTGCTGGCTGATATCGCGGAAGAACCAGACGCGGCCCAGATAGCGCCGATCTCCGTCCAGCATGGGGCCCGCGTGGCACTCCACCACGCGCCCGTCCATGAACACGATTTCGTTGTGGCCCGTCTCACCCGGGTTCCGGGTCAGGTGGCGGACCAGGCTCAGGAACCCGGCGGGGTCGGCGAGCTGACTCTGGGCGTAGCGGAACAGCTCATCGCCGTCGTTCTCCTCGATCAGCTCCGGCGGCATGTTCCAGATTTTCAGGAAGCGCCGGTTGTGGAACAGCGGCCGTTTGGCCTCATCCACCACCAGGATGCCGTCGGGGGAGAGTTCCGAAAGCGTCTCGTGGAACGCCGTGCGGTAGCGCAGGTCTGCCTGTGCCCGCCGGCGTTCGGTGACGTCCTGGACCGTCACCAGGAGGTGCTCGCGCCCGGCCACGCGATACGGGGCGTAGGTGATCAGGGCGGGGAAAACCCGCCCGTCGAGGCGCCGGATCTCGGTTTCCAGGTCTTCCACGACGCCGTCGGTGTGAAGACGTGCCAGGACGGTCTCGCGGGCGTCCGGGTGCTCGTGGAAGTCGGCGGCCACGTATCCCGCCAGCGGGTCATCGGCGGCGTCCACGGGCGCCCCGAGAAGGACGCGCATGCGCCGGCTGGAAACGCGCACCTGCCCGTCCTCGGGATCGACCAGCGACATGGGAATGGGCGCGTTGCGGATCAGGCAGCGAACGCGGGCGTCGCCCTCGGTGTCGTGCTCGCCGCCGGTATCGCGGGCCGGAAACCCGGCGGCCGCCAGCAGCGCGTCGGCCAGGGCGCGCACGCGCGCCGGCACGGCCTCGACGGCACGACACGCGGCGAGGGCATCGGCGTCGGGCGTCGCCGCCGCCGCATCCAGGCGGCAGAAGCGGCGATACGACAGCCGGTCCGCCAATTCCGCGACGAAGACCGCGTCCGCCTGCCCGGTCAGCTCCTGAAGGACGAGCGCCCGCGCCAGCGCATCGTGGCGGCCACCGCCACCCTCGCACAGGCACGCCGCCAGCCCCTGCCAGTCGAGCGCCGTCTGAGCCCGCGACAGGGTGTCGATCGCATGCGGCGGGAGCTGCGGCCCGGCCTCGGTCATTCCCCGAGGATCACGGACAGTCGGTTACGAAAATTTTAATTTCGAAACCACATAAGATGTGTGCGCGGCGCGGTCACTCGGCGAGATCGGCGTAATGCGCCACGAACGCGCGCACGCTCTCGCTGTTCCAGTCCAGCGGGCCTTCCACGCTGCCGAGCACGCGGCCCTCGGTGTCGAGCACGAAGGTCGTGGGCATGGCGCGCACATCCAGTGCGCTCGCCAGCTCGCCGTCGGGGTCGAGATAGATGGGCAGCTCGGGCACGTCCACGCGGTTGTCCAGGAAGGGGCCGACGGCGTCCATGCCGCCGCGATCCTGGGAGACGGCCATGACGTGCACGTCCTCGCCCGTCTCGGTGTGCAGGGCTTCCAGCGTGGGCATCTCCTCCACGCAGGGCGCGCACCACGTGGCCCAGACGTTGAGCACCACGACCTTCCCGGCGAACTCGTCCAGGCGCACCGTGCCGCCGTCGGGCGTTTGGACGGGCACCTCCGGGGCGGGTTCGGGCGACTCGCGAAGCTGCATGGACTTCCCGAACGCGCCTTCCAGCGGCGCCTCTTCGGCCGGCGCGAATCCGGCCCCGACGACGGCGAGGCCGAGAACCGCGGCCGCACAGCCGGCGATCAGCCCGAGCTTTCCTTTGCGCATCGCGTTCGCTATCCCTTGCCCACCATGAGCCACGATCCGACAGCCAACGGCGACCGGCCGAGCGCCATCTGGGGCGGCCGTTTCACCGGCGGGCCCGCCGCGGCGATGGATGCGATCAACCCGTCCATCGGCTTCGACCGGCGTTTGTACGCCGAGGACATCGACGCCAGCAAGGCGCACAGCGCCATGCTGGCGCAGCAGGGGATCATATCCGCCGGCGACGATGAAGCCATCCGCGACGGCCTGGAGACCATTCGCCGCGAGATCGAGGCCGGCAGCTTCACCTTCTCTCGTGCGCTGGAAGACATCCACATGAACGTGGAGGCGCGCCTGACGGAGCTGGTGGGCGAGCCCGGCCGCCGCCTGCACACCGCGCGCTCGCGCAACGACCAGATCGCCACCGACCTGCGCCTGTGGGTGCGCGGCGCCATCGACCGCCTGGACGGCGAGCTGGCGGCGGTCCAGAAGGCCCTGATCGAGCAGGCCGAAAACGGCGCCGAGCTGGTGATGCCGGGCTACACCCACCTGCAGGCGGCGCAGCCGGTGACGCTCGGCCACCACATGCTCGCCTACGTCGAGATGTTCGGCCGCGACCGCGCGCGGCTGGCGGATGCGCGCAAGCGCCTCAACGAGTGCCCGCTGGGCGCGGCGGCGTTGGCGGGCACGGCCTTCCCCATCGACCGGGAGCTGACCGCCGCCGCGCTGGGCTTCGACGCGCCCACGGCGAACAGCCTGGACAGCGTGGCCGACCGCGACTTCGCGCTGGAGTTCGTCAGCGCCGCCAGTATCGCGGCCACGCACCTCTCGCGCCTGTCGGAAGAACTCGTGATCTGGTGCAGCGAGGGCTTCGCCTTCGTCGAGCTGTCCGACGCCTTCACAACGGGCAGCTCCATCATGCCGCAAAAAAAGAACCCGGACGGCGCGGAGCTGGTGCGCGCCAAGGCGGGGCGCGTGATCGGCGGGCTGATCAGCCTGCTGACCGTGATGAAGGGCCTGCCGATGGCCTACGGCAAGGACATGCAGGAGGACAAGGAACCCGTGTTCGACGCGGCCGACACCCTGGAGCTGTGCCTCGCCTGCACCGCCGGGATGATCGCGGACATGAAACCCAACGCCGAAAACCTGCGCGCGGCCACCGAGCGCGGCTTCCTCACCGCCACGGATCTGGCCGACTGGCTGGTGCGCGAGGCGGGCATGCCCTTCCGCGAGGCGCACCACGTCACGGGGCGCCTGGTGGCGCTGGCCGAACGCTCGGGCCGCGACCTGCCCGAGCTGACGCGGGCCGAGATGCGGGCCGAGGACGCGCGGATCACGGACGACGTCTTCACCGTGCTCACCGTCGACCGCGCCGTGGCCAGCCGCACCTCCCCCGGCGGCACGGCGCCGGAGAACGTGCGCGCCGCCGCGGGACGCGCGCGGGAGCGTTTCCTGTGACCCGGCGGCTTCTCGCCGTGCTGTGCCTCGCCGCGCTGGCCGCGTCGGCCTGCGGCAAGCGCGGCGACCTGGAGCAGCCGGAAGGGTCCAGCTATCCGCGGACCTACCCGGCGCCGGAAACCGTGGTGCCGGAGGACGACACCGACGCCGCCGGGGGATCGACGTGACCGGTTTCGCCTACCACGACGGCCGCCTGCACGCAGAGGACGTGCCGCTGGACACCATCGCGGCCCAGGCGGGCACGCCCTGCTACGTCTATAGCCAGGGGGCCATGCAAACCGCCTTCGACCGCTTCGCCGCCGCGCTGGAGACGGCGACACGGCGCAAGCCGCTGGTGTGCTTCGCGGTGAAGGCGAACGGCAACCTCTCGGTGCTGCGCGCGCTCGCCGCGCGCGGGGCGGGCGCGGACGTCGTCTCGGGCGGGGAGCTGCGCCGGGCGCTGGCCGCCGGGATCTCGCCGCACCGCATCGTCTTCTCCGGCGTGGGCAAGACGCGCGACGAGCTGGCGCAGGCGCTGAACGCCGGCATCCACCAGATCAACGTGGAATCCCGGGCCGAGCTGGAGCTGCTGGGCACGGTGGCGGACGAACTGGGCACGCGCGCGCCCGTCGGCATCCGCGTAAACCCGGACGTCGACGCCAGCACGCACCACAAGATCGCCACGGGCCGGGCGGGCGACAAGTTCGGCATCGACGGCCCGGACGTGGGCGAGGTGCTGGACACGGCGCGGCGGTTTTCCCGCCTGGACGTGGTGGCGCTCGCGGTCCACATCGGCTCGCACATTCACGACCTGAGGGCGTTCCGGCGCGCCTTCGACCGCCTGACGGCGATGTACGGCGAGCTGCGCGCCGGGGGGTGGCCGCTGCGCCGCCTGGACCTGGGCGGTGGGCTCGGCATCGCCTACGACGACGACACGCCGCCGCCCGACCCGGCGGCCTACGCGCGCGTCGTCGGCGAGAGCGTGGGCACGCTGGACGCCGAGCTGGCGTTCGAGCCGGGGCGCTTCCTGGTGGCGAACGCCGGCGTGCTGGTGACGCGCGTGACCTACGTGAAGGCGGGCCGTGCGCGGCCCTTCGTCGTCGTGGACGCGGGCATGAACGACCTCATCCGCCCCGCGCTCTACGACGCGCACCACGCGCTCACGCCCGTCGCCGAGCCCGACCCGGCGGCGGGCCGCGCGCCCGTGGACGTCGTCGGCCCGGTCTGCGAGACCGCCGACACCTTCGCCACGGCGTGCCCGCTGCCGCCGGTCGCGCAGGGCGACCACCTGGCGATCGGCTCCGCCGGCGCCTATGGCGCGGTCATGGCGTCGATGTACAATGCCCGGCTGCCGGCGCCCGAAGTCATGGTGCACGGCAACCGCTGGGCGGTCGTCCAGCGCCCGCCGGACCACGACGCCGTGATGGCCATGCAGCCCGTGGCGGACTGGCTGACGCGGGAGGCGACCCCCGGCTGAGACGCTCAGAGGAGTGTAGAGGTGGTGATGCGGCGCGCTCCCCGACGTTCCGACCGTGCGCCGCAGCCGCGCGGCCTGCGCCGGTATCTCGCGCTCGCGCATCTGGCGATTCTCTGGGAACGCGTCTGGCCGCGGCTGTGGCCGGCGGCGAGCGCGGCGGGTCTGCTGCTCGCCCTGGCCCTTACCGGGGTGCTGCCGGCGCTGCCCGGTTGGGCGCACCTGCTCGTGCTCGCGCTCGGCGGCGCGGCGGCGCTCGGGCTTCTCGGTCTCGGCCTGCGCGGCCTGCGCTGGCCGGACCCCCACGCCGTGCGGCGGCGCGTGGAGCGCGACAGCGGACTGCCCCACCGGCCGCTCACCAGTGCCGACGAACGCCTCGCCGCCGGCGGCGGCGATCCCTTGGCCGAAGAACTGTGGACGGCCCACCGCGAGCGCCTGCGCGCCAGCCTGAAAGCCCTGCGCGTGGGGCTGCCGCGCCCTGGCGTGGCGGCGCGCGACCCGGTGGCGCTGCGCGCCCTCCCCCTCCTCCTGCTGGTGGCCGCCGCCGTCGCCGCCGGGCCGCGCATCCCCGAGCGGCTGGCGTCGGCCGTATCCCCCGCCTTCGGCGCGCCGGCGCCCGAGCGCACGGTGAACCTCTGGATCGATCCGCCCGGCTACACGGGCGAGGCGCCGACGGTTCTCGAAGCCGGGGCCGATGAGCCGGCGCGCGTGCCCGAGGGCAGCCGCATCGTCGTGCAGGCGCACGGCGGCACGAGCGCGCCGGCGCTGCACCTGGGCGGGAGCGCGCGGCCCCTGGAGCGCGCGGGCGAGCAAAGCTGGAAACTGGCCACCCAGGTCACGGCCGCCGCCGACGGTCCGGCGCGCGTGGCGGCCGACGGAGACACCCTGGGCCGCTGGACGCTCGCCATCGTCGCCGACGCGCCGCCCGCGGTGAGCTTCGCCGAAGCGCCCCGCGCCGGGCGTCGGGGAACGCTGCGCGTGCGCTACCAGGCAAAGGACGATTACGGCGTCACCGGGGTGACGCTGCGGATCAACCGGCCCGGCGCCGACCGCGGGCCCATCGAGCGCACGCTGCCCACTCCGAGCGGCGACTCCGACGTGACCGAGGCGCACGAGAACCTGAGCGCGCACGTCTGGGCGGGCCTGCCCGTGCGCATGACGCTCATCGCCCGCGACGCCGCCGGGCAGACGGCGGCCAGCGACAGCATCCGGGCGCCCCTGCCGGCGCGCGAGTTCGATCACCCCGTGGCGCGGAAACTGGTCGAGCTGCGCCGGCAGCTGGCGCGCAATCCCGAGAGCCGAACCGAGGTCGCGCGCGGGCTGGCGCGAATCGGCGAGCGGCCCGCGCGCTACGACGGCGACTTCGTCGTGTCCCTCGCGGTGCGCTCGGCCGAGCGGCGGCTCATGCACGACACCAGCGACGGCGCCGTGCGCGAGGTCCAGCAGTTGCTCTGGAACACCGCGCTGCACCTCGAAGACGGCACGGCCGCGCTGGCCGCGCGCGATCTGGAGCGCGCCCGCGAGGCGCTGGAGCGCGCGCTGCAGGACGATGCCGCCTCGCGCGACGAGATCGAGCGCCTGACGCGGCAGCTCCAGGAAGCGATGCAGCGCTTCCTCCAGGCCAAGGCGCAGGAGATGCAGCAGGCCGAGCCGGCGCAACGGCCCGAGGCCGAGGACGGGATGAAGACCATCCGGGCCGACGAGCTGCAGCAGATGGCCCAGCGCATCCGCGAGCTGGCCGAGGCCGGGCAGACCGAGCGCGCCCAGCAGCTGCTGGAGCGCCTGCGCGAGATCATGGCGGGCCTGCAACAGCGCCAGCCGCGGCAGATGAGCGAGCGCGCCCGCGAGGCCCAGAAGGCGATGCGGGAGCTGCGCGACGTGACCCGGGAGCAGCGGGAACTGCTGGACGAAACCTACCGCCGCAGCCAGCAGCGCGACGGCGAGGGCCAGCGCGACTCGCGGGCCAACCGCCAGGGTGCCGAGCAACAGGGCCAGCTCCGGCGGAAGCTCGGGAAGCTGGCGGACAAGCTGGGCAAGGCGCTCGGCCAGACGCCGCAGGCGCTCGGTGAAGCCGGTGAGGGCATGGGCAAGGCGGAGCGCGCGCTCGACCGGGGCGAGCCGGGCGGCGCGGTGCCCGGCCAGCGCGAGGCCCTGTCCAAGCTGCAAAAGGGCCTTCAACAGGCCGGGCAGCGCGCGCGCAAGATGATGCAGGCCGGACGCGGCGGGCGCCGACAGGGCCGCCGCGATCCCCTGGGCCGCGGCACGCAGGGCACGCGCACGGGCGAGGAGGTCGAGGTGCCGGACGAGGAAACGGGCGTGGAACGCGCCCGCGAAATCCTCGACCGCCTGCGCGGACGCGCCGGCGACCGCTCCCTGCCCGAGCTGGACCGCGACTACATCCAGCGGCTGCTGGATCGGTTTTGAGGCCCACGGCGCTTGAGCCGCCCCGCGCGCGCGATTATGCCATTCCCCACCTCAGCGCGGAGACAAGGGGAACGGCATGGCGAGCATTCTCATCCTGCCCGGCGACGGGATCGGCCCGGAGGTCATGGCGGAGGTGCGCCGCGTCGCGGACACGCTCGCGGAGACGCACGGGCTGGCGTTCGCGTTCGAGGAAGGCAAGGTGGGCGGCGCGGCCATCGACGCCGAGGGCGCGCCGCTGGCCGAGGAAACGCTCCAGCGCGCGCTGAACGCCGACGCCGTGCTGCTGGGCGCCGTCGGCGGGCCCAAGTGGGACGAGCTGCCGTTCGAGCAGAAGCCCGAGCGCGCGCTGCTGCGCCTGCGCAAGGAGCTGGGGCTGTTCGCCAACCTGCGCCCGGCCATCGTCTTCGACCCGCTGGCCGACGCCTCCTCGCTCAAGCCCGAGCTGGTGCGCGGGCTGGACCTGATGATCGTCCGCGAGCTGACCGGCGGCGTCTACTTCGGCGAGCCGCGCGGCATCGAGGACATCGGCGGCGGCCAGCGCCGCGCCGTCAACACCCAGGTCTACACAAGCGCGGAGATCCGCCGCGTCGCCGCCGTCGCCTTCGAGCTGGCGCGCAAGCGCGGCAACCGCGTCGTCTCCACGGAAAAGGCCAACGTGATGGAGACGGGCGTGCTGTGGCGCGAGGAGGTCACGGCGCTGCACGCGGAGTCGTACAGCGACGTCGCCCTGGAGCACATCTACGCCGACAACTGCGCCATGCAGCTCGTCCGCCAGCCCAAGCAGTTCGACGTCATCGTCACCGACAACCTCTTCGGCGACATGCTCTCCGACGAGGCGGCGATGCTCACGGGCTCGCTGGGCATGCTGCCCTCCGCCTCGCTGGGCGCGCCCGACGCCCAGGGCCGGCGCAAGGCCATGTACGAGCCGGTCCACGGCTCCGCCCCCGACATCGCCGGTCAGGGCGTCGCCAACCCGCTGGCAACGCTGCTCTCCTTCGCCATGATGCTGCGCTACTCCTTCGACCGGGGCGATGCCGCGGACGCCGTGGAAACCGCGGTCGCGCGCGTGCTCGACCGGGGCCTGCGCACGCCCGACCTGGTGCAGCCCGGGACGAGGCAAGTTTCGACGCGGGATATCGGCACCGAGGTCAAACAGGAGATTGCGAATTTGGTGGCCCAGTAAGGGCTCGCGTTTTCGTGATTTGAAGCGGCATCGCGCGGCCGGGTATTTTTGGAATGGTCGTGCCAGATGGCTGGCGCGATGCGGACGTGAGTAGTTGCGGACGCGAGCTCTTGCGGACGCGAACGCACGTGTCTTCACGACCACCGCACGATACCCTAACCTGGGAACCCTCGTGATCCACCGCCCCGGCGCAGGTCGCCGGGGCGGCTTTTTGTGCGGGGCGGCCCTCACCCCTCGTCCGGAAGCACCAGGTCGAGCGGCACGTCCAGCGCGCGGGCGAGCGCCCGGTAGGCGTCGAGCGAGCCGGCTTTTTTGCCGCTCTCGATCTCGCTGAGGTAGCCGGCGCTGATCCCGGCGTGACCCGCCAGCTCACGCGCGCCCATGCCGCGATATTGACGCCACGCGGCCACCGGATGCGCCCCGCGGATTTCCGCCTTCACCACGGCATGCGGAATGCGCGTGCCGTCATCTTCTTGACGAGCCTGGAGGAGGGCGGCCATATCCTCCGCTTCCTCCAGCCGCTCGATCAGGGCATCGTACGCATCACGGCTGAGCGTGACCGTATCTTCCTGCATCACGATCCATCCTCAATCATAAACGTGCTTCCTATGACCAAGAGTATTGACGACCATTGTTTTCCTTTCATTTGATTTTATTTCAAAAAGAACCCGATAATCACCCACCCGAAGCCTGTGTTCCGGCTGGTTTTTCAACTTCTTGGCGTTGTTGCGCGCGATTGCCTCGCCGGCTGCGTAGGCTTCAATCATGCTTATGATGTCTTCGGCGACCATGGGGTCAATCTTTTTCAAATTTTTCTTGGCATTTCTGGTGTATTCAATCTCCATCGCACCTCCTGCTTCTTGTGATACGACTGTTTGCCACGAGCGAACAACCCCGTCAAGGGTGTGCTCGCGCGCAGCGAACAGCTTGCTCAGCGGGCGGCGAGGCACCAGCTTGCATGCCGGCCGCGCGAGGCTTAGAACCCCCGGCGAAATCGGCACATGCGAGACAGACACCGGGGCAACCATGGGCTACACAGTCGCCGTGCTCGGCGCCACCGGCGCGGTGGGGCGCGAGATCCTGAACATCCTGGCCGAGCGCGAGTTCCCGGCCGACGCGGTGTACGCGCTCGCCTCCGGGCGCTCGCACGGCAAGCGCGTGACCTACGGCGAGGACAGCGAGCTGAGCATCCAGGACGTGGCGGAGTTCGACTTCCGCGGCGTGGACATCGTGCTCTCCTCCTCCGGCTCCACGGTGTCGGCGGAATACGCGCCCAAGGCCGCCGAGGCCGGGGCCGTGGTGATCGACAACACCTCGCACTTCCGCATGGAACCGGACGTTCCGCTGATCGTGCCCGAGGTGAACCCGGGGGCGCTGGCCGGCTACACCAAGCGCGGCATCGTGGCGAACCCGAACTGCTCGACCATCCAGATGGTGCTGGCGCTCAAGCCGCTGCACGAGCTGGCGAGCATCCGCCGCGTCGTGGTGTCGACCTACCAGGCGACCTCGGGCTCCGGCAAAGCGGCGATGGACGAGCTGTTCAACCAGACGCGCGGCATCTACATGAACGAGCCCGCGCAGCCCCAGGAATACCCCAAGCAGATCGCCTTCAACGCCATCCCCCACATCGACTCCTTCATGGACGACGGCGCGACGAAGGAGGAGTGGAAGATGGTCAACGAGACGCGCAAGATCCTGGACCCGGACGTGCGCGTCGCCCCCACCTGCGTGCGCATCGCCACCTTCATCGGCCACGGCGAGTCGCTGAACGTGGAGTTCGAGGAGGAGATCAGCGAGAGCGAGGCCGCCGAGGCGCTGCGCGAATTCCCCGGCATCAGCCTCGTCGATTACCGCGAGGACGGCGGCTACGTCACCCCCTACGAATGCGCCGGCGAGGACGCGGTCTTCGTCTCGCGCCTGCGCACCGACCCGACCGTGGACAGCGGCCTGGCCTTCTGGTGTGTCTCCGACAACCTGCGCAAGGGCGCGGCGCTCAACTCCGTCCAGATCGCCGAGTTGCTGGTGGAGCAGCACCTGCGCTAGAGCAGATCGCCGTCAAGCGGAATCACGCGCGTGATTCCGCTTGCTCGTGCGTGAATCTGCTCGCACAGGAAAAACAGGAACCTATCGTGAGGTTTCCAGCTTTCTTCGCAAACACGATTTTACGCACGATGCTCTAAGCGCGTGGCCGAACACGAAAACGGCGGGGCCGAAGCGCCCCGCCGCTGGTGGATGGACGGTCACGCGGATTCGCTTACGACGCCTTCTTGACCGAGATCTTGCGGGCGCCGTTTTGCGGCGCCTTCTTGGGCAGCGTGATCGTCAGCACGCCGTTCTTGAACGCGGCGTCGATGTTGTCCTCGTCCACTTCGCGGCCGATGGGGAGCTGCCGCTCGAACCGGCCGTACGCGCGCTCGCTGACGTAGAACTCGCGGTTCTCGTCCTGATCTTCCGTCTCCTGCGTCTTCTCGCCGGCGATCCGCAGCACGCCATCGGCGAAGGTGACGTCCACATCGTCCTCGCCCAGGCCCGGCAGCTCGGCCTTCACCGTGATGTTCCCGTCGTCCTCGCTGACGTCCACGCTGGGCGTGCCGATCGTGTCCGCGAACTGCGGCGTCGGAATGCCCGCACCGCGCCACACGTCGTCGAACGCCCGGTTCAGCTCCTGCTGCAGCGCGCTGAAGGGATCGCGGCCCGCAGCAGCCCGAGGTGCAACGTTCGCACCCGTCACCGGAAACAGACTCCGCCGCATGGCGTCACCTCCTTTCTCCCCGTTTATTCATCGCACATTTCCGACATCGTCCAGTCCCATTGTGAAAATTGGGACGGCTTAACGGACCCGCGTCCATAGTCGGCTTTCCGTTGCCACTTGTGCAGATAAGCAAGCCGCGATCGGTTTCAAGAGGACCGGCCGAAGGGGACCTTCCGGTGCTTCCAATGGGGGATGCACGTCGCGTAAGAAGCCGCGCCGGCACTCAGTGGGGCACGGCGATGCAACTCATGGACGCAAGCCACAAACGGGCCGCACGCCAGTCGCGCGGCCGTAACGATGCGACACGGTCCCGCTGGGAGCGGGACGCGAGCCGGGCCACGCCGGCCCGGCTGCGCCAGGGGTTAAACCACGATGTTGATGAGCGCGCCGGGTTCCGGCGTGCCGGACGGGATGCCCAGGTTGCTCTGGCTGAGCTGGTCGATGCGCTCGCGCTCCTGCTCGGCCTGATCGGCGGAGGTGCGCTGCACGTCCTGGGTTTCCTGCGTCTGACCCGTGCGCTCGGCCCGCGTTTCCGTGCGGACCTCGCGGCGGTTGTTCGTCCGGTCCACGCCCTCGTTCGGATCGGCGGGACGGTCGGCACGCCGGATCTCATTGGTGCGCGTGGCGTCGTTCTGCTCACGCTCGACACCGCGCGCGGCCGCAGCGTCCTGCGCCCGCTGGCCAGGATTGTCGGGCCGCTGCGTGAACTCCTGAAACGAGCGCTGGAAGTTCACGCCGGGGTCGTTGATCGCGCCTGGTGGAATCATGGCTCCACCTCCCTAGACGTAACGTCTTAAATTTAACCCGGCAGGTGTGATTCCGCAACCCCGTCTCCGTCAGCCAGGTGGTGACGCGGCCGGCTTGCCGCGCTGCCGGAGGTGCGGCACGCTCCGGCGCGACGGCAACGGCCCGCCGCCGGCGGGCGATGCGGCACAGGCAGGGGGAAAGCATGGCCGACGCATCCTACGACGTGGTCGTCGTCGGGGGCGGCCCCGGCGGCTATGTGTGCGCCATCCGCGCGGCGCAGCTCGGGCTGTCCACGGCGTGCGTGGAAAGCCGCGGGGCGCTCGGCGGCACCTGTCTCAACGTCGGCTGCATTCCTTCGAAGGCGCTGCTGCATTCCAGCGAGAAGTACGACGAGGCCGTTCACGAACTGGCGGATCACGGCATCGAGATCGAGAACGCCGGCGTCAACCTGGCGCAGATGCTCAAGCGCAAGGACAAGGTCGTCACCGACCTGACCAAGGGCATCGAGCAGCTCTTCAAGAAGTACGGCGCCGACTACATCCCCGGCACGGCCACCATCGCCGATCAGGGCCAGGTGTCCGTGGACGACGGGCGCATGCTCTCGGCCAAGCACATCGTGGTCGCCACGGGCTCCACCCACGCCGAGCTGCCGGGCGTGCCCATCGACGAGGATCGGATCGTCTCCTCCACCGGCGCGCTGGAGCTGAAGGAGGTTCCCGAGCACCTCGTGGTCGTCGGCGGCGGCTACATCGGCCTGGAGATGGGGGCCGTGTGGCACCGCCTGGGCGCCAGGGTCACGGTCGTGGAGTACATGGACGGCCTGCTGCCCGGCATGGACGGCGAGCTGGGCGAGGCCTACCGCAAGCTGCTCAAGCGCCGAAAGGTGGGCATGAAGCTCTCCACCAAGGTTACCGGCGCCGAAGTTGGCGAGAACGGCGTCACACTGAACCTGGAGGCCGCCGGCGGCGGCAAGGCGGAAACACTGGAAGCCGACCGCGTGCTCGTCGCCATCGGCCGCAAACCCGTTACCAGCGGCCTGGGCCTGGAGAAGGTGGGGGTCGAACCCGACAAGCACGGCTTCGTGAATGTGGACGAGACCTTCAACACGGGCGTGCCGGGCATCCACGCCATCGGGGACGTGATCGGCGGCGCCATGCTGGCGCACAAGGCGGAGGAAGAGGGCCACGCCCTGGCCGAGATCCTGGCCGGGCACACGGCCGTGGTGAACTACGCCACCTGCCCCGGCATCGTCTACACGTGGCCGGAAATCGCCTACGTCGGCAAGTCCGAGGACGAGCTCAAGGCCGAGGGGCGCGCCTACACCGTGGGCAAGTTCCCCATGCTGGCGAACTCGCGGGCGCGCTGCACGGGCCAGACCGAGGGCTTCGTCAAGATCCTGGCCGACAAGCAAACCGACCGCGTGTTGGGGGCCGTCGTCATGGGCGCCGAGGCCGGCAACACCATCCACGAGATCGTCATGGCCATGGAGTTCGCCGCCTCCGCCGAAGACATCGCGCGCGCCTTCCACGGCCACCCCACGCTCAACGAGGCCGTCAAGGAAGCCGCCATGGCGGCCCACGACAAGCCCATCCACATGTGACGACCGCGTCCCCGGCCTACCGGCCCGGAAAAGCAGCATGATCGGCGCGGCGAACCGGACGCGCCGCCGGCAAGGCCGCGCCGGCGAGTACGCCGGCGTTCAGGAAAGCTCCTTGACCAAGTAGTAGCCGCGGATCTCCGTGCCGAACACCCGCGATACTGCTCGACCGCGATGGAAGGTCGTCCCCACCACCTTGCCGATGCCATTGGAGCGGCCCCACTCGCAGATCCGGTGGAAAAGCTCCTTGCCTACGTTCGACCTCTCCGAATAGATCTGCTCGACGAAAACGATCAACGCCCCATAATTGCATATAATTCTGGCGACGATGTAGCCGGTCGGCCGCCCGTCAGCACCCAGTGCGCACAACACGACAGCATTCTTGGCCTCCGCGGCATCAATCACGCTCTGCAAAACGAAGTCGGGCCTGGCGTCCCGATTGTCTGTTGAAACCAAAAATTTGTCGACGAGCCGGTGAAGCTTCTCAGCGTCCGCCCCGTGGTTGATGTTTTGAACACTCACGAACTCCTCCCACGGCTTTTCACAAAACAATAAGATTTTGTCGATTCTAACAAGTGCGCGCAATAATTTTTATATATCAGTTATATTTCACCCGCCCATTTTTCAAGCGATCAACCTCCGACCAAGAGCGCTAATCCCCTGAATCCGTGTTTTGTTTGCTCCCGGGCGCTGTGCCCGCTCCCGGATAGGCATTTGGAATAGCCGGTCAACAAAGGACACGCCGATCGCTCCATTGGCAGTTTTTCCCACCGATCCGAATCATCGCCGCACCGTCACAGCACAACAAGATTTGTAAACTCTTATCTTGTCGTGTAGCAGGGTCACGCGTGCGTGAACGCGTGCTCACGTCGGGACGCGGCTCGCTCGGCAACCGGCACGGGTCGGCGACCAGAGATCTTGAGCGCGATGAGACGACGCAGAACCAGCCTGTGCGCCTCATCACACTCTATCTTGTTCATGTTTGGGATGACTCAGGGCCCGGATCGTTCCGATCCGACCTCATCTTACCTTGCGATCAGGAGGCACGAATGGGCGGCGCAGTAGGCCAAACGATCGGGTTCGAGACTGGCTTTGAAGCCAATCAACCCGTCACCGACGTGACCACGGACAACAACACCGTCACCCTCTCGGTCGGCGACGGACCCGGTGGAAACGAACAGCCCGTCGTCGCGGCGGTGGGCGAGCCGCGGGAAGCATTCGGACCCGCCGACGCCGCTGGCACATCATTTCAGGATCAGCTTGGTTCTTTCTTCCTGACGGACGGAACAATCGAGTCTGCGCCATTTTTTGCGCGCGACTACTCGTTGAGCTTCGAGCGGCCCGTCGAGGGCGTTCAACTCGACCTGCTCGACTTCCGCGCCGACGACGGTGCGTCGCCCGGGGACACGGTCCAGCTCGTTGCCTACAGCGATCGCTTCGACACCAAGGTCGGGGTGGACAGCTTCGAGGTTTCAGAGGGTCTTGCCGATCCGAATCGGGAGACACTCACCGTGGACGAGCCGAGCGAACCGATCCGGTCGGCGGCCCTCGTCTTCGAGGGCGAGGGCGACACCGGCACGGCGATCGACAACATCGGCTTCACTCAGGATGACGGCAGCAGCGATACCGGCTCGGGCTGGTCGATCGAGCCCGTGGACGCCGACCGTCCCGAAGGCGATTTCGCGCCGCCGTTCACTTTCGAGATCACCCGCCCCGACACGGGCGAAGGCGCGTTCGCCAACCTGGACTTCGCGGGCTCCGGCGACACGCCGGCCGACAGCGAGGATTTCTCCTCACAGTTCCTCGGCGTCTCCTTCGCGCCGGACGAAGTCACACAAACGATCACCGCCAAGGTCGCAGGGGACACCGAGCCGGAGCCGGACGAAGAATTCACCGTCACGATGACGGACGGCGACGGCAACCTTCTCGACACGGCGACCGGCGTCATCCGCAACGACGACGGCGAGGTGCCGGCCGGCGACAACGGCGCCCCGATCGCCGAGCCGGACATGGCGAACGCCGAAGCCGGCGGCACCACGACGATCGACGTGCTCGCCAACGATGTCGATCCGGACGGCGACCCGCTGACGGTCAAGATCGAAGTCCAGCCCGACATCGGCGAGGCCAGCGTGGACGGCCAGGCGATCGACTACGAGCTGCCCGAGGGCGTGCCCCAGGACGATAGCACGGCGACGTTCAGCTACACGGCATCGGACGGCAACGGCGGGCAGGACACCGGACAGGTGACGGTCAAGATCGACGGGATCGACGGCACCGCCGACACCGTTGATCCCAACATCGTGGCGCTGAACGGGACCGAGCAGACGCTGCGCGTGCCCTTCAACGCAGACGTGCGGGGCACCGCCGCCGCGGAAACCGTCCAGGCCCCGGCCGGCGCCGACCTCGGCTTCGCCATCGGCGACGGCGACCGCGTCGAATTCGCCGGGGCGCTCGCCGACTACAGCCTCTCACAGGCCGGCAACCAGGTGATCGTCGACAATGGCGCCACCCACGCCGAAATTTCCCTGAACGCCGACGGCGACCTCGCCTTCGCCGGCGGCAGCGCCACGGCCAGTATCGGCCTCGGCGCCGACGGCGTGGAAATCACGCTCGGCGGGGAAACGCTCGGCCCCGACTTCGACCCCGGCGCCGTTCAGCTCGACGCAAACGATCCATCCGGCCTCCCCGCCAACACCCCGACCAGCAGCCTCCTCGCCGACTCGGTCGATTTCGCGTAGGGGCTCACGCCATCCGGCCGAGCTTGACCCGGTCGGACAACCGCCGGAACCACTGGTACGTCGTCCGCGGCGCGCGCCCGTCCACGTTGGGCGCGCCGCGGCCGGCGGCCGTGTCCGGTTCGGACACCGTGCGGATTTCGAAGCTGAAGCGCGTGCGATCGGTGGTGTTGGGCACGCTGGCGTGGAGCTGCGCGCCCGAGAACGCCATGAGATCGCCCGGCTCGATGGTCACCGGCACGGCGTCTTCCCAGGCCGGCGGCTCGGTTGCCAGCGGCAGAAGCGGGTAGTCGTCCGTGCTCTCGCCCGCCTTGATGCGGCGCAGCAGCTCGGCGAAGTCCCAGTCCGCGCTGGAGTTGGGCACCGCGCGGCGGAAGTGCGCGGGGAAGATGGCCAGCGTGCGCTGCGCCGTGATGGGCCACACCGGCGCCCACCAGTTCACCTGCGTCATCAGGTTGGATGCCCAGGTATCGCGGTGCGCGCCCAGGGGGCTGAGCACGTCGCCTTCCGCCGCCGTCTTGGGCGGTTGGACGCGGGGTTCGAGGCCGTCGTCGTAGGTGGTTTCCGGATCGACCCCCACCGCTTCGAGCGCCGCCCGAATGCTTTCCGTGGCCCCCGGGTCCTTGGCGACGAGCTTGCGCAGGGTCTGGGCCTCGTCGTGAACCGCGTCGGTGTTCCACCGGGTGTGCACCCGGGTGGGATCCTCGCCGTAGTGGCCGGTGACGTGCTCGGCGAGCGTGGCCACCAGCTCGCGCACGGCGGGAATCTGGCGGAAAACGATGATCTCGCCGTCGTAGACGCGGGCGTTGCGCTCGCTCTCGGGGATGGCGTCGGAAACCAGCGTGAAGGCCGTCATGGGTGGGCGCGTCCTGCTGAACAAGGGATGGAAGACGCGGCAATTTGGCGCGGCCACACCCACCGCGCAAGCCCCCACAACCAGTTCGGTACGTTCCCCGAGCCCCGCCGTCAGCGGTCCCGTGGGACCCCGTAGAGCGCCCGTGCCCGCACCCAGCCGGTCAGCTCCGTGAAGCTCGCGCGGCACCAGCCCTGATTGCACCGATTCAGATCGCCGATGACTTTCGGGGTCAGCCGCGCGACCGGGGCCGCGTCGGCGGCCGGCGCGTTGCGCAGGACGCGCCGCTCCTGACCGACCACCTGAACCGTGTGCCGGCCGCTGAGCAGCGCCGAGTGCATCCAGCCCTGCGTGCCCGACCAGTCGCGCACGCGCCGCCAGACGCCGAATTCCCCGACGATCTTCAACGGCAGGCGCGGGCGCTTGTAGACCCATTCGACGGGATACCGCTCCCCCGGCCCGACGCGGAGATTCGCCGTGTCGGCCGAGAGCGAGACGAAGCGCGGAACCGGCCGCCCGGTGCTGCGCCCTTCCTCGGCCGCCCGGGCGGGCCCGGCCGCGGCAACCGCCAGCACCACGGCCGCCGCTGTAAGGTGCCATCGGGCCATGCGCGCTGCGTGACCACCCTGCGATATGGCATGCGCGGGTCGCTTACGCCCCGGCTTCACACCGGTCAAGCGGTTCCGCCCCGAATCGTGCCGTCGCGGTGAAAGCGTCCGGAGGCCGGATCACCCGAAGGCACTGGGCCGCCGCGTGACGCGGGTGTCGAGCGATTGCAGGGATGAAACCGCCCCCGGTTTTATTCGTTCATGATCTGGCGCCGGGCTTCCTGATGGAAGTCGTCCAGGCGGCGGTCGAGCAGGTGGTCGTGCACCTCGACCTTGGCGGCCTCCAGGTCCTGACGGACCTTCGCCTTGATGTCCTCGTCGCCGGGCTGGCTCAGGTCGCTGTTGATGACGTCGCGGGCGTAGTGCTCCGCGTCGTCGCCTTTCTTGCCGAGCTGCTCGGCGACCCACAGCCCGAACAGCTTATCCCGGCGCGCCTGGATGCGGAACTTCAGGCTTTCATCATGGACGTACTGGCTTTCGTACGCCTCTTCGCGATCTTTGAAGCTCATGGGGCTCTCCTCGCCACGCGCCGCCGAGGTCTTGGGTTCGCTGTCCACGATCTTATAACGGCCGGGACGCCGCAGGTGAAGCGTTCGCGTGGAGGGGTGATGTGCACACTGGTGGTGCTGCGCCGGCCGGGCGCGCGCTGGCCGCTGCTGGCGGCGGCGAACCGGGACGAGATGCGCGGGCGCGCGTGGCGCCCACCTGGCCGCCACTGGCCCGAGCGGCCGCACGTCGTGGCGGGACTGGACGAAGCCGGCGGGGGGAGCTGGCTGGGCGTCAACCACCGGGGCGTGTTCGCCGCCGTGCTCAACCGCCACGGCACGCTGGGGCGGCTGGACGGCAAGCGCAGCCGCGGGCTGCTGGTGCTGGACGCGCTGGACCATGGGGACGCGCGCACGGCGGCCGAAACCCTCGCCGACGAGGATCCCGAGCGCTATCAGCCCTTCAACCTCGTGGTGGCGGACCGGCACGATGCCTGCTGGCTCAAACACGCCGGGCCCGAGGGCACGGAAACCGAACCCGGCCGCATCCGCGTGGAAGCCCTGCCCACCGGCGTGTCCATGCTCACCGCGGGCGACCTCAACGACGCCGCCGATCCGCGCATCCACCGCCACCTGCCGCGCTTCCTCGACGCCCCGCCGCCCGATCCCGACACGGACGCCTGGGACACCTGGAGGCGCCTGCTGGCCACGCGCCCGGCCGACGACGCCGCGGATGCCCGCGAGGGCATGACCTTCGAAACCGAAAGCGGGTTTGCCACGTTGTGCAGCACGCAGGTCGCCCTGCCGGTGGGCCAAGCACCACCGGTCCTGCGCTTCGCCGACGGGCCGCCGGATCGCACCCCGTTTCGCCCGGTTCCCGTGTGAGCGGGGCGTTTGTCACCCTCACGCCCGGCTGCTATACACCGCGACCATTGTAAGTTCGCGTGAAGACTGGGGATCGCCATGCGACGCAGGCGCCTGTACGAAGGCAAGGGCAAGGTTCTCTTCGAGGGCCCGGAGCCCGGCACGGTCGTTCAGTACTTCAAGGACGAGGCCACCGCCTTCAACGGGGAGAAGACCGGCACGATCACGGGCAAGGGGGTGCTGAACAACCGTATCTCCGAGTTCCTGATGAGCCGCCTGAACGACGTGGGCATCCCCACGCACTTCCTGCGCCGGCTCAACATGCGCGAGCAACTGGTGCGCGAGGTCGAGATCGTTCCCGTCGAGGTTGTGGTGCGCAACGTCGCCGCCGGCTCCTTCGCCAAGCGCTTCGGCGCCGAGGACGGCACGCCCCTGCCGCGCGCCATCGTCGAATGGTACTACAAGTCCGACGAGCTGAACGATCCCCTCGTCACCGAAGAGCACATCACCACCTTCGGCTGGGCCACGCCGCAGGACCTGGACGAGATGATGCAGGTGGCCCTGCGCGTGAACGACTTCCTCTCCGGCCTCTTCATGGGCTGCGGCCTGCGGCTCGTGGACTTCAAGCTGGAGTTCGGCCGGCTGTGGGAGGAGGAGGACATGCGCCTCGTGCTCGCCGACGAAATCAGCCCCGACTCCTGCCGCCTCTGGGACACCGAAAGCGGCGAGCGCATGGACAAGGACCGCTTCCGCAAGGATCTCGGCGGCGTCGAGGAAGCCTACCAGGATGTCGCCCGCCGCCTGGGCGTCCTGCCCGAAGCCGGCCCCACCGACATCCAGGGCCCCACCGTGATGCAGTAAACTCAGGCCAGTTCAACCGCATTCGTCATTCGACACCGGCGTTCTGCGGCCACCGTCCCGATCCACTTCGGGCTGGGATTTCGGCTCGCAAATTGCTGCAAACGACGTGTTGATCTGAAAAGGGCTCCGCACTCACACTTCGGATATGTTGCTTGCCCGACCAAAACGACCCGCGCGCGGGTTGCCGGCCGCATGTCTCCTCGCGATGGCGGTGCTGCTTGGCTTTCCGGGCCGGCCGGCGGCGGCGGCGCTGGATGCGGTCACCTTCTATACCGAGCAGTTCCCGCCCCTGAATTTCCGCGAAGACGGCCAGCTCAAGGGCATCGCCGTGGACATCGCGGAGGCCGTGCTCAAGAAGGCCGGGAGCAGCCAGCGGCGCGCGGACTTCAGGCTCGTCCAATGGTCGAAGGGCTACGGCCGCGCGATGGCCCGGCCCGATACCGTGCTCTTCTCCACCGCGCGCGTGCCCGAGCGCGAGGACGATTTCATCTTCGTCGCCCCGTTCGCGCCGGCGCGGCTGGTGTTGTTCGTGCGCGAGCGCATCTCGCCCAAGCCCTCCAACGTGCGCGAGCTGATCCGGAGCGGGATCGAGGTCGCCGTGTTGCGCGACGACGTGGGCCAACAGGTGCTCCAGCGGCGCGGGGTGCCGCGCGACCAGCTGGTGACGACGGGGAGCAAGGCCAGCGCGATCGAACTGCTTCGGCGCGGGCGCGCCGACGCGTGGGCCTATTCCGCCAACGCCGGGGCCTACGCGCTTCAGCAGCACGGCCTGCGCGACGCCTACGCGATCACGCTGACGCTCAAGTCCGGCGCCAACTACTTCGCCTTCAACCCCGAGACCGACCCGGCCGCCCTCCGCGCCTTCCGCAACGCCTTCTACGCGCTCAAGCGCGAGGGCCGGATCGCGGAGATCCGTGAACGCTACGTGCGGTAGGCCGCCGCCCGCGGCGTTCCCGCCCACGAGCGCGAGGCGGCGAGCGCCTTCCGACGAGCGGCCCGGCTTTGCGTGGCTCATTCATCTCGGCGAGACGCCGGTGTCGAATGACAGACGGAGTTAAGCTGCCAACAGCTTAAAAGCCTTGGACGCCGGTGTTGGTGGAGTATTCCCAGTGCAGGGCCTGGTCGGGGTAGACGCGGGCGTGGATGTCGTGGGCAGCCAGTGCTGCTTCGGAAAAGCCGCAGAGGATGAGCTTGAGCTTGCCGGGGTAGCTGGCGATGTCGCCGATGGCGTAGATGCCGCCGACGTTCGTGGCGCAGCTCGACGGGTCCACGACAACGCGGTTGCGCTCCAGGTCGAGGCCCCAGCCGGCGATGGGGCCGAGCTTGCTGGACAGCCCGAAGAAGGGCAGCAGGGCGTCGACGTCCAGCCGGCGCAGCTCGCCGTCCAGCGTGCTCACGCTGACGCCCTCCAGCCGGCCTTCGGTGCCGTGCAGGGCGTGGAGCTGATAGGGCACCACGAGTTCCACGCGGTCGTCCTCGGCTTCGGCGAGGGCGCGCATGCGGGCGACGCTGTCGGGGTGGGCGCGGAACTTGTCGCGGCGGTGGACGACGTAGATCTTCTCCGCGATGTCGGCGAGCGCCAGCGTCCAGTCCAGCGCCGAATCGCCGCCGCCCGCGACGGCGAGGCGCTTGCCCCGGAAGTCCTCGCGCCGGCCCACC
>Ga0207714_1000508_pt1 | contig 26828 bp, 26 predicted proteins | sample PonA232FremontCA_2_FD_187270 | JGI IMG/M metagenome (GOLD analysis project Ga0207714, IMG submission 187270) | Marine sediment microbial community from Fremont, CA, USA - Pond A23 Sediment 2 (SPAdes) | ecosystem: Environmental > Aquatic > Marine > Unclassified | place: USA: Fremont, California...
CAAGGTCGCGCAGAATGGTCGATGCCGAACCGCGACGAGGGTTTCTATGCCGCGTGGCGAGAACTCGCTCTCTATGACGGTGAGATACCCAAAGAAGCCGTCTCAAACCTTCCTGACAGCCCGACGGAAGCTGTCTTGGAGTTTGTCTCCGACCATCCGGAGGAAAGCTGGGAAGAGATATTCAGAGGGCATTTCGCCTCGTTACCCGGATGGACAGCCTTCGTCAGATGGCGTGCCGAGAGCGGCGGACCGTGGGGGTTGGAATGTCCTATCAGTCTTGTCGAATATCTTGCTGTCCGTCTCTCTCTTGTCGAAGCGTTTGACGCTCCTCTTAGAGCCGATATACAGGGCACGGAAGACGGGAAGCCCGAGTCAGACGAAAAGCCACTGCGCTGTGTCTGGCTGGGAGCTTGGGAGGAAAGCTACAGAAAAGAGCTTACAGAGACGGTTTCTTCCGTACAGGATGACGACGATGACGAATACGAAGATCCGGACGCACAGTTAGTCTTCTGCATAGACACACGGTCAGAGATAATACGTCGTCATATCGAGAAATCCGGACGGTACGAAACACACGGTTACGCCGGATTCTTCGGGGTGCCGATGAGGTACAAGGGATACGACACTGACGTAATGGTCGATTCGCATCCGCCGCTTCTCGAATCCGAGCATCTTGTGGTTGAGTCTTCCGCCTGTGGGGAGCCGAAAAGGCGCGGAGGATATGACCTCTGGTCGAACATGGCGAGTTCGGTACGCGAACTCGCGGAGACGCTCGAAACTAATGCTGCGACGGCTTTCAGCTATGTAGAGAAGGCAGGAATAGGATACGGAACAGCGATGGCGGTACGCACACTCCTACCATCGGCTGTCTACGACGTTTCGGATGCTGTCGGTTCGCGCGTTCCGAGTACGCATGAGTTCTGCGCACCCATACTTGACCGCGAAGAACACGCCCATACCGACGTTGAAGTCCCCGTCGGTATGACACATGACGAGAAGGTCGAGTACGCCGCAAACGCCTTCGAATTAATGGGGTGGGAGGAGTTCGCGCGTCTTGTCGTCTTTGTCGGACACGCGAGTCGAACAGAGAACAACCCGTTCGACTCCGCACTCGACTGTGGTGCTTGTGCCGCAAACCCCGGAGGACCGAACGCCCGTGTACTCGCTACCATCTGTAACGACCGGAAGGTCAGGTCGTCGCTCCGCGAGAGAGGTATAGAGATACCCGACGAAACCGTCTTCGTCGCCGGAGAACACAACACGACGACGGACGAGATATCGCTGTTCGACTGCGGCGTTCCGGAGAGTCACCGTGGCGAAATCGAATCTCTCCGCGAAGACCTTCGTACTGCGCGCGAGGGTGCGGCCGACGAACGTTTACGTTCGATGGGAAAGACCGACGCCTCCGTACGCGATGTTGAGCGTCGTGCCGTTGACTGGGCGGAGACACGTCCCGAATGGGGGCTTGCTGGTAACGCAGCCTTCGTAATCGGACCCCGCAAACTCACCTCCGACGTGAGCCTCGAAGGAAGTTCATTCCTCCATTCGTACGACCCGAGTACCGACCCCGATGGCGACGCGCTCGAAGCCATCATGATGGGACCGATGGTCGTCACACAGTGGATAAACAGCCAGTATTACTTCGCCTCCGTGGACAACGCAGTCTACGGAAGCGGTTCTAAGATTACACAGAACCCCGTAGGCAACGTCGGTGTCTTTCAGGGCAACGGCGGCGACATCATGACAGGTCTTCCGCTTCAGTCTCTCAAAACATCCGACGACGAACCGTACCATCAGCCTCTGCGCCTCTCCGTCGTGATACACGCGCCGACCGACCGTGTGAAGGAAATCGTCGAAGCGAACGAAAGCCTGAAGAAGATAATCGAAAACGGCTGGATTCATCTCTCTGTCATCGACCCTGAACGAGGAAATGAGGTAGTCAGTTACGAGGAAATTGAACCGAACCAGCAGAAAGCGGAAACAGAGGTCGCTGAGACTGAGACACGTGTGCAGGACTAACTCGCCACTTGTTACATCCCGCGGTACAGGTTGAACCGCGAGGATTAAAGTCGCCAGACTACGAAGCGCGTGTATGCCGGAGACAGAGAGCTTTGAGGATGACTACGACCGTCTTGAGGAGGTCGTTGAACGCCTCGATTCAGGGCGCGTCGGTGACGACCTGACGTTAGACGAGGCACTCGAACTGTACGAAGAAGGTGTCGAACTCGTTCGCAGATGCCGCGAACATTTAGACGACGCGGAGGCGACTCTCGAAACACTCGACGATACTGATGTCGAAACGGAGGCGGACGCATGAAGGTCGCCCTTCTCGCCTCAACAGATTCGCCAGACGAACTCGCGTGCAGGGCGGCGCGTAACGACTACACGACGGAGTACGTCGCTGACCGGGGTTTCGAGGACGTAATGGATCCGGTGGACGGCGAGACGGTAGAGGAGAAGAAGGAGAACCTCATCTCGCAACTCATGGAACGCGGACATTACGGACCTTTCGAGCATCCGAACGCTACGTTTGCTGTAAAAGGTATCTCGCGTGTCTGTATGGCACAGATTACACGACACAGACACGCTAGCTTCGACGTTCAGTCTCTACGTTACACCGTCCCTGAACGTGGCTCAGACATACGCGAGGCTGTCGTCGTCCCGCCGAGCGTTGAGGAAGCAGGCTTAGTAGACGAATTCTTAGAAGGGTGCAAGCGACAGTTTGAACTCTACCACAACCTGATAGACGAGGACGCACCGAAGAAGTTCCGCGGCGAGGACGTGACACCGCCCGAAGACGCACGTTTCCTGCTTCCGATGGCGACGAAGGTCAACATGGTCTTTACGCTCAACGGGCGCGCTTTGATGCACGTAGCCGACATGCGCGCCGCGGCGGACGCACAGTGGGAGGTACGTGAACTTACGGACCGCATGCTCGAACTCGCAGAGGACTGGATGCCTGTTACGTTCGAGACATACCGCGAGGAGATGCTCGGACGAAAGAACAGACTCGCGCCGTAGTTCTTTTTCAGTCCTGTGCCTCTACACCTTTCGCTCTCGTATCACCTAGTGCCGACTCACCGCGTATCGCCGCGACGTGCGCTTCGTACCCACCGAAACTCCCGTGTTCGGCGAGACTGAGTGCGCGACGTGCTTCCTCTGACGCCGAAACGCCGCGGCTTTCGCTATCGAGCGTAGAGAGGTTGAGGCAGTCAGCGACCGCGAGGCTCTCTGCGAGAGAGATGAGTTCTTCGGGGGGGTCGCCGTCACATCCTATCTCGACTGCTGTGCTGTATGTCTCGACGAAGTGTGCGGATTCGTGCTCGAAACGCTCATCGAAGGTCGTCGCTTCGAGTTCGCGCGCCTTTTCGCTTCCAAAGGTATTGACCACACGCGTCGCAGCCCCGTAATGGTCGAGAAGGCGTTCGAAGCCGGTGGTAACGAGAACATCGGCTGCCAGAAGTGACATGTCCTCCTCGACAGGCTCAACTCCTGCGTCCACCCAGCTATCGCTGTCGAGGATACGGCGTGTCGCGTCGAGACCTGCGTGCACCAACTGTATCCCTGCGGCTTCACGCACGTTCGGCTCCGCGCCGGTCGCACGGGACGAGAGGAGACACAGAAGAGCAGGCGTGAGGCTCGCTTCCGAGAGTTCGCTCCCCATCCGGCTTTTCAGTTCCTCAGGCTGAATACCGCTGAGTGCTCTCTCGAACTCCTCGTCAAGCCTTTTGCGGTCGTTCTCAAATACACTCATCTATGTTAATATAACGTTCTGAGAACCCAAAGGGCTTCGCATATCTTTGCCGTGTCGCCGGTTCAGACCGAAATTTCGACCTCGTAAACCTCCTCCGGAAGACCTACACACGCGCGTTCGACAGCGTCTTTGTGTCCCGCGTCTAAGAGCGATTCGACACGCCGCGGGACGGTACGGGTGCCTAAAACCGCACCGGGACGGTCGGGGTCGTCTATGTAGTCGGTTTCTAAGAAGAAGTCGCGTCCGTCCTCCGCAGCCTCGAACGCCCACTCCTTGCGTGCGAGGACGGAACGCTGTACAGCGGAGACGGCTGGTGACGAATAGTGTTTGACGACCTTGTCGGGCGGCATTCCGACAGCCTCAGCCTTATTACGTATGTCAGAGAAGTCCTCGCCGCTTTCCGTATGAAGCTGTACCGCGCAGTCGGCTTCGACACCGAGTTCGAATGCACGCTTCATGACACGGTTCGACGCATCCCAGACATCTTCGGAAACGTCGTAATGCGGTCTGCCCGACTTGAGGGCGATAGCGCGTCCTTCTTCGACGTACTCCGCGGCGACCTCCAGACCCGCTTTCATGATTTCTTCGGCGCGTTCGACCGTCGTTTGCTCGACAAGACGCGAGATGAGTGCGGGATGTACACCCAAGACTGCGAAAGCTTCGCCTTCAAGCGCGTCGCTTGCTTCCTCGATGGTTGCAAGCGTCTCCTCGAAGACCCCGCGGAACTCTTCGCCTTCTTCGGCTTCGACGCCTAAGCTCCACGAAGGCTTGTTTACGATACACATATGTGTCCCGCCGCTACGCGCGAACTTTCTTACTGCGTCGATGCCTTCGCCGTTGCGCGGGTCGATATGGCAGTGGTTGTCGAGGACGGGCAGACCTTCGAGTGTCACTACACCGTATACGCGGGGATGGTTGACGACTTTTTCGGTCGAAGCAGGCGTGGGTTGTTTACACCACGTTGAGTCCGTGAGACAAGATTGATTACCGTTACCGTTGTAGTCGTAGCAGTAATGCGGAGACCCACACGTAGACAGCTACTCGCCGCAATAGGAGCAAGCGGCACCGCGGCTGTAGCGGGCTGTCTCAACGGAGGCAACGAAGAAGCTACACCGAACGGGGAAGGAGACAACGACGGGACGAACCCCGCACCTCTGATGACGGTTGGTCTGGAGACGGTCGCCGACGGGATGAGTTCGCCGCTCGATGTCGTTTTCCCTCAAGACGAAGGGCTACGGTACGTCGCGACACGTCCCGGGGAGCTTCTGGTTCTCGACGGCGACGAAGCCTTCGAAGAGCCGTTACTTGACCTGCGCGATAAAGTCGTTACCGGCGGCGAACGTGGTCTGCTTGGTATCGCTCTCCATCCCGAGTTCGCACAAAACGGTCGGATTTTCGTTCGTTACAGCTCCGCGCCGCGTGAAGGAACGCCCGGAAACTACAGCCACACTTTCGTACTTTCGGAGTTTGAGGTAAACGACGCCCTGACGCGCGCAGACTCCGAATCCGAGCGGATTATACTGGAGATACCACAGCCACAGAGCAACCACAACGCAGGCGATATCGCTTTCGGACCCGACGGCTACCTCTACGTTCCAGTCGGAGACGGAGGAGCGGGCGGCGACACGGGAGGCGGGCACGTTTCGGACTGGTACGGTGCGAACAGAGGCGGAAACGGTCAGGACGTGACCGAAAACCTCCTTGGTAGTATGCTACGTATCGACGTTGACAACACCGAGGCCGACGAGAACTACGCGGTACCCGACGACAACCCGCTTGTCGGACGCGAAGGACTCGACGAACAGTACGCGTGGGGCTTGCGCAACCCGTGGCGTATATCCTTCGACGAAGGAGAGCTGTACGTCGCCGACGTTGGGCAGAACAAATACGAAGAGATAAACATCGTCGAGAACGGCGGTAACTACGGCTGGAACGTCCGTGAGGGCGCGCACTGTTACAACGCATCCGAATGCCCCACCTCGACACCCGATGACGTACGCGGCGGCGAACCTCTCATCGACCCAATCTTGGAGTACCCGCATTCAGGGGACGGTATCACAGGTATCTCAGTTACGGGAGGATACGTCTACCGAGGTTCCCAAATCCCGGAGTTAGAGGGTAGATACGTCTTCGGCGACTTCCAGCCGCAGGGGCGGCTTTTCGTCGGCGTCCCGCTGGACGAGGAAGACGAAGACTGGTCGCTGGAGCACGTCGATTTAACGTCCGACGCTTCCGAAAGACTCGGTAGGATTCTTTCGTTCGGTCGTGACGAAGAAGGTGAGATGTACGTCCTCGGTGGCGGCGGTCTCCACAGAATAGTTCCGGCTGAGTGACCTGTCGTTTCGTTGAGGCACAGACTCTCTCAGCCTGCTAAAAGTAAAGTATCAGAAGACCAACAAGTACAACGATGGATCTCCTGTCCGAGTTCAAAAGAAACGGGGAAGCCAAGAAACACCGTTGCGCGCCCGAGGAGTTCGGCGAAGTTCTCGGCGAACTAATCGAAGAACCCGCCGTCGGCATCGGACTGCCCTTCGACGATGTTTCTTTGCCCGAGAGCGTAAACGTCGAACCCACCGCACGAGAGATACGCGACTCCGTGACGGGCGTGACACCGGCGCGTATCGGTGTTGCGAGCTACGGAAACGTGACCGTCGAATCGGAGTCGGTCAACGAACTCGTCGCGCTCTACTCCGATGCACAGGTCGTCGTTCTGCGTGAGAGCGACGTGGTGCCCGATATGGACGCTGCATACGACGAGATGGACGCCGAGATGACGGAGACGCGGAAGAGTCAGGTTCTCGTTTCGGGGGCGAGCGCGACGGGCGACATGGGAACGCTCGTTCAGGGTGTACACGGTCCCGAGAGCCTCGATATCGTAGTTCTGGAGGGTATCTGATGTCACGGAAACGCAAGAAGAAAGCTGACGAACTCCGGCGCGTCATGGAGGAGGACGGCGAAGCGATAGGCGATACGACGCGTCTCGCTACGCAACTCACAGAGGCGCGTCTTGCGATGACGCCCGATTATGAGGAGTTACGCGACGAAGCACGGGCGGTCAAGGAGAACGCTATCGAACGCCTCCCAGAACTCATAGAGGAGACGAAAAGCGCGGTTGGGGAAAACGGCGGCACGGTGTACGTCGCCGACGACGCAGAGGACGCAAACGACTACATACGCGAGGTAGCGCGAGAAGAGGACGCCGAAAGCGTCGTCAAGAGCAAGTCGATGACGACGGAGGAAATCGAGATAAACGACGCTCTCGCCGAGGACGGTGTTGACGCTTGGGAGACCGACCTTGGCGAGTACGTGATACAGGTCGCGGGCGACAAGCCGTCGCATCTTATCGGTCCTGCGATGCATCTTTCGGCGGAAGATATCGCGGAGATATTCAACCGCGAACTTGACACCGACGAGGAACTGCCTGCGAACCCAATCGAACTCACGGCTTTCGCACGCGACCGTGTTGGCGAGAAAATAAAGAACGCCGATATCGGTATGACGGGTGCGAACTTCGTCGTCGCTGAGAGCGGAAGCATCGCGCTCGTCACGAACGAGGGCAACGCGCGCAAGACTGCCGTGACTCCGGATACACATATCGCCGTCGCAGGAATCGAGAAGATAGTTCCGTCCGTGGGCGACCTAGACCCGTTCGTCGAACTTATCGCAAAGACGGGTACGGGGCAGAACATCACGTCTTATGTCTCGCTTCTCACGCCGCCAGTCGATACGCCGACGGTCGATTTCGAGAAAGATGAACTCGGTGAGGAAGGTGGCGAAGGACGTGACTTCCATCTCGTCCTCTTGGACAACGGACGCATGGAGATGCGCGACGACCCCGACCTGCGCGAGACGCTCTACTGCATACGTTGCGGCGCGTGCGCAAACACCTGCGCCAACTTCCAGAGCGTCGGCGGACACGCCTTCGGGGGCGAAACGTACACGGGCGGAATCGGCACAGGATGGGAAGCAGGCATACACGGACTCGATTCCGCAGGCGAGTTCAACGACCTCTGTACAGGATGCTCGCGGTGCGTCGAGAACTGCCCCGTCAAGATAGACATACCATGGATAAACACCGTCGTGCGCGACCGCGTGAACCGTGAGGGCGACGGAAACTTCGACTTCTTGGTGGACGGTCTTTCGCCCGACGCGGAGGACGGTGCCGACCTCCAGAAACGTTTCTTCGGTAACGTCGAGAGGTTCGCAAAACTCGGTGCGGTATTCCCGCGCACCTCGAACTTCTTGGCGGATACGCGTCCGTTCAAGGCTGTACTGAGCCGTTTCTTCGGCGTCGATACACGGCGCGACCTGCCCGAGTTCTCCAAAGACACGTTCGTCGGCTGGTTCGACAGGCGTACCGGCGACGAAGGTGACGAAACTGTCGTCGTCTACCCTGACCTCTATACCAACTACTTCTCGCCCGAACGCGGGAAGGCGACCGTGCTCCTCTTAGAAAGTCTCGGCTACGAGGTCGTCATCTCACAGCCACGCGAGAGCGGACGCGCTCCGCTTTCGCAGGGAATGGTTGAGACTTCACGGAAACGCGCCGAGAAGGTCGCCGACGACCTTCTGGGACACATCGAAGAAGGACGCGATATAGTCGTGATAGAGCCGAGCGACTTGGCGATGTTCCGCGACGACTACGAGAAGCTCATTTCGGACGAAGACTACGAAACCCTGTCAGAGAGTACGTACGAGATATCCGAGTACGTTGAGAACGTCACGGATGAAGAAGACTTCGAGGACATCGAAGCAGACACCGACGTTCTCTATCACTCACACTGTCAGCAACGCTCGCTCGACCTCGAAGCCCAGACAGTCTCGCTACTCGAAACTGCGGGCTACGACGTGACTACCACGGACGCGGAGTGCTGTGGAATGGCAGGAAGCTTCGGCTACAAGTCCGAGTACTACGAGATCAGCGTCGATGTCGGCGAACAGATGATGGAGGGCGTAAACGTAGACCTCGAAGACGTGACGGTGACGGCGAGCGGTACCTCGTGCGCAGACCAGTTCGAGTACCTCACAGGTAGCGAATCAGAAATACCGCATCCCGTCGAACTCTTAGCCGAACGCCTCAGAGAACGCTCTTGAGACTCGCCAGCGTGTCGGTGAGTTCTGTCGCCGTCTCCTCTGCGTCGCCGAGCGATGTCAGAGCTTCTTCGAGTTCTTCGAGTTCTTCCTTTGTATCTTCGACGTACTCCTCGTCGAAAACGTCCGCCTTCCTGCCTATTCCGAACCACTTCTTCGCTTCGCGCAACGATTCTTCTGCTTCTCCTGCGTCGAGTTCCGACTTCAGACTGTTGAGAACACCGATGATGTTGTCGCCCTCCACGTCGAAGATGTCGTCGGCGTCGGGTAGAGCGTCGCGTGCGTCTTCAAGTGCGTCCTCTACATCCTCACGCATCTCGTGCGATGCTTCGTCAAACAGTTCGTCGTCTTCGAGGGTTGACTGTGCCATGCGAAGACGAGGTGTTTCTACAACTTAAATTAAACGTCGTCTTCCACGTTGTCGATACGCATCATAGGATAGCCATCCTCCTCGTCCATGCTCGCCTCGACGACCACACCTTCGTACTCGACGGTCACGCACACATCGAGCATCGTACCTTCGAGTTCGTCGTAGCCGTATCGGTTGTGCTCCACACCGTCTATCTCCACCGACGCCTCGCGGACATACCTCTGGCTCTCGATAGCTTCACGTATCGCGGTTTCGAGCGACTCGCTGGACGACTCCGCGATGGGTGTCCCGACGAACTGGTGGTAGAGCGCGCCTAACTTTATCCCCGCTTCGAAACACGCTTCCTCGGTCTTTTCTGTCATCTGTTACTGGTACATCCCTGTCGTTGTCGCTGTTGTGCTTTCCTCCTTGGCGTCCTGCATCTGCTTCGCCAACTGTTCCTTCCTCTCCATTATCTCCTCCGACTTCTCTACGAGTTCGGAGGTATCGACATCGACACCGGTTATGGGTGCGATACCTTTCTCGACGACGACGCGCGCAGCCGCAGGGTCGGGGAACTTTGGGTCAGTCTCCACGACAAGACCGACCGCATCCAGACCTCTGTCGCTCGCCTCTTGTATGAGACCGCCTGTCGGTCCGCTCACGACGCCGCCTTGCTTCGGCGGATCTATATCTCCGAGCAGTTCCGCGCCGTTCCCTGTCGAGATGCCGAACAGCGACGGCACCCCCTCTGGCTTTTTCGGCAGACCGCTAACGAAAAGTGGGGTTATATCCTTATCTTCCATCCATCCGATGAGGCAGTCGGAGAAACCTTCGGCATTCGGCGAGATGGGAACGTCGCTCTGCAGCACGACAAGGTCGTTTTCCTCGTCCGCAAGTAGACGCACAGGATGCTGTACATCGTGGGCACCTTCTTCGAAAACGGCGACCTTCGGCAGACTGTCGCAGTCAACGGCTGCGTGGTACTCCATCCCGAGTGTCTCGTTGAGGTGATCGACGATTATCTGCCCGACGAGACCCACTCCCGGGAGACCTTCGACGAGGAACGACGACTCTACATCCAGTTCCTGCACCGTACGTATCTGTTCCATAGAGTTGGTTTCCTTCTTCGACCGGATAAACATGTCCCTCTTTCTTTGGATTTAAGTAGGTGGGAAGCCAACGCTTTCTATCAGTTCGAAACATGAACGACGAAGAGATAAAGAAAGTCGCCGACGAGATAGAACGCGTCGTAGACGACGAGTCGGTGCCCGAGAACGTCCGTGATTCGTTAAACGAGGCTCTCGAACATCTCCGTGATGAAGAAACCGGAGCCTCGGAAAGGGCGGCTGGTGCGATGAATGTTCTGAACGACGTGTCGAACGACCCGAATCTGCCGACACACATACGGACGCTCATCTGGAACGTCTCCGGAGAACTGGAGACGGCGACATCCGAATGAAAGAAACGAGGGTTCTGCACACGGGAGACACGCATATAGGATACAGGCAGTACGGCTCCGACGAACGAAGGCGGGACTTCCTGCGGGCTTTCGAGCGTGTTGTCGATGACGCTGTCGGAGGAAACTACGATGTTTTCGTACACGCGGGCGACCTTTTCCACTCACGCAACCCAAGTATCGAAGACCTGCGTGAGACGGTCGAACTTTTTTCTCGTCTCGATGAAGCGGGTGTCGAAGCACTAGCTATCGTCGGAAACCACGAGTCGAAACGCGACGCTCAGTGGGTAGACCTCCTGCAGGACCTTGGTCTCGTGCACCGTCTCGGACGCGAACCTATCGTCGTCGGCGACGTGGCTTTCTACGGTGTTGACCACACGCCAGCGTCACGTGTCTCCGATTTCGACTACTCGTTCGAGCAATCGCCTGACGACACAGAACACAACGTCCTCGTCCTCCACGGTCTTTTCGAGCCGTTTCCTTTCGGTGACTGGTCGCTTGAGGAGTTCGTCGAAGAGTCATCCGTCGAATGGGACGCATTCATGCTCGGTGACTACCACCATCCAGAACGTGCCGAAATAGACGGTGCGGTCGCGGCTTACTGCGGTTCTACGGAGCGCGCGAGCACAGCCGAGGAAGAGACACGCGGATACAACGTCTTCGAGTTCGACGACGATGTCTTCTTGGAACGTCGCGCCGTCGAGACACGCGACTTCGTGACCGTCGAAGCGGAACTCGTGGATGGAGGTACGGAAGAAGTCGTTGAACGTACGCGCGAACGTGATGTGGAGGATGCGGTCGTTGTCGTCGATGTTACCGGCGGGTCGGAAGCACCCGTCGTTCAGAGTGAGGTTGAGGAGTCGCTTCTCGAACGCGGCGCGCTTGTCGCGCGTGTCAACGACAGACGCGAGACGGAAGAAGAGGAAGACATAGAGGTGACCTTCGCCGACCCCGACGCGGCGGTACGCGAGCGCGTCGATGAGATGGAACTGAGCGACACAGGACGCGAAATCGACACGCTCGTCCGTGGCGACGACGTTGCGCGCACTAACCTCGCGGGAGAAATAGAGGAACGTGTCGGTGAGAGGCTTGAGAAAGACGAAAACGACGGACACGACGAAGCCGAGAGTACCGAAACTGACGAACAGAAACAGAGCAGCGTGGAGGACTGGTCATGAGGTTTGAGAGCCTTGAACTGTCGAACTTCCGTTGCTACGAGTCCGCTTCGGTCGGGTTCGACGAGGGTGTGACTGTCGTGCAGGGTGGAAACGGCGCGGGAAAGACTTCTCTCCTCAAGGCTTGTTTCGTCGCGCTTTACGGCTCCGACGCTCTCGACTCCGACGAGAACCTCGCGGACGTTGTAACGAACGGGAAGGAGGAGACAACCGTCGCTCTGGAGTTCACACACGCAGGCGACGCGTACACGGTCGAACAGGAGATATCGATGACCGGGAGCGGCGACGACCAGCGTGCGAGCACACGCAGGAGCGTCCTTACGCGGAACGGCGAACAGATTGGCGACGACGGCGTTCGTTCGACACGCGAGGAGGTGACACGTCTCCTGCGTATGGACGCAGACGCATTCGTCAACTGCGCGTACGTACGTCAGGGCGAGGTAAACAAACTCATAGAAGCGTCGCCCGACGACCGCAGACGTGTCGTCGATGATCTTCTGCAGTTGGGAAAGCTGGAGACGTACCGCGAACGTGCCGACAAAGCGCGTCTCGGTGTGAAACGTGTCAGGAACCGTGTCGAGAACCTTCTGGAAGACAGACGCGGAACCATCGAAGAGATAGAGTCGAAGGAGCCACACGAACGCCTATCTTCGTTACGTGAGCGGGCGAAAGAGATGGAGAAGGAGATAGAAAGGTTCGAAGAGCAAGTCGAGAAGGCGCGTGACAGCCTGCGTGACGCGGAGAAAAAGCTCGAAACACACGAGGAAACGAGAAAAGAACTCGAAGAGGTCAAAGACGAGATAGAAGAACTCGAAAAAGAGGTGGACGAAAAGACAGCAAATCTACGTAGGCTACGCGATGAGGCGGACGAGAAACGCGAGGAAGCCAACGAGGTCCGTGTCGATATCTCGCTCGAAGAGACGCAGGAAGCCGAGGACGAGGCACAGGAGAACGTCTCATCGCTCGAAGAGAAGACGGCGCGTCTCGAAACCCGTGTCGAGTCGAAGAGTGACGCTCTGGAAGACGCACGTGAAGCGGTCAAGAAGGTGAACGAGCGCGCCGAAACCGCGCGCAAGGAGGCAGAGAAGGCGCGCAAAGAACGCGACGAGAAGAAGGAAAGGCTCGAAGAAACGCGCGAGAAGCTCAATGAGACCGATGCTTCTCCCGATGACCTCGAAGATTTGCGCGAAGAACTCGCCGAAAAACGCGACGAACGCGCAGCTACGGAAGCACGCCTCGAAACACTCCGTGACGACATCACGGAGGCGGAAGAACTTCTCGACGAGGGCGTCTGTCCCACGTGCGGTCAGGAGGTACATGGCGAACCCGACGCCCTGAAACAAGACCGTGAGGAAGCTGAGAAGCTGGATGAAAAGCTCGAAACTCTCAAAGAGGATGTCGAAAGTCTTGAAGGGACCGTCGAGGTGGTGGAGCGCGCAGAAGAACTCGCCGACAGAGTCGAGCGGTTGGAGAAGGAAGTTGAGGAAGCAGCCGAACGCGCAGAGTCACGCGAGGAGGTTCTCGAAGACGCCATGGAAGACGTGAACGAGGCAGCCGAACGCGTCTCGACGTTGAGCGACGAACTCGAAGAAGCCGAAAAAGAACACGACGAGGTCGCTGCGGAACTCGAAGAAGCACGCGAAGAACTCGAAGACATAAGCGAGAAGCGTGAGGCAGCCGAACGCGCAGAAGAACTCGTCGAGGAAGCCGAACGTCTCGAGGAGCGTGCTGATTCGCTCGAAGATGTTGTAGAGGGCGACCGCAAACGTCTCAAGGAAAAGCGCGAACGACGCGACGAACTGAGCGAGGAACTCGGCGATGCCGATGTGAATTCTCTACGTGAACAACGCAAAGAAGCGCGTGACTACATCGACAAAGCGACCGGAAAGCTCGAATCACTACGCGAGGAACGTGACGAGATACAGGCGGAGATTGGTGCGGTCGAAAACGAACTCGAACGTCTCGAAGAACTCCGCGACGAGATAGAAGAACTCGAAACACGTCTCGAAGATGTAGAGGAGATACATGATGAAGCGGTCGCACTAAAGGACACGTACGCGTCGCTCAGGCACGAACTCAGGACGCAGAACCTGCGACGTCTTGACGATCTTCTCAACGAGGTTTTCGAGACGATATACGCGAACGACTCGTACGCACGCGTCGAACTCGACGAGGACTACGAGATAACCGTACACGAGAAGGATGGCACGACACTCGACCCTCAGAGGCTCTCAGGCGGCGAACGCGCCGTTTTCAATCTCTCGCTGCGTTGTGCAGTCTACCGTCTCCTTGTCGAAGGAACAGGAGCGGAAGCTGCACTTCCACCGCTGATACTCGACGAGCCGACGACGTTCCTTGACGACGAACACGTCTCACGTCTCATACGTCTCGTACGTGCGATGAACGACGACTACGGCGTCGAACAGGTTATCGTCGTTAGCCACGACGAGGAACTGTTAGACGCCGCGGACAGCCGTATTGTCGTCGAGAAGGACCCAACTACAAACAGGTCACATGTCGTGGAGAAGTCCGAGGCTTTCGCCGACTAGCCTCTCTATCTCCTGACTCTAGCGAACTACCACTCACCGTCGAAGTCGTGGTGCGTGAACTTTCGTGCACCTTCGCCGCGGTAGTCGCCGACGACGTGTCCGTCCGCCTCTATGTACCATTTGTACGTCGTCAGACCTTCGACACCGACGGGTCCGCGTGCGTGCGTCTTTCCTGTGCTGATACCGACCTCCGCGCCCAATCCATAGCGGAAGCCGTCGGAGAAACGCGTCGAAGCGTTGTGAAAGACGCTCGCGGAATCGACACTCTCCATGAAACGGCGCGCCTTGGCGTCGTCCTCTGTCACTATGGAGTCAGTATGCTTCGAACCGTACGTGTTGATATGGTCGGTTGCCTCGTCGAGAGAACCGACGACGTGTAAAGAGACAATAAGGTCGCCGTACTCGGTACGCCAGTCTTCTTCTGTAGCTTCTTCGACACCGTCCACGAGTTCGCGCGTCGCACCGTCGCCGCGAACCCCAACGCCCGCCTCGTCGTATCGCTCAACGATACGCGGGACGAACTCCTCGGCAACCTCCTTGTGAATTAGCACTGTTTCGACTGCGTTACAGGCGGCGGGATAATCGACCTTCGCGTCGTAGGCGACACGTTCAGCCATGTCTATGTCGGCTTCGGAGTCGGCGTAGACGTGACAGACGCCCTCCGTGTGTCCAAGCACAGGAATCTTCGTGTTGTCCTGTACGTGTCTGACGAACTCCGTGCTTCCACGCGGCATCAGGAGGTCGACGTGTTCGTCCATGCCGAGAATAGTCTCCACGTCCTCGCGCGACTCTACTAACTGCACCCAGCCGTCGGGTACGGCGTCGAACTCCGCAGTCGCCTCGCGTATCGCGTCGAAAAGTACGCGGTTTGATCCCTCCGCCTCGCTTCCGCCTTTGAGTATCGCCGCGTTGCCCGACCTGAGACAGAGCGAGGCTATCTGCGGAAGAGCGTCTGGACGCGACTCGAAAACGGAACCGACGACCCCGATGGGCACCGAAACCTTGTAGAGGTTCATGTCTTCGTCGAGTTCGCGCGCAGAGAGTGTGCGTCCTATCGGGTCGTCCTGTTCCGCGACACCGCGTACCATCTCTGCGATTCCCGCGACCTTCTCAGAGTCGAGTTTCAGCCTATCGACGAGTGCCTGCGTGTACTCGCCGCGTTCGAGCATCTCCTCCGCCTCTTCGACATCACGCGCGTTCGCCTCAAGGAGTTTTTCCTCGCTTTCCTCGATACTTCCTGCGATACGTCTCAACACGGCTCGTCTGTCTTCGTCGGGGACGCTCGAGAGTTCGAGTGCCGCTTTCTTTGCTTCCTTAGCTTTCGTATCTGCGTCTTTCTCGCTCTCAGTCATCCGTTTTACCTCCATTCTCCTTTCTCGGCGCGAAGAAAGTGCCGACGTTCTCACCGTCACGCACCTTCTGAAGTACATGCTCCTCGTCCGACGCCGCTATGACAGCCGGTATTCCGCTCTGGTTGACACGTTCCGCGCCCTCGACCTTCGTCGTGATGCCTCCGAAGTCCGCGGTCTCGTCACCGACGTACTCCCAAACTTCGTCTATCTCGTCGCCGCGTACCTCGTCTATGAGTTCGGCTTCGGGGTTCTCCTTCGGGTTGTCAGTGTAGACACCTCCAACGTCTGTAAGGGTGACGAGAAGGTCGGCGTCAACACCGACCGCGATGGAAGACGAGATGATATCGTTGTCACCGACCTGTATCTCCTCGATTGCGACGGCGTCGTTCTCGTTGACGACGGGCACGACGCCCCAGTCGAGGAGTGTTTCTACTGTGTTGCGGAAGTTGTTGAACCTTCTTGAGTCTTCTAAGTCGTGGTGCGTCACGAGAATCTGCGCAACGTCTCTTCCGTGTCTCTCGAAACTTTCTGCGTAGTTCCGCATTAGTATGCTCTGCCCTACTGTCGATGCCGCCTGCAGGTCCTCGACCGAACCGCCGTTCGAGAGTTTTACACGTCCCTTGCCCGCGCCTATCGCGCCGGATGAAACGAGAATGACCTCTCTGCCATCGCCGACAAGGTCCATCACGTCGTTGACAAGCTTGTCTATCTTCAGCCTGTCTAAGTTCGAGTCTTCGTCTGTAAGAGAGTTCGTACCCGCCTTGACGACGATACGTTGTGCTTTCGATGCGTCTTCACGTGTCACAAACTCGGACTCGGTTTCGTCGGCTTCGGTGTTCATAGGTCGAGTTCCTCCGTTATCTCCTCCGAACGTTCCTCAGCCGCCTTCACAGCGTCTGCGAAAGGTCGTCCTGCGTCGGCTTCGCGCAGAACCCCCATGCCTTCTATCGTCGTCCCGCCGGGCGAGCAGACGGCGTCGATAAGTTCATCGAGGCTTCTTTCGTCGTTCTGTACGATAGCCGCCGCACCTCGGAACGTCTGCGCCACGAGCGTGGACGCCGCCTCGTCGTCCAAGCCGCCTTCGACACCAGCCTCCTTCATCGCTTTCATGACGTAAAAGACGAACGCGGGTCCGCTTCCGTTTACCGCCGTCGCTATATCCATGAGTTCTTCCTCGATTTCGACGAAGCTACCTAAGTCGCCTAGGAGCGTCCGCACGCTCTCGGGTACCTCGTCGGGCGGCGAAACCGCCGCAGCCATCTCGTTGTACTCACCTGCAAGGTTTGGCATGACGCGCACGACATGCGCGTCCTCGTTCGTCCTTTCGCGGAGAAAATCGAGCGAAACAGCGGCGGCAAAGGACGCGAGAACCTGTCCGTCGGAGAGTTCGAACGAGTCGAGAACCGCGCCTGCAATATCCGGCTTGACCGCGAGTACGACGACATCTGCGTTCCGCGTCGCTACCGAAGCGTCTTTAGTCTTCTCGATAAGGTCGTTCTCTGGGAGAGCACCAAGGGCGTTCTCGTCCTTGTCGCACGCCACAACTTCGTGTCCCTTCGCCACAAGACCCTTGACTACGGCACCACCGAGGTTTCCACATCCGATTACGCTAACCTTCATGTTCGTCTGTTTCCGTAGGACGGATTCGTGTCTGCAAATTATAAATACGTCGAAAAACGAGACGCGTTCAGACGAGTTCCGCAACCGCTTCTTCCATTATTTCAAGTGCCTCGTGTAAATTCTCGCGCGAACTCGCGTACGAGATACGTGCGTGTCCCGCTCCAGCGTCGCCGAAAGCCTCGCCCGGAACGGTAACGACACCGCGTTCAAGACACGCGTCAACGAAGCCGTCAGGTACGCTTGGCATGGCGTAGAAAGCACCGCGCGGTGTCGGACATTCGAGACCGATGTCGTCTAAGCCTTCGAGTACTATGTCGCGTCTTGCCTCGAACTCATCGCGCATCATATCGACTGCTTCCTCAGTCTTCTCGTCGTTCAGCGTCTCCGCTACACCGTACTGCGCCGAAGCGTTCGCACAAGCCTGCGCGTACTGGTGTACCTTCACCATCTCATCGACGGCATGCTCGGGCGCGATTACGTAACCGAGTCGCCATCCAGTCATTGCGAGCGTCTTGGACGCACCCTTGACCGTAACGATGTTGTCGCCGAACCGCGCAGGCGGGACGTGTTCGCCCTCGTAGACGAAACGGTCGTAGACCTCGTCGCTTATCAGCGTGACACCGTAGTCGTCGGCAATTTCTGCGAAAGCGCGCATGTCGTCCTCTGTCTGTACGGCACCCGTCGGGTTCGCGGGAGAGTTTACGAAGAAAGCCGCTGTGTCGTCCGTGATAGCGTCCTTGACAGCCTCGGGTTCAAGACTCAGGTCGTCGGCGAGTTCGACGGGGACGGCTTCCGCGTCCGCGACCTTCGTGAGTGCGTCGTACGAGACGAAGCCGGGGTTCGGAACGATAACCTCGTCTCCCGGATTTACAAGACCCTGCACGGCGACATGCAGACCTTCGCTCGCCCCCGAGGTAACCAGAACCTCTTCTGGCGAAGCGTCGAAACCGACGTAATCGACGACAGCTTCGCGTAGAGGTTCGATACCGACGTTGCTTGTGTATCCCGAAGCACGTCCGTCACGTAGGGCATCGATTGCGGCTTCTTTGACATGCTCGGGCGTATCGAAATCGGGCTGTCCTAAGCCAAGGTTTATCGCGTCCTCACCTGCCGCCTCGAAGACACGGCGTATTCCGCTGATACGTATCCGTTGGGTGCGCCGAGAGAACTCCATGGCAAAAGAAGTTCCTTACGACGAATATATCTGTCGGCAGAAACTTCGTTACTTACCGCTTCCGTATATTCCTCTGTCAAGATCCACCGTATCGTAGCTCAGGAACGACGACCCGACTATCACGAGTGCTCCGACGAAACCCATATACATGCCAAGACCGAACTCGTTCATTACGATCTGTGCAATCTCGATTTCCAGAGTGTCCATGAGATAGTATCCATAGCCCACCACACCGAAAAGCATTATATATCCTCCGATATGGTGTAGTATCGATATGAAACCCCCGAATACTACGACAGTCAGCAGAACGAGGAGCATGAAACTCCCGTCCAACTGGGTGCCGGAGTACAGGGCATTCACTAGACTTAGGAACGAGTATCCCGACCTGCCTGCGCCCGTTTCCAGAGGTAGGTACGAGTAAGGTAGAAGGACGGATCCAAGCACAACGACGACCCCTAACAGACGCACCCGTGTCGGTGTGTCGGACTCCTCCGGACGGTCTCTTGACTGTACTCCGCGTACGTCTGCTAAGCTCCCAAGACCGCCGGCGAAAAGTATGAATCCGCCCATTACACCCACCATCTGGAGGTTGGAGCCGGAGTCCTGTCTGAGTCCGATGACTGCTAAAGCCACCCCCGCTACTGCTAGCAGTATTCCGAGGCGTTTCCCCATGGTACGTATGGTAATTAATGCTTAAATATAAAGCTGTCGCCGCTAACCCTTCATTCTTTTATTTTAGTCGTCTTCCTTCTCGATATCATGTCCGCCGAACTCGTGCCGAAGTACAGCAAGTACCTTGTCGGCGAACGTGCCTTCGTCGCCTGAGCGCGAGCGGTAACGTGCGAATAGAGAGTGTGCGATACCCGTCGCGGGAACGTCGTTTTGTATCGCAGTCTCGACCGTCCACCGTCCCTCTCCGCTGTCGGGTACGTGTCCCTTTATGCCTTCTAATCGGGGGTTGCGCGCGAAGGCGCGGCGTGTGAGACGTATTAGGCGCGACTCGACGACGCTACCGTTCGACCAGACGCGTGCCACGTCTTCAAGATCGATGTCGTCGTACTCGCCTTCGGCGAGGAGTTCGAAGCCTTCGCCTATCGCCTGCATCATTGCGTACTCGACACCGTTGTGTACCATCTTGACGTAATGTCCCGCTCCTGTTGGACCGAAGTGTTCGTATCCGCCCTCGACGCTCAGGTCGTCGAAAAGGGGTTCGACGGCTTCGTATGCCTCTTTGTCGCCGCCGACCATTATCGAGAGACCTTCGAGCGCGCCGGAAGGTCCGCCGCTGCATCCGGCGTCAAGGAGTGCGACACCCTCTTTTTCGAGCCTTTCGGCGCGCTCGCGCGTCTTGCGGAAGTCGGAGTTTCCTGCGTCAATGACGGTATCACCGTCATCGAGTGCCTCGGCGAGAGCATCAAGTGTCTCGTCAACCGGGTCGCCGCAAGGTACCGAAACCCAGACGACGCGCGGCGGTTCGAGAGCGTCGGCTAGCGCGTCTATAGTTTCTGCGGTTTCACCCTCTGATTCACGCGCTGCCTCGTCGTCAACATCGTAGCCGACAACACGGTAACCCTGACCGACGAGGTTTTCGGCGACGTTGCCACCCATCTTTCCGAGACCCACGACGCCGACTTCGTCTAACCGGCTCATGCTACCGCCCCGGTTGCGTCTACGGCTTCGCGCTCGAACTCCTTGACGGCGCGGCTATCCTCGACAGGATTGGTGATATCGACCGTCTCGTTGTACTCCCAGACAGGTTCGTATACGCGCCGGAGAACCTCCTCGTTCACCCACGTTCCGCCGCCGTTGAGGGCTTCTTCTATCTCGTTTATGAGTATCTCGTACGGTATCGGTCCTGTGGGCTTTCCGGATTCGACGACACGTCCTTCGCGCCGCCATACCCATTCGCCGCGGTAGTCGGTCTCGAACTCTGTCTCGGAGTCGGCGTAGACGAAGTCTATGTATTCGTCGTCGTCGAGTTCGAAACGCATCCGTTTGTGGGTGTCGTCAAAGCCTTTGCCGACGTTTATCGTGGCTGTCGCACCGTCGGCGAAGAGGTCGCCAGAGACACCGAAGTCCGCACGCGCCGCAGTCGCACAGTCGGTGTAGTCGGGCGCGACTAAGTACGCGGAGGCGTCGTCGAGCGTCAGACGCGCACCGCAAGCCGCGCCAAGGACTTCGACGGGATGAACCCAGTCGAGCATCACGCCGCCGTTTTCGGGTTCGAAAAGCCATGCGCGTGCGGCATCCTCGGGGCTACGCTCCTCCATGAAGGTTGCCTCGACGTGTTCGACGCCGCCGTTTTGACTTACCGCGCGTTCTAAGACGTGCGGCATTACCTTTGTCGGAATCTTGTTGAGGTAGTGTAGATGGAGGAATGACGAGTCCCAACGTCCTTCGAGCGTCGAGAGCGCGTCCTCGAACTCGTTACGGTCGGCTGCGTACGACTTCTCCGTGACGACGAACTTACCGCGGTCGAGTGCCTCGCGCGTCTGACTCAGATGGTACTCGACGGGGCTTGCGACCTGCACGACATCGATATCCTCGAAGAAACCGTCCGGCAACGGATCTTCGGGGTCGATTCGGTAGTGGCGGTCACGCGGCACCCCTATCGCTTCCAGAAGGGCTTGTTTTTTGTCGTACGGGAGAACATCGACCGTCTTGCTCACCTCGAACGGGTGGTCTTCGATGCCTTTTACGAGCCTCTTTGACCAGTGACCTGCTCCGACTATACCGATTCTATGTGTCATCTATCCCTTTCCTCTGTCTCTTATTCCTCTACTGCGTCGGCGATGCGTTCGAGAGCCTGTCTTACCTTGACGACCTCGACACGTAACTCCTCCATCTCCTTTGCGAGCTTCTCGTTGCCGCCTCCACCTGCGCCGGGACCCATACCTCCCATGCCGGGCATTCCGCCGCCCATCATGCCGCCCATACCGCCACCCATCGGAGGCATACCACCGCCCATTCCGGGCATACCGCCTTCTTCGCCTTCTTCTCCTCCTTCCATCATCTTTTTCATCCTTTCACGCGGAGAAAGCTCTTCCTCGTCGTTGTTCTCGTCCTCTTCGGACATGTCTAACAGATGTCACCCTTCCGGGTTAAATCTTCTTGACTCGGGCAGCAAGAAGGATGGATAACGGTTTCAGTCAGCACCACGTATGTCGTACACGATGAACCGTCGAGATATGCTACGTCTTACAGGAGCGGGTACGTTAGCCGCGACGACGGGATGTCTCGGTGCACTCGGTGGGGGCGGGAACGAAAACACCGTTCTGTCGCCGCCAGAGAACTACGAACTTCTCCGCGACGCAGAACTGCCGTATCCCGTCTACGGAGAACCTCTTCCGGAGGCGACTATCGAGGCACCCCTACGTGACACAGAGGTCTCGACGCGCGAATTCGTCGGTGAGAGGCACGTCCTTCTGACCTTCATATTCACGCGTTGTGTAGGTGTCTGCCCGGGTCTGACAGCTAACCTCGTTCAGGTTCAGGCGGAAGCCGCGGAGAGAGGATACACGGACGACGTGGCACTCCTTGCTGTGACGTTCGACCCTGTATACGACACGGAAGAAGTTCTGCGCGAGTACGCCGACAACATGGGAATCAACCGCGACGCAGGTAACTTTTACCTCCTGCGTCCCGACGGCGAGAAAAGGTCGCGTGAGGTCGTCGAAGAAACCTTCGGACACGGCTACGAGAAGACAGAACTGTACGAACCGACGGGCGAACTCGAACACAACCATGGGGGGAACGAAGGCAACCGTAGCGGAGGAGGTACGGGGGGCGGAAACGGCGAACCGCAGCAGCCTTTCGCACACCAGCCACTTTTCCTCGTCGCAAACTCCGAGGGCTACGTAGAGAGGTCGTACGGAAACAGCGCGCCGACACCGAACACCGTTATTGAAGACGTAAACGAACTTGTAGATGCGTAGACGTGAACTCATAGCCGGGGTGCTAGGACTCGGTGCGGTCGGCGGTGGCGCGTACATAGCAACGAGATCCGAGACAGGCACCGTCGAACCCGTCGAACTTCAGACCATCGACGCCCCGGGAAGTGAGGCAGGCACGATGACGGTGCCCGAGCGCGGAACTGTTTCTGTCGTTAAGTTCTTCGCAACTTGGTGTGGCACCTGTGGTGCGATGATGCCGGAGGTCCGTGCCGCACACGAAGATATAGGCGACGAGGCGAACTTCGTCTCGGTCACTTACGAACCCTTAGGACACTCTGTGACACGTGCCGATGTCGCTGACTGGTGGCGCGACCACGAGGGGGCGTGGACTGTAGCACACGACTCTGAGTTCGTTCTGACCGACGCGCTCGGTGTCGCGGGTGTTCCGACTACAGCAGTACTCGATGAGGAGAACCGTATTGTACTCAACGACGGCGGCTACAAGAGGGAAAAAGACTTCATCGAAGCCGTTGAGAAAGCACGCGCGTGAGGTTTCCGTAAACATCTTTTTTCATAGGCGTCCATCGGAGAGACGAAGCTTTTTTTTGCGTCTTTGAACTCCGGATGCCGGAATATAGAAAGAAAAACCACGCTTAGACATTTCTCAGACATAAATTTCGAGAAAATACACTTAGATATCGTTTTGTAATGCTTTTTCACTCTATTTGGTTCTAATGCGCTACATACACCCAAAAACTTATTTAACCACGTCAACACTGTCTCGATGTGAAACGTTCGAACGCCACAAACCCCGTTACCGCTCTTCCAAGAAGTGGCGAGACTGCACAGGACGGGGAAGATGAAATGGAAAAGGCGCGCCGGAGGACTCCGAAAAGATGCTAAGGAGCGTTGAGGTTGAGTACTGGGTCATCGACGAAACCGGACGGCTTACCGAACCGGGAGAACTCACGGAAGCGTCACCGGGTGCAGAACGCGAGTTTGTGGAGCCGTTGCTCGAAATAAAGACGACACCTTGCGAGACACAAACGGAGCTACGGAATGAGCTTCTTGAAAGGGTCGGCGACGTTCTGCGACGTGCGGACTCCCTCGAAAAAGGTCTCGTACCTCTCGGCACACCCGTGTTCGCGGACGAGATACGTCAGATTCCGTGCGACAGGACACGTGTCCAGAACAAGGCGGTCGGTGAGAAGTTTGAGTACGTGCGCCACTGTGCGGGTACACATATCCATGTCGAACAGGTGCCGGGTCACGTCGTAGACCAGATGAACACGCTTACAGCACTCGACCCCGCGCTCGCTCTGGTTAACTCGTCGCCTTACTTCCAGGGGAAACGGATAGCCAAGGGTGCGAGGTCGAAGCTCTACCGATGGATGGCGTACGACGACCTAACACACCACGGTGGTCTTTGGTCTTACACCGAGGACACCGAAGGGTGGAACAGAAGGCTCATGCAGGGTTACAATGAGTTCGTCACAGCAGCCAGAGAAGCGGGCGTTGACACCGAGACTATCGAGAACAACTTTTCGCCCGAGTCCGCAGTCTGGACACCCGTAAAGATACGTGAGACATTCTCGACGGTCGAATGGCGTTCACCCGACAACGCAGTCCCGAGTCAGGTTCTGAGACTCGCCGACGACGTTGTTAGTACGGTCGAACACGCTGTCGAGGACGGTATGCGTATCAGCGGCGAAGGACGCGTAACGGAGAATACCGTCGTCCTCCCTGAGTACGAAACTGTGGAGAAAAACGTCAAGGCGGCTGTCCTGGAAGGGCTGGATTCGGACGCCGTACGTTCGTATCTTAGACGTATGGGCTTCGATACCGAGGCGTACGAACCTTCGACGGAAGGTATAGGTTCGGGGGAACCTGTCACGCGGGAGGAGGCACGCAGACTCCGGAAAGAGCACGCCGACAGGCTCAGAAACGACGTACAACAAACAGGCTCGGTTAGCACTGAGCGGTCTATAAGAGGATAGAATGAGAGCACACACACGAACCAGACCGGCACGTATCGCCCTTTTGAACACAGCGCACAAACGAGAGATGACGCGCAGGAACTTCCGCCGCGAACTGGACGCCGACATAGTCGAGTTCCACACGCCGTCGGGCGAGATACCCGAAGGATTCGGCTACGACGGCTTTGTGGTCACAGGTTCGGCTGCCTCCGTCTACTGGGAACGCGAATGGATAGACAGGCTAAAGTCGTGGGTGCGCGGGGCTATCGATGCGGGCGTTCCCGCACTCGGTGTCTGCTACGGTCATCAGCTTCTCGCAGACGTTATGGGTGGAACCGTCGAAGATATGGGCGAGTACGAAATCGGCTACCGCACGGTCGAACACAACGGGGAAAACGACCTCCTCGCTGGCATCGAAAAGAAGATGACAGTCTTCACGTCGCACTCCGACCGTGTTGCTGAGAAACCACCGGGTGCGACCGTTTTCGCGGAAAACGACTACGGGATTCACGGCTTCCGCAAGGGCGACGTTTTCGGTGTCCAGTTCCATCCCGAGTACGACATCCAAACCGCCGAGACGGTAGCCAAAAGCAAGAAGGGTGACATTTCACAGGAGAGAATCGATACCGTCCTACGAGGCGTCAACAAGGAGAACTACCGGGAGGCGTCCGGAGCAAAGAGACTCTTCGACAACTTTCTCGCGTACACCGAAAAAAGACAGCCGACACGCGTCGCCGCCGACTGAGTCAGTTCATGACGTGTGTGTTCGAATTTCCGTCCATCATCTGCGCACCGACCGCGGTTCGATAGGCGCACCAGAAACGGTTTTTCCTTCTGTGGCATAAGATGGCTGCATGGAAAGAAGAAGATTCCTTCGCGGCTCCGCCTTCGTCTGTGCGGGCGTGGTCACGGGCTGTCTGGGCGGTGGAGAAACGCAAAACGTCCCCGAACCTGTAGACCTCTCGGGCGACAAGTTCGACGACCAAGGCGGTATGGCGATAGGCGACCACGGAGGACCAAACGGTCAGATATTCTACAGAAACAACTCGCCCGAGGGACGCGAAAACCCGGCTTGGTTCCATACGCTCGTCTTCGGTCTTTTTCCCTACCACTTCGAACGCCTTGACAGCGGCTGGGAAGCCGAAGCCGTCTATGTCACCGACTACTCGACGGTCGAACTTTCGCTTCCTGAAGAAGAGGAACGCCCGAACCTACCTTCGCCGACAGCACCCGAAACATTCGCGGACGCAACCGAACTCACCTACGTCGCAGAGAGCACCGCGCGGGGTGGAATGGGACCCGCACTTCCACCGTTCTCCGACGAGGACGAGGCGACGGATTTCGCTGACGAGTACGGCGGTCGTACGGTCGGATTCGACGATATCGACAGACAGTTCATCGAGTCGCTCCGTCTGAACGCGCCGGGTGGTGGGATGAACATGAGCGACGGCGGCATGGACATCGATTCTGGTGAATGATGAGGTGTAGCGACAACAGTAATTATCCCCTAATGTATTACGCTCCTCGTACCTCCATAGGAACTTGACGACTCAGGGTTCTCCCAGTACCTCATGTCTTCTATACAGATATACAGCCCCGATAACTATATTAACGAGCGGAACAACTCCACCAATAATCCACAAACCTGTTTCGGGGTCCCATTGGGAGTTAGCGCGGACGTATTGAATATCAAAGTAAACTGATATTGGGAGAATGAGCCACGCAGATACTAATAGCAGCGATGTCAGCAAATCTTCTTCACTACCCGGAGCAATAGAAGAAATAACTACAAAGATTACCCAGCCAACTAACCCTAATATAACGCCAAAATACCAGGAATTGGAGACAGTTGTCTCATACTTTGAAGGGTCATGGGGTTGGGTACTCGATGTACCCGGAGTATATTGCCCCTCTTTTTTAACTCCGCATTCAGGACAGATTTCTGCTTCTTTCTTTATTCGCTCTCCACAGCTTCGGCAGAAAACCTCGTCAAGTTCTTTTTTCCTCGTCATGAACCATACGGTTATTTTTGATGCTTATTCAAGCTTGTGCGGAGTCATAGCTTTCTGATGAGTTGTACGCGAATCAGAGACTTCAGTTCAATATACGTGGCAGCGTGCCATCAGCAAACCCAACTAGAACGGTAATATTATATATCACAAGAATTAAATTGGCAGACATGTCTGAAAAAGGTCCTGATGAACATTACTGCTCAAGCTGCGGGGAGGTTATAAAAAAAGAGGCGGAGATATGCCCGGAATGTGGGGTTAGACAGAAAAGGTCCTCAACAAGTGGTGAAAAAGATAAGATGGCTGCGGGTCTATTAGGCATCTTCTTAGGTGGTTTTGGAATACACAAGTTCTACTTGGGAAAATCCGTGCAGGGAGTTATATATTTGCTCTTCTTCTGGACTTTTATACCTGCAATAGTTGGATT
>Ga0207714_1000510_pt1 | contig 26746 bp, 27 predicted proteins | sample PonA232FremontCA_2_FD_187270 | JGI IMG/M metagenome (GOLD analysis project Ga0207714, IMG submission 187270) | Marine sediment microbial community from Fremont, CA, USA - Pond A23 Sediment 2 (SPAdes) | ecosystem: Environmental > Aquatic > Marine > Unclassified | place: USA: Fremont, California...
GCGCCCGTCAGATCCGACCTGGGTCACTACTCCCTGACGTATCGACCCCGAACCGCTCGATTCGGAGCCGGTCCATGACGAGAGACGGAGCGGGGGTAGCACGCCGGCGTACTCCAGTTCGTCCCGCGTCCCGAATACCTCCTTTCGGAGGTAGGGCGGTGTCGCGGCGTACCGGAGGACGGTGTCGACGAACCCGCCGCCCAAGCTTGCCTCCCCCTCGGGATCCGGAAAGATCCCGAGGCGGTCGATCCCGAAGACCGCCGCCGCACGGGCCACGTACCCTAACTTCAGGGTTGCCGCCCGTTTGTCGGTGGTCTCCCGGACGATGGACGACGGAACGAGCACACTCGTAGTCATGCCGTCCCGCGTCCGCGTCTCGCCATGAGACTGTAGCCATATTTCCAAACACGCCCATATAAGCATGGCGTTTCATTCTGGTGGTGTGAGTGGGTTTCACGGACGAATTCGGGCGTTTCGGGGGTATTTGACGGGGCGGTTGGGGGACGGCCAGATTCCCACTGGACATCTCTTGGGTTAGAGTCGTTTGAAGAGCGGCTCAGCGCCGTCCCTGCGGGTGGTCTGACTCGCAGATTTAAGTCGGCTGGAGCCCTACTTTCAGGTATGTTTCCCCTCGCTATTCCTGGCGGACCGGAGATTGGCATTATTCTCCTCCTCTTCCTGCTCCCGGTTCTCTTCGTCGTTTTCATCGCCTTGCTCATTCGGGACCTGTTCGGCGGCGAGAGCGTCGACGAGAGCCGGCTCGATGAGCTGGAAGCCGAGATTCGGGATTTGCAAGAGGAGTTGGAGATGCGGGAGGACGGCGGGGAGTAGCCGTCGATTCGAAAGGGTTTTTCCCATGGCTATCGGAACGTCAGTTGCAAGGCACGCGCTGGTAGTGTAGTGGTATCACGTGACCTTGCCATGGTCACAACCGGGGTTCAAATCCCCGCCAGCGCACTTCTCTTGGACATTCACCGGCGAGCGACCAGCTTGCTGTGTCGCGAGCCGTAAATTCGCGGTCCGGAATGCGGGAGGGATTTGAGCCCTATCAGACGCGCAGCGAAGCGAGCACGTCTGATTTCGGTTCAAATCCCCACCAGCGCATTCCTCTTTTGACTTCTACCCTTGAGCGACCAGCTTGCTGTGTCGCGAGAGGTAGAATCACGGTCGTGAATGCGGTTGGGATTTGAACCACGCAAATCCGACTGGTAGGGAGGATTTGCAATCGGGTTCAAATCCCCGCCAGCGCACTTTTCCGAAGAATCACCCAATTACGAGCGGGCCTAACGTAACCAGTGCGACACCAATCATCACGAGAACCGCTCCCAGTAGAATGCCACGAGTGACCCGTTCGAGGTCCTTCAAGAAGAGGTAGGCAAATCCCGTGGTGAAAAGCGGCGCCGTCGCGCCAAGGGACTCGACGATGGCGACCCGACCCGCAGGCAACGCAAGCGCCCCGAACATCGAGAGCAACGCGAGGGAGGTGAGACTCCCGCTGGCGGCGAAATAGCCGATCGAGCGCGGATCCATGGACCGGAGGTCCACTGATGAGCCGACCACGGCGTACGCGAGAAAAGCCACGAGAGCCCCGGCTTCGTTGATGGCGACCGCCTGGAGGACGTCAGCGCCACCGACCTCCAAGCCGTACCGCCTGATGACATTTCCGAGGGCAAAGAAGGCCGCCGAAGCGAGCGGAAAGAGGAGTTCCCGACGCTTCCAACCCGCCAGATCGCCGCCCTTCGAGAGGCTGAGCGTCACCAAACCGGCGACGAGGACGACGATGCCGAGGCCGGTTGCAATCGAGACGGACTCCCCCAACAGGCCGAAGGCGAACACCGCGGCGAACAGGGGCCGAGCACTGACGACCGCGCTGTTGATGCTCGCTCCGACCCGCTTGACGCCGTCGAAAACGGTCAGCCGGCCCAGCGCAGTGCCGAGGACGCCTGAAAAGAGGAACAGTCCGGCCGCGGTCAGGTCCACACCGGCGAGCAAATCAAGACCGCGCGTGAGGAGCAACGCGACCAGGAAAAGCGAGAGGTCGACGACGACCACGACCATGGAGGCTTGCAACGGCGTCGCTTCGAGAGCCATCCCCCGCTTGTCCAACACGGGCGTAAATCCCCAGATGATCGCGGGGAGAAAGGCCAGGAGGTAGACCGTCGTTTCGGGACCCAAGGCCATACCGACCCTGGTGGCCAGGGGGCCAAGTAACCATCACATTCCCCCGAACTCAGTGGACCCGGGTCACCTCGAGCGGTTTCGTCTCGTCCATCGGGACCTCGATTTGAATGAATTCCTCGGATTCGGTGTCGAAGATTACCATGATGTCCTCGCCGGTGCAGAACATCTGGCAGGTCGCACACGTGTACTTCGTGCCGGTCTCAAGGCCCTCTGCGATCTCCCGGAGTTCTGCCGCTGTCACTTCCTCGTCCCCGGTGAGTCGATCGACGATCGATTCCAGCCGTTCCCGCTTGTCCTGTTCCATCATAGTTCCCATGTACCAATGGGGCCGCGATGCAGTAAACTGTGTGTCCTACATTCACAGGGTGCGGCTGGAGAAACCTCGGCACGACGGCCTTATGAGCGAGACGCCGAATACCGATGTAATGGACCGCCTCGGAATCGTTGACCTACTGAGCCTCGGGGCGACGTTGGTGTTCGCGCTTCCGATCGGCGTCGTCAGTGCCGGCTGGCTCTTCTCCGGGCGGCCAGTGCTCGGGGCGATCGGGGTCAGCGTCGCGATCGGATTAGTGGCCGTCGAGCGGTTGCTCTGGACGCCCGAGGACCTGCCCGCGGACCTGCTCCAAGGCATCGTCGGGCGAATCGTTCGTCGGCCGCCGGAAAACGACTGAGGAACGACGGCCCAAAGAGGGCGTGAGACACGAAGCACTTTATTCGAGGGCGGAAAACCTGCGGTCATGGAGAGTCTCAATCGTATGGCGATCGAGCTGGCCGACGAGGCCCTCGAATTCGCCGCGGAACTCGGGGTAACCCCCCACGAGCTTTCGAACGGGGCCACGGCGATCGATTTCGGCGTGGACGCCGACGGGGGCATCGAAGCGGGACTGTTGTTGACCGAACTCCAGACCGGCGGCCTGGCGACGGTCCAGAGCCGGATGGACACCGTCGCTGGGACCCCAATTCCCCACGTCGAGGTCACGACAGATCACCCGGGACTCGCGCTCCTGGGCTCCCAGAAAGCCGGCTGGGAGATCAGCGAAGAAGGATTCGAGGGGCTGGGAAGCGGCCCGGCACGGGCACTCGTCGCCGAAGAGACGGAATTTCAGGCACTCGATTACGCGGATACTTTCGATCTGGCAGTCCTCGCGATCGAATCCGACCAGTTGCCGACCGCCGCTGTAACGGCCCACATCGCGGATCGGGCTGGGGTCGCCCCGGAAGCGGTGTACGTCCCGACCTGTCGAACGGCGAGTGTCGCTGGCAGCGTCAGTGGTGCCGGTAGAGCAGCCGAGCTGGCGGTTTTCCGCCTCTTCGAACTGGGCTACGATCCCGAGGACATTCTCACGGCAAGCGGGTCGGCGCCGGTGCCACCGGTTCCAGGCGACGAGGAAACGGCGATGGGGCGGGTCAACGACAGCGTCGTCTACGGCGGCCAGGTCCACCTCACCGTTCGGGAGGACCACGAAGCGCTCGAAGACGTGGCCTCGACCGCCGCTGTCACCTACGGCGAGCCGTTCAGAGAGATCTACGCCCACGTGGACTGGGACCTCTCGGACATCGATCCGGCGGTGTTCGGCCCGGCACAGGTAACCATCGACGTCCGGGGCGGACCGACCTACACCGCTGGCGACGTTCACGAAGCCATCCTCGCGGAGAGTTTCGGCCTGGAATAGCCGTCTTTCCGGTGCCCATCGCTTTTTGGGCAGTCCCGCCGAAGTGTAGGTATGAGCACGCTTTCCGGCCGGTCGGTGTCCGTCATCGGGGCCGGGTTCGGTGGCCTCGCGACGGCAGCCTACCTCGCTGACGCTGGGGCCGACGTGACGGTACACGAGAAAAACGAGGCCCTCGGGGGCCGAGCGGCCGTCATGGAGGCCGAGGGGTTCCGCTTCGACATGGGGCCGTCGTGGTATCTCATGCCCGACGTCTTCGAGCGGTTCTTCGGCCACTTCGACCGCTCGCCTGCGGAGTTCTACGAGCTGGAGCACCTCGACCCGCATTACCGGCTCTTTTTCAAGGAGAACGTCGGGTCGGGCCCCGACGGCGATCCGCCGGGAGTAAAGCAAGACCCCGGTGGGGACCGGATCGACGTGACCGCCGATCTGGAGAACTCGATCGAGATGTTCGAGGCCTACGAGTCGGGAGCCGGCGAGGCCCTCGAGAACTACCTGGAGCAGTCAAAAGACAACTACGAAATCGGCATGGAGCATTTCGTCTACGAGGACCGCTCCAGGCTCCGGGACTTCCTCGACCCGCGACTGGCCAAATATGCGCGGGGGTTGACCCTGTTGGGCACGATGCAAGATCACGTCGAGAAGTACTTCGAGCATCCCAAGCTCCGGCAGATCATGCAGTACACCCTGGTCTTCCTCGGGGGTGCGCCACGGAACACGCCGGCGCTCTACAATCTGATGAGCCACGTCGATTTCAATCTCGGGGTGTTCTATCCCGAGGGCGGAATCGGTGGGGTCGTCGACGCGATGGTCGAACTGAACCGCGACCTGGGCGTCGAATTCGTCACCGGAGAGCCCGTCACGGCGATCAGGGGACGGCGTGGTAATTTCACCGTGCGCACGAGCGGCGCTGAGTACGAACCCGACCTCGTCGTCTCGGACGCCGACTACGCCCATACCGAACAGGAACTCCTCCAGCCCAGCGATCGGCAGTACGACGCCGACTATTGGGAGTCCCGAACCTACGCGCCGTCGGCGTTCATGCTCTATCTCGGCGTGGAAGGCGAAGTTCCGGAGCTGGCCCATCACACGCTGGTCCTGCCGGGTGACTGGTCGGGACACTTTGACACCATCTTCGAGAATCCCGCCTGGCCGGAGGACCCGGCCTACTACGTCTCGGTGCCCTCAGAAACCGACGACACCGTCGCGCCGGACGGGCACAGCGCTATCGTCGTGCTGGTTCCGATCGCGCCAGATCTCGAAGACGACGAGGAGACCCGGGCCACTTATCGGAACAAGATCCTCACCGACCTCGCCGAGGAGACGGGGACGGAGCTGAGAGATCGGATCGTCTTCGAGCGAACGGTCGCGGTCTCGGATTATCGCGAGGAGTACAACAGCTATCGAGGCACCGCGCTGGGGTTGGCCCATACCCTCAAGCAAACCGCCGTGTTCCGGCCCGGCCACACCTCAAAAGCGCTTGATGGGCTTTACTTCACGGGCTCGTACACGACCCCGGGTATCGGAGTTCCGATGACCCTCATCAGCGGCGAACACACCGCGAACTACCTCATCGACGACGAACGCTGAGGATGCTCCGGTTTCTCCTCGTCCTGTCTCGGCCGCGATTCTGGCTCTATCTGGCGGGGCCGGTCCTCGTCGGGGCGGCCTACGGGGCCACCTCGCTCGACGCAGCCGTTTCCCCGACGGTCGCGGTGCTCTTTGTCTACTTCCTCCTGCCGGCGAACGTCTACCTCTACGGGATCAACGACCTGTTCGATACGGATACGGACAAACACAACCCGAAAAAGGAGGAGCAGGAGACCCGCTATCGCGGCCAGCGGTTCGTGCCGGTCGTCGTTCTTGGGGCACTGCTCCTTCTGGTTCCGATTGCGGCCGTCCTGCCCTCGGGTACCTGGGGGTATCTCGCTGCCTGGGCGGTGTTGGCAACCGGGTACAGCACCCCGCCGGTGCGATTGAAGGCCAGGCCGTTTCTCGATTCGCTTTCGAACGGCCTCTACGTCCTGCCCGGCCTGGCTGCGTACACGGCACTGGCCGGCACGAATCCGCCCCTCCTTGCCGTGATCGGAGCCTGGGCCTGGTCGATGGCGATGCATACCGTCTCCGCGATTCCCGACATCGAACCGGATCGGGCGGCGGGTCTTGAGACGACGGCCACACGGCTCGGCCAGCGAGGGGCCTTCTGGTATTGCGGGCTCCTCTGGGCTGGGGCCGCCGTTGCCTTCGGCCTGCTCGACTGGCGACTCGGAGTGGTGCTTGGAACGTACCCGGTCCTGCTCTGGGGCGTCGTTCAGGCGGACGTGTCGATCGACCGGGCGTACTGGTGGTATCCGGCAGTGAACACGGTCGTCGGTGGCGTTTTGACCGTCGGCGGCCTGTGGGGGCTCGTGTATGGATAGAGCCGCGCTCGAAGGTCGACTCGAAACCACCGTCAGGGAAAACCGGTTCACGATCGCGGTGGTCTTTCCGACGATTGGGGCGCTCCTCCTGGTCGGCAGCGCGGAGGGGTGGGTCCCGGCGCCCCTGTCCTTCGAGCCAACCCTCATCCTGATCGGCACGGCAGTGATGCGGCTCCCGCTGATCGCGGGGATCCTGCCGCTCCTGGACCGCCGGGGAACGATCGGAGTTCTGAGCTTGACGGCCTACGCGTATACCATCGAGTTGATCGGCGTGCACACCGGTCTGCCCTACGGCGAGTTTGCCTACCTGATCGATCTGGGCCCGATGCTGTTCGACGCCGTTCCCATCGGGCTGCCGGTATTCTTCCTCCCGCTCGTCCTGAACAGCTACCTCTTGGTCGTCCTCCTTTTGGGTCCCAGGGCCCGCTCGAACTGGTTCCGGCTGGGGGGCACCCTCCTCATGGTCCTGGCGATGGATCTGGTGCTTGACCCGGGCGCTGTCGGGATCGGGTTTTGGGGCTATCCGGATGGGGGCAGCTATTACGGGATTCCGGGGATGAACTTCGTCGGCTGGATTCTCTCTGGCGGTATTTCAGTCGCCGTCTTCGACGCCATCCTGGCTCGCGGGCCGTTGCTCGACCGGCTGGGGACCTGTCCGTTCATGCTGGATGACGTGGTTAGCTTCGTGATTCTGTGGGGCGGGATCAACCTCTACTACGGCCAGTTGGTCCCCACGGCTATCGCGATAGTGTTGGGCCTTTTCCTCCTTCGGACCGACCGGTTTGACTTCTCGGTCCGACCCCGGCTACTGAACAGAGGTTTCGGCTGGCGATAGGGCCTCGGCGGCCGGGTGTTCGATCGAATCGATGTCCGCAACGCGCTCGAAGACTGCCATTGGGTCCCCGGAGAGCGCCCAGTAAAAGCGGGTTCGAGCGACGAGTGAGAGCTTCCGGACCATCGGGAGCGAGGGCTGTTCGGTCAGCACGTCGTAGTTCTGGGCCACGATCTGACGGTGGTAGTCGGCGTAGAGCACGGCCGAAACCAGGACGGCAAACTGCATTCCCTCCGGCAGGTGACTGATGCCGGCGACCCCGCGCCGATACCGATCCTCCGTTCTGGCGAGTTCGACTTGCATGGCCCGGCGGAACCCGTCGTCGACCTCGCCGGCTTCGAGTTGGTCGATGGAAACGTCGAAGGCCCGCCTGATTTCCCCGGGCAAATAGACCCGCCCGTAATCCCGGATGTCCTCCCGAACGTCTCGGAGGAAGTTCGTCAGCTGGAAGGCTTCGGCCAGCGCTTTCGCGTGGGGACGGGCTCGATCCGCGTTCTCCGGCTCCATGACGGCAAGCATCATGTTCGCCACGGCCACCGCCGATCCGCGCATGTACTCGTCCAGTTCGGCCCGGGTCCGGTAGGGTTCGTGATCGATATCTGCTATCATCGCGTCGATGAACCGCTCGACTTCCCGGTCGTCGATGTCGTAGGTCCCGAGCAGTTCTCTCGTGGCGAGCAACACCGCCTCTTCGGTCTCTTCGCGGCCGAGAACGGCGTCACGGATTTCCTCGAGCCGCTCCCGCTGGGCCGCCGGGGCCACGTCCGCTTTCGTGTCCACGACGTCGTCGGCGACCCTGAAGAAGGCATACAGCACGTAGGTCGCTTCGCGGATCTGTCGGGGGAACAGACGCGTGGCCAGATAGAAGGTCCGGCCCGTCCGCCGATGGATCCGCTTGCTGACGCGTAGTTGTGACCTCGTTGGCATTCGCTTTCAATACAAGATATGTTGGCAAGGGTCGTGGGGGTAGTGGTCCAGGTAAATCACGCCTGTTGTTAGTCCAGGCGCTCGGTTACCGTCCCGACGCCCTTGCTCCGCCCTTCGCGGAACACGAACTGCTGGCCCGGTTCGACGAGATACGGGTTGAACTTGAACTCGATCTCGGTCCGACCGGCATCGCCGGGCAAAAGCTGGCCGCCGACTGGTTCGAAGCGGGCCGCCTCGCTGACCGTTTCCAGATGCACGACCGGTTCGTAGCCGCTGTGAATCCGCGTCGGATGATTCAGCACCATCACCTCGGCCTCGAAGCGCCGGGTTGGCTGTGGCTCCGCAGCCGGGTCGACAAGCGCCATTCCCCGATTGAGGTCCGACTCGTCGACGCCCTTGAGTGCGATCCCGACGATCCGACCCGCTTCTGCCCGGTCGACGCGATGGTAGTGCATCTCGATCGATCGAACTTCGACCGGCTCGAAGGTGCCATCCGCGACCGGCCCGAGGAGGAGTTGATCCCCGGCAGCCACCGTCCCGGATTCGATCGTGCCCGACGCAACGGGACCCACTCCAGTGATCCCGTAGGTTCGATCGATGTACATCCGGAAGGGGCCGCCAGCCGCAGCGGTCTTGGGAAGCTCTGAAAAGAGCGAGTCGAGGACTTCCAGCCCCTCCATGGTGATGGCGCTGGTCCGAACGATCGGGACGACGCCATCCCCTATCTCCTCGATCGCGGCCTCCCCACCGTGGCGGTCCACCGAAAGCGGGCTCCGGCCCGCACCGCGCAGCACCCGCTCGACGTCCCGTTCTACATCCTCGACGGTCTCCTCGTCCACCAGATCGGTTTTGGTGATCGCGACGACGGTCGGAAGATCAGTCGCCAGCAGCACCCCCAGGTGTTCGCGAGTCGTGTCGGTCGGCCCATCGTTTGCCGCGACGGTCAACAGCCCGTAATCGAGTTTCTGCCCGAGCAGCCCCCGGATCGTCGTCGAGAGCCAGGGTTCGTGCCCGACCGTATCCACGAAGGAGACGACCCGATCCGCCGTTTCGACGACCGAGGCCCGCTCTGACTTCCGATCGGGTTTCTCGACTCTGACCGGGCCGTCGTCGTCGAATCCGTAGACGCCATACGAGAGGTCGGCGCTCAATCCCCGCTCGACCTCGTGCGGTTTGACGTCCAGGAACGACCGCATCCCGCCCTCGCCGTCGTCCGGCCGTCCGGTCACCAGGCTCCCGACCAGTGTACTCTTGCCGTGATCGACGTGGCCTGCGGTCCCGACGATGAGGTGGTCTTCGGCGATTTCGAGGGAGCCGCCGTCCTTGACCGTGGCAACGCCCACGATCCCGTCTCGGGTGCCCCAGGTTTCCACGTCTGCGAGATGAGCACCGGCTTCCTCTGCAATGAGGTTCAACACGTCCATCGATTCGGAAAACGCCGCGGGCTGGATCCCCGAAACGTGGCCCTCGTCGGTGACCCCGACGACGTAGGTCGCTTCGCCGTCGCCGGAAAGCACACGGTGGCGCAACTGAGCGGCGAGGCTCTCGAAACGAGCTTCCGAGAGATGAACCTCCCGGGAGAGTCGCTCTTTGAATTCGACGCGGCCGTCCGTTTGTTCTCCCCGAGAGAGGGCCTGGCGAAGCAGAGCCCGGTCACCGGCCATACTCGCGGGTTGGGCAGAGCGGGAGTTAAGCCTACCCCCCGTTCAGGCGGGGCGATACTCCTCGAGCCGGTCTCGGAGCCGGCGAGCGGCGACCCCGGCGGCCCGTTCCCAATCCTCGCTTCCCTCGCCCGCGAAGATGATTCCTCGCGAGGAGTTCACGAGGCCGACCCCACCAGCGAGGCCCGCCGTCGCCGCGGCTTCGGCGTCGCCGCCCTGGGCGCCCACACCTGGAACCAGAAACGGCAGGTCCGGAACCCGCTCCCGGAGGGATTCGAGTTCTTCAGGGGCAGTCGCGCCGACGACGAGGCCGACGTTTCCGTGCTCGTTCCACCCAGCGGCCAAATCTGCCACCTGCTCGTAGACGGTTCGCCCGTCAGCCAGTTCCCGATCCTGAATGTCCGCTCCGCCGGGGTTCGAGGTCCGGCAGAGGACGAAGACGCCCTTGTCCGACTTCGAGAGAAACGGCTGGAGCGAATCGCCGCCGAGGTAGGGGTTGACCGTGATCGCGTCGACCTCGTCGAGAAGTTCCGCGTACTGGCGAGCGGTGTTCCCGATGTCGCCGCGCTTTGCGTCCAGAAGCACGGGGACGTCCTTCCCGTGGGCATACGCCACCGTTTCCTTGAGCGCCCGCCAACCGTCCGGGTCTTCGTAGAACGCGGCATTTGGCTTGTACGCGGCCGCATATTCGTGGGTGGCGTCAATAATGCGGCGGTTGAAGGCCCACCGCGGGAGGTCGGCGTCCGTCACGGCGGCCGGAAGCCGAGCCGGATCCGGATCGAGCCCGACGCTCAGGACACTCCCAATACGATCGATGCGAGTTTCGAGGTCCTCGAAAAAGGTCATTGGCTGTCCTGGCTCGCCCGGAGGACATCAATCGCCCGCTTCACGTCCGCCGCGCGATCTACAAAAAGCACGGTCGCTGGCGGCTGGGTCGCCTTCGGCCGGGAGCGAAGGCCCACCTCCTCGGCAGCGATTGCGACGGTCTCCGGGTCGGATTTGATTTCAAGGGTCAGTCGCTCGGGGCCTTTGGTCGCTTTCAGCACCGTCTCCCCCTGAGAAGTAACCGAAAACGCCGGGGTCCCCGGCTGTTCGGTCTCTGCCGTCGATTGGACCGTATACTGGTCGAAGGGTGGCTCTTCGAGGCCCTCGAGTTCCGCGCGAAGGAGGGCCGCGATGCGGTCAGGGTCACGAATAACGTCTTCGACCATCAGGAACGCAACTCCGTTTGGACCTGGGAAACCGCCTCCGGAACGTCGAGCCCGGCCTGCCTGGCCCGAAGCACTGCAGCGGCCCCGGCAGTCACCGAAAGAGTTTCCTGCAGTTCGTTGATCGATGCGACGGCCTCCCGGCGGTCAGTGCCAGCCGCTTCGAGGGCCTCGATGACGATTTCGACCGGCGACCGCTCCTGAAAGAGTCGTTCGTCTGGCGTGTACCCGTCCGGGATGGAAACCTCGGTCACGTCGAAGGTCGCGACCAGGTCGTCCTCATCCCGTTCAAGAAGGCCCCGCCGGGTGGCGAGGGAGAGGAGGTGTTTGGCCTGGTCTGGTGACACCCAGTTGCGGTCGACGGCCAGATCCACCACGAAGGCCTGTTCGGAGAGTTTCTCGCGGCCGGCCCGCTTGAACGGGGCGGCAACCGCGACCCGGAGGCTCATTACCGGATGGAGGGACCGCCCCGGCTTTACGGGTTTCGTCCGCCAGCCGCAAGCGAGGGGTTTTAGTGCGCGCTGGGGCTCCATTCGTGTATGCAAGACCAGGGCCGCTCCACGCGAACGAAGACCGGTGGCCGCATCCACCCTCACGGCACCAAGAAGAAACACGAACTGGGCAACAATCCGACGGAGACCCAATTCGACGAATCGTCCTACCGCACCGTCGAGGCTCGAGGCAACACGACCAAGATCCGCGCGCTGGCGGCCGACGTCGTCAACGTCACCGACGGCGGGGAAACCGAGTCCGTCCAGATCGAGAACGTCGTCGACAATCCGGCAAACCCGAACTACGCCCGCCGGAACATCATCACCAAAGGCGCCGTCCTCGAAACCGAACTGGGCTTCGCTCGCGTGACCTCCCGTCCGGGACAGACCGGTCAGGTCAACGCGGTCACGGTCGAGTACGACCCCGACGAAGAATAAGCGGCGCCGTTGCAGGACGACTGTTTTTCGGTCGGTTACTGGAAGCCGATATGACGTTCCTCGTCCCGACCGGCGACGGCGGGCCCGGAGCCGCCCGCGAGATCCTCCTCGACCTGCTCGTAGTACTCCAGCAACTCGTCGGTGACCGTCGGGCGCACGTCCTCCAGAGCTGAACGGAAGTGTGACATCCCGACCTCCTCGGCGTCCGGATCGTCTCGCAAGGCCTCGATAGCGGCTTCCCGGGCGACCGTCGCTAGGTCCGAACCGACGTAACCGTCGGTCTGCTCAGCGATTTCTCGCAAGCTCACGTCCGGCGAGAGCGGGGTGTCCCCCGTGTGAATCCGAAGGATTTCCTCGCGGCCGGTCTCGTCGGGCTGGCCGACCTGGACGAGCCGGTCGAAGCGACCGGACCGTATCAGTGCCGGGTCGATGATGTCCGGACGGTTCGTCGCCGCGATCACCATCACCTGTTCCATCTGTTCGAGCCCGTCGAGTTCGGTCAAAAGCTGGTTGACCACGCGCTCGGAGACGTTGTTCCCGGCGTCCTGTCCGCGACCCGGCGCGAGGCTGTCGAGTTCGTCGAAGAAGACCACCGTGGGACTCACCTGTCTGGCCTTCCGGAAGGTCTGGCGAATCGCCTTCTCGGACTCGCCGACCCATTTCGAGAGGAGTTGGGGCCCACGAACGCTGATGAAGTTCGCGTCGGTCTCGTTGGCGACCGCCTTCGCCATCAGGGTCTTGCCGGTCCCTGGCGGGCCGTAGAGGAGCACACCCGCCGGTGGCTTGACGCCCAGTCGGTCGAAGCCGGCTGCGTCCGACAGCGGCCACTCGACGCTCTCTTTGATCTGACTTTTCACCGATTCGAGGCCACCGACGTCGTCCCAGGAGACCTTCGGGAGTTGGACCAGGACCTCCCGCATGGCGCTCGGTTCGACCTCGTTGAGCGCCCCCTGGAAATCTCCCTGCGTGACGATCATCCGCTCGATCAGCGAGGGAGGCACGTCCTGCTCGTCCAGATCGATCTCCGGGAGGTACCGTCGGAGGGCCCGCATCGCCGCCTCCTTGGACAGCGATTCGATGTCCGCCCCCACAAACCCGTGGGTGTCATCGGCCAACTCGGAGAGATCCACCTCGTCGGCCAGCGGCATGCCCCGGGTGTGAATCCGCAGGATTTCCTCGCGACCGGTCTCGTCCGGGACGCCGATCTCGATCTCGCGATCGAAGCGGCCGGGGCGTCTTAGCGCCGGATCGACGGCGTCGACGCGGTTGGTCGCCGCGATTACGATGACCTCGCCGCGGCCCTCCAGGCCGTCCATCATCGTCAGCAGCTGTGCAACGACGCGGCGTTCGACCTCGCCGGTCACGTCCTCGCGTTTCGGGGCAATGGAGTCGAGTTCGTCGATGAAGACGATCGCCGGGGACTCGTCTTTGGCGTCCTCGAATATCTCCCGGAGTTGCTGTTCGGATTCGCCGTAGTACTTCGAGATGATCTCGGGGCCGGCGATCGAGAAGAAACTGGCGGCCGTCTCGTTGGCGACGGCCTTTGCGAGCAGCGTTTTGCCCGTTCCGGGCGGGCCGTGGAGGAGGACACCCTGGGGCGGCTCGATGCCGAGTTTCTTGAACACCTGTGGGTGTTTCATCGGCAGTTCGACCATCTCCCGCACCCGCTGGATCTCCTTTTCGAGGCCGCCGATGTCCTCGTAGGTGATCCCGCCGCCGGTGCGCTCGAAGCCGGCGATGGGCTCCTCCCGGAGCTCTACGTCGGTATCCTCAGTGACGAGCACCGTTCCCTCCGGCTCCGTCTCGACGGCGATCAGAGGGATCGCCTGCCCTGGGGAGCGCATGAAGGGGTGGTTCGTACTCGACATCACGGGGACGATGTCGTGGCTGACGACCGGCCGTTTGAGGATCTGACGTTTGACCATCCCCGCCGCGTCGGAACCGAACTGCACGCTCGCGTCCTCCGGCGGCGCTAAGACGAGTTCCTCTGCGGGTTCCGTCTCGGCTTTGCGAATAGTGACCCGCTCGCCGATGCCGACGTCGGCGTTCTGGCGCGTGAACCCGTCGATGCGGACGGTGTCGCTGTTCCAGTCCTGACGGTCGGCCCGCCAGACCTTCGCAGCAGTGCGCTCGCCACCTTCGATCTCGATGATGTCGCCGGGGCTGAGTTTCAGGTGCAACAGCGTATCGGGGTCGAGGCGGGCGATACCGCGGCCGGAGTCGTTCGGGTAGGCCTTTGCCACCTCGAGTTGGACTTCATTCATGGTCGGCCAATTAGTTGTCTTGTGTTGGGATGGCACGACGGAAGAACGTTGCGCCGGGCTGGACACACCGGGGCCTTTTCAGGTGATCGCGTCCAAGAACGGCCCGTGACGGGCGAGGTACCTACGGGGTGTACGGCGCTCGACGAGCTGCTCGGTGGCGGCTTCGAGCGAGGGACTGCAACGCAACTGTACGGCCCGCCGGGAGCGGGGAAAACGAACGTGGCGCTGAGTAGCGCCGTCGCCGTGGCCGCCGAGGGCGGTGAGGCGCTGTACATCGACACGGAAGGGCTCTCGCTCGATCGCTTCGAGCAGATACTCGCGGGCCAGACCGAGGACCCGGACCGGGCCGCAGAGAACGTGATGGTCTCGGAGGCGGTGGACTTCGACGAACAGGCCCAGGCAGTGAAAGACGCGGCGGACTTCGCCGAGCGCCTGGACCTGATCGTCCTCGACAGCGCGACGGGGTTCTACAGACTCGAACGGACGGCCGACGCGATGGACGGCGACGCGCTCCGGGCCGTCGCGGACCAGGTAACACACTTGCTCGGGCTCGCGCGGAAGCACGACCTCGCAGTGGTCCTGACCAACCAGGTTTTCAGCGATCCGGACCGGGAAGAGGGTCGGCCACGCCCGCTCGGGGGGCATACCCTGTCCCACTGGACGGGGACGATTCTCAGACTGGATCGGTTCAAAGGCGGTAACCGTCGGGCCGTCGTCGAAAAGCACCGGGCGAAACCGGACGGAGAAAGCGCGGAGTTCGTGATTACCGGCAGCGGAATCGAAAGCGAGCGGCGCCTATAGCTCGTTGAGCTTCCGGAGCAGCTGGCCTTCGTACTCCTCGTCGGCGCGAATGTCCTTGAGTTCGAGGACGTTGCGCTCGAGCTTGTCGATGGCGACGTAGAAGGCGTTGTCTGCACCGTAGCCCTCGCCAGTGCCGGCGACCTGTCCGCGATTCGTGCGCAGGCGGATCTGGGCCTGCACGAGTGGGGTTCCACGGAGCTTCTCTTTGTGCTGGTGGAACCGGACGTGTGCGTGCTGGACCTGCATGTCGCTGTACTTGTCCGCAATCTGGGTGATCTGCTCGCGGATCTCCGTCCGGGAGATCGTATCCAGCAGGTCGATGTTGGTGATCTGCACGTCCATCTGGGACTCCTCGGTGTAGGTCAAGGCCCGCAGGACGTCGGTCTTGGTCAACACGCCCTGCACCGAGCGATCGTCCGCGGGATCGGTCACGATGAGCCCGCCGAAGTCGCCTTTGAGCATGCGCCGGACCCCCTCCTCGACGGAGACGTCCGGATCGACGGTCTCGACCGGGCTCGACATCATGTCATAGACCGGGAGATCGAGCACCCGCTCGACCTCGCCGCGTCGGTCGCCCACGGTCGCTTTGGACATGTCCCGGATGACGACGTTGACGATGTCATGCACCGTCACGACGCCCGTGAGTGCTCCGTCGTTGAGCACCGGGAGACGGGACACGCCGTGTTCGCGGAGTCGGTTGACCACCCGCCCGAGGGTGGCGTCCTCCGAGACGGTGACCGGGTTTTTCGTGTAAATGTCCGCGACATCGAGCGCGTCGAGGTTGTCGAGGACCGCCTCCAGAATGAGGTCCTCAGTGACAATGCCCCACAGCGAGTCGTCTTCGAAGACGGGTGCGACTTTCGTGTTGCCCTCGACGAGCATCCGGGCGGTCTCCCGGATGTCTTCGGTCCGGGAGACCTTCGGGGCGTGTTTGGCCAGCGCGCCGGCCTTCGCGTCGTCCTCCACGTGTGACTGGAGGAGGTGGCGTTCAGTGATCACTCCTCGGTACGCGCCGTCCTCGGTAACGATGACACCCTTTGGGTGTTCTTTCTCGAAGATAGAGCGGACCTTCCCGAGCCGTCGTTCGACGGGGACTTCGATGTAGTCCCGCGTCGCGATATCGGCAATATCCATTGTCCGTACCCCACTCTTCGACCGGGAACGGTTTTAAGATTGTTCTCGCCGCGGTATCCGCAATAACCTTCCATTTGGGTCGCTCACAGAGTAGCATGATCGCTATCGTCGGGGGCGGGATAGCCGGGCTCGCCGCCGGTTACAAGCTCTCAGCGGCTGGCCGGGACGTTCGGATCTACGAGGCGGCGGACCAGGTCGGCGGACTGGCTGCCACCTACGACACGGCCGGAGACCCGATCGAACGGTTCTATCATCACCTCTCGAAGTCCGAGGAGACGATCGTCTCGTTAATCGACGAGTTGGGGCTCGAAGACGACCTCGAATGGCCGATCGGGAAAAACGCCTACTACATGGACGGGACAGTCTATCCCCTCGATACGCCCTGGGAGATCGCCGCGTATCCGTATCTAAGTCTCTACGATACCTTCCGGCTGGGCATGCTCGTCCTGGGCGTCGACGTGCGCGGCGGGGTCCCGGACCTTGAGGCCTACGAGGAGCTGTCGGCCTACGAGGACGTCGAACTCGAACGGTTCGTGCGCGAGCATACCACCGACGGCGTCTACGAGAACTTCTTCGAGCCGCTCCTCGACGCGAAGTTCGGCGAACGCAAGGACGACGTCAGCGCGGCCTGGCTGCTCGGCCGCGTTCGGTTCCGCGGCGAGCGAGACCTGTTGCGCGGCGAACCGCTTGGCTACCTCGAAGGTGGGTTCGGTCAGCTGATCGAGAGGCTGGTCGAGGCCATCGGGACCGAGCACATCGTCACCGGAACCCGCGTGACCGACGTCGCGTTCGACGAGGGGACTGTATCGTCGATCACCGTCGCGGGCGAAGAATCCGGGGAGCGGGACGTCGAAGACGTGATCGTCGCGACCATGCCCAACGTGCTCGAAGGGTTGACGGGCTACACTTGTGACATCGAGTTCCAGGGGACAGTCTGCTCGGTGATCTCACTCGAGGAATCACTCACCGACACCTACTGGCTCAACATCGGTGACGAGGCACCCTTTGGCGCGCTCATCGAGCACACGAACTTCATCGATTCCGAGCGATACGGGGGCGAGCATCTGCTGTACGTTCCCAAGTACGTCCAATCAGAGTCGGACCCGCTTTTCGAGGCCTCGGACGCGGAAATCGAGGAGACCTGGCTGTCCGGCATCGAGGACCTGTTCCCCGCGTTCGATCGAACGGCGGTCAACTGGATCGAAACCGCTCGGAATCCCCGCACAGCCCCCGTTTACGAGCGAGGCTACCTGGAGAAGGTCATCCCCTACGATCTCGGCGATGCCGTCGACGAGGGGCTCTATTATGCCGGCATGGCCTCCCGGGCGCAGTATCCCGAGCGGAGCCTCGACGGCGGGATCGTCGCCGGTTTCGAAGTCGCCGACCGGATTCGAAACCAGTAGCTGGCCGATCCGGCGGGCCTGGGAGGCTGTTTTAACTATCCGGGCGTTGAATGGCACCATATGCCACGAGAGATTACCCACGACGCACACGGCCCGCACAAAATCGACGCCGACGATATCGACGAAAAGAAGGGTAACGTTGCGATCTGCATGTGTGGGCTCTCCGGAGATTACCCGTTCTGTGACGGGTCTCACATGGAGACTCGCGACGAGGATTCGGATACGCTGTACAAGTACGAGAACGACTCGGCGGACGGGCCCCGTCGGACGATCGCGGAGATCGTCTTCGCCGACGAGTGACCACAACCGAGCCAGCCTATCGTTTTTGAGAGGCTCGCGGGCGGATATGGCAATCCACATTAAGGGTGACGATCAACCCAGGGATATGAGTCCGAGGTTCGTGATTATTGGTGATGGAATCGCGGGGAGTACCGCGGCGGAGGAACTGCGGGAACAGGCCCCCGAGGCCGAGATCACGGTAATCACCGAGGAGGGGGAGCCTCTGTACAACCGGATTCTCATCAAGGAGTACGCCAAAGGCAAGATGCCGGAGGGGCCGGTTGGGATCCACGAGGAGAACTGGTACGGGGACCGGGACATCGACCTCCAGATGGACACCTACGTGACGGAGGTCGACGAGGACGCCCACGAGGTCCACACCCACCGCGGGGAAACCTACGGGTACGACAAACTCCTCGTGGCGACCGGCGGCACCCCGTCACAGCTTCCGGTTCCGGGGAGCGGGGCCGACGGGATCCACCACTTCTGGACGTTCGAGGACGCCCGCGAGATCCGGGAGGGAATGGAGCGCTCCGACAACGCGGTCATCGTTGGCGCGGGGCTACTGGGGATCGACCTCGCGGCCATCGCGGGAGCTCACGACCTCGACGACGCCTGGTACATCATGCGCGGGAACCGCTGGTGGCGCTACGCGCTGAGTCTCGAGGGCGCCGAAATCATGCACGAAGCGATGCGGGACATGGGCATCGAACTCGTGCTCGAGTCCGGCGTCGAGGAGTTCGAAACCGATCCGCGCGGACACGTGAGAGCGACCATCGACGCGAACGGCGACCGCTACGAGAGCCGCTTCGTGGGGGCGGCGATTGGCCTCAACTTCAACACCGAACTGCTTCAGGGGACGAGTGTCGAAACCGACGACGGCATCCTCACCGACGAGTACATGCGGACGGACGCAGAGGACATCTACGCGGCCGGTGACATCACGCGCTTCTACGATCCGGTCATCGGGGACCGGGCCCAGAACGGGTCCTGGGGGTCCGCGAAGGAGCAGGGGAACCTCGCGGCCCACACCATGCTCGCGGACGAAGGCTTCGACGTCGAGCCAGAGGAGTTCCGCTGGGTCTCCTCCTACTCGATTACGCACTTTGACTTCCCGTTCCTCTCCTTTGGCTATCCCACAGAAGCCGAAGAGGACGCCGAGCGGAAGTACGACGACACCACCTGGCGACGCCTCGCGTTCAAGGACGGCCAACTCATCGGTGGCGTACTGATCGGGGACCTGGCCGCCCAGTCCAAGTACAAGGACATCATCCTGAGCGGTGCGGACGTGGCCGACGAGAAGGAGGTCTTGCTGCAGGAGAGCTTCGACATCGAGGACCTGAGCGCGGACATCGAGTTGGACGACTAACCTGGGACCGAAGCGGTTTTGCGCGATTCGCTCACTAATACCGGCATGGACACGCCCGAGAACGGGGGCGAGATGACACTCGCCTTCGAGCTGTCTGCACTCCAGGCCCTCGCGGAGCCGGGCACCGCCTTCGCCGACGCGCGACAATTCACTCGGTACGTAGGTGTCATTTCCGAGGAACCGACCTACGTGCTCACGAACTACACCCGAAAGCGACGCATTCGCGAGGACTTCTTTTCGGGCACCGAGGATCGGGAGTCGACCCTCGAAAGCGTGCGAGAGGAGTTCGACTCCGATCGGTTCGTCCTGATCGGGACCGGAGAAGGGGACCGAACGGTCGCGAAAGCCGCGGGGTGGGAATACCTCCCCGTCGAGGAGGCCGCTGCGGCAGCGGGCTGGACGGTTGGGGAACAGCGGAAGCCTGATGGTGACGCGGACCGGGAGGATTGGCCATAATGGCCCAGCCAGGTGTGCCCTCCGAACCGAGCGACGAAGCGGTCGAGTTACCCTGCGGCGAGACGATCACGGCCGACGACCTGGACCTGGGCATGCGGGAGTACGAGTGTGCGTGTGGTTCAAATCACGCGGTGGTTCTCGACCCCCATCCACCGTCCCGCTTTCTCCCGAGTTCGGTCACGGACGTGCTGGCCGAGACCCTGGCTGCTGAAGGGGCGAACGCGGACGATTTTGGCACGATTCCCTTGATGGGGCTGGTGATGGACGCCCAACCGGAGCGGATCGTCGTCCTCGACGCCGCGGAGGACGGAACCACCGGCTTTGCGGTCGCCTGGATCGCGGACTTCGACAGCGAGCACCTCCACGAGGTGGTCGTCGAGTCGGTCCTGTCGGTGATGGCCGACGCCGTCACAGAAGTCGGGGACGATTCGGCGGCCGCCGCCTTCACGGAGCAACGAGCCGAGTTCGACGTCGAGTCCTTCGTCGCCGAATATCGGACCGTTCGTGACTTCGAGGACGAGTTCGACGAGCCAGCGTAGGAAGACGGTAGCTCCGTCGGGGACCCAAAGTAACTTGAGTCGTGCCCGACCTTTCCACGATTATGCCTGTGTTTTCCGTCACCACGACCCGGGCGAAGTTCCGGGAACGGGCTGCTGAAGCCCAATCCGGAGCCCGCGTGCCGGTCGTGGGGACGATGGACGTGGACCCATGGGGGGCCTATCGACGGGCCCGGGGCGCGGAGCCGTCCTTTTTCTTCGAGACCTCAGGGGGTCGCGAGGGGTGGGGGTACTTCGGGGTCGATCCCGCGGAGGTTCTCACCGTCGACGGGGCTGGTGCGCTCGACCGACTCGAAACGTATCTCGACGAGGAGTCGTTGGTGGAGACGGACTGTTCGATTCCGTATCCCGGTGGCCTGTTCGGGTGGCTCTCCTACGACGTCGTCCGGGACCTCGAAACCCTTCCCGAGACGGCGGCCGACGACCGCGGGCTCCCGCGATTGCAGTTCGGCGTCTACGAGGCTATCGCGGCCTGGAAGATGCCACTCGAAGAGGACCCCGAGGTGTTCCTGGTCGCTTCCCCACGAATCGAGGATGATCCCGAGGCCGCCTACGAACGAGGGGAAGAGAAGCTGAGGGAGTTGGCCGACGCGATAAGCACTGGGAACCCCTCCGTAGGTGCGCCACCGGTCGCGACAGACACCGCGGAGTTCGAGAGTCAAACCGACCGGGTCGCATACGCGGACCGCGTCGGTACCGTTCAGGACTACATCCGAGCCGGCGACACCTTCCAAGTGAACATCTCCCAGCGACTGGAAGCGCCGGCCGCGGTCCACCCCGTGGCCGCCTACGAGGCGCTGCGGCAGGTCAATCCGGCACCCTACTCGGGACTGATCGAGTTCCCGGGCGTGGATCTGGTGAGCGCCAGCCCGGAACTGCTCCTGGAGCGCGAGGGCGACCGATTGGTCACAGAGCCCATCGCTGGAACCCGCCCGCGGGGGGCGACTGAAGAAGAAGACGCCGCGCTGGAAGCGGACCTGACCGGCGACGAGAAGGAGCGAGCCGAACACGCCATGCTCGTCGACCTGGAGCGCAACGACCTGGGAAAGGTCTCTACCTACGGCACTGTCACCGTCGACGAGTACCGACGCGTGGACCGCTACTCCGAGGTGATGCACCTCGTCTCCCTCGTCACGGGCAAATTGAAGCCAGACGCCGGGGTCGTCGATGCGATTCGGGCCGTCTTCCCGGGCGGGACGATCACCGGCGCGCCCAAGCCACGGACGATGGAGATCATCGAGGAAGTCGAAGCCACCAGGCGGGGGCCCTACACGGGGAGCATGGCCGCGATCGGTTTCGACGGTCGGGCGACACTCAACATCGTCATTCGAACGCTCGTCCGGCACGAGGACGAGTATCACCTCCGCGTGGGCGGGGGCATCGTTCACGATTCGGTTCCGGACCGGGAGTACGAGGAAACCCTCGACAAGGCGCGAGCCCTGCTCAACGCCGTGGATACGGCCCTGGAAGCCGGCGACTTGGAGGTGGGCGAATGAGCGAAACTGGGCCCCACGTCCTCGTCATCGACAACTACGATTCGTTTGCCTACAATCTGGTCCAGTACGCGGGTGAGTTCGCCGGCGAGATCACAGTCAGGCGAAACGACGCGATCGACCTGGACGAGATTCGGGCACTCGATCCGGACGGCATTATCGTTTCACCAGGCCCAGGTATCCCACAAGACGCGGGCGTTTCGATGCCGATTTTCGCGGAACTGGACTATCCGACCCTCGGGGTCTGCCTGGGTCATCAGGCACTCTGTGCCGTGCACGGTTCCCCGGTCGATCTCGCGCCGGGAGTCGTCCACGGGAAATCCTCTGTCGTGACCCACGACGGGAAGGGGCTCTACACGACCCTCCCCGAGGAGTTCGAAGCCGGCCGGTACCACTCCCTCGGCGTGGAACGAGAGAATCTTCCCGACGTTCTGACAGAAACGGCCTGGACCGACGACGAGCCCGAACTGGTCATGGGCGTGCGGCATGCGGACAAGCCACACTATGGCGTGCAGTACCATCCCGAGAGCATCCTGACAGCGAAAGGGAAAGATATCGTGCAGGCGTTCGTAGAAGACGTATGCAGTATCACGTGAACGGCGAGCTCGTGCCCGCCGAATCGGCGACGGTCAACGTTGCGGACCGCGGGTTCCAGTACGGCGACGCCGCCTTCGAGACGCTGCGGGCCTACGGTGGCACGCTTTTCGAGTGGGACGCCCACCTCGAACGGCTCCGTGGCACCTGCCGGAAGCTCGGGATGCCGGACGTCATTCCAGCAGACCTCAAGGAGCGGGTCGAGGAGACCCTCGAAGCGAATGACTTGGAAGACGCCTACGTCCGCATGTCGATTACGCGCGGGCAGCAACCCGGGGCGCTTACGCCCCAACCCGAGGTCGATCCGACGGTCGTCATTCTCGTCAAGGAACTGCCGCGGGCGGGCATCGAGGGCGAGCGGCGGTGGGACGGCCCGGCCCGAGTGAAGCTCGTCGACACGCGCCGAAACGATCCGGCGGCGATCCCGCCGGACCTGAAAACCCACAACTACCTCAACGGCATCCTCGCACGACTCGATCTGCGCAACGAGGACGGCACCGTGGACGCCGACGACGCCATCCTGCTCGACGGCGACGGCTACGTGGCCGAAGCTACCACGGCCAACGTCTTCTTCGTCGAAGACGGCGTGCTCCACACGCCCAGTCTCGACGGCCCCATTCTGGCCGGCGTGACCCGTGGGACCGTGCTCGAACTGGCCGAGAAATTGGGCATCCCCGTCGAAACGGGCCAATATCTCCCCGACCGCCTGGCCACCGCCGACGAGCTTTTCCTCACCAACACGACCGGGGAGGTCTGGCCCATCGGACAGCTCGACGACGAAACATTCCCCGTCGGCCCAGTGACGCGGGACCTCCAGGAAGCCTACGACGAGATGATCGAGGCCCTGTACTGAAGGAGCTTTGTGGGCGCCGGTCCAGGGGTCCGGCAATGAAAGAACTGGACGTCGAGAACGGGTTTTCGGTCCACGACCACCGGGACGGCCTCAAACTGCTCGAACAGGGCCGCACGCGAATGCGCCTCGAAAATCGAAGCGGGTACGCCTGTCCGGTCTGTGGCGACGCCTTCGACCAGTTGCTCGTCACCGACGACGGCGAAGCCTCTTTTTCGCGAGCGCCGCCGAACCCGCTCTGTGTGCTCGCCACCGACGGGCAGCTGCTCGTGCTAACCCATTAATTGCGATTTTCGAAATTGATTTGCGAATTTTGCATTAAACTTCGTTACTTATTACGATATACGGCCTGTATCGGGTAATGGCCGCGGACAGAACCGTCCTCCTCGTCGGTAGCGGGCCGATACAGATCGGACAAGCAGCCGAATTCGACTATTCGGGAGCCCAGGCCTGCCGGGCCCTGCAGGAGGAAGGGGTCCGAGTCGTCCTCGTCAACTCGAACCCGGCGACGATCATGACCGATCCGGAGATGGCCGACGCGGTCTACGTCGAACCGATAACCACCGAGGCGATCGCAGCGGTCATCCGTGAGGAAAACCCGGACGGCATCATCGCCGGGCTCGGCGGGCAGACAGGGTTGAACGTCACCGCGAAACTGGCCGAGGAAGGCGTTCTCGAGGAATACGACGTCGACATCCTCGGCACGCCCCTGGACACGATCTACGCCACCGAGGACCGGGAGCAGTTCCGCGACCGGATGCAAGCCCTCGATCAGCCGGTCGCCCGGTCGGTCACCATCGAATCGGTCGAGGCGGTCGAATCGGCCGTCGAATCAGTCGGCGGGTTCCCGGTTCTGATGCGGACGACCTACACGCTCGGCGGCCAGGGGTCGGGGGTCGTCGAGGACATGGACGAGTTGCGAGACCGGGTGAAACGGGGGCTCTCGCTCTCGCGGAACGACGAGGTAATGATCACCGAATCGATCGACGGCTGGGTCGAGCTGGAATACGAAGTCATGAGAGATGCCGGTGATTCCACGATCATCGTCTGTAACATGGAGAACCTGGACCCAATGGGCATCCACACCGGGGAGTCGATGGTCGTCACGCCGAGCCAGGTGATCCCCGATGCGGGCCACCAGGAGATGCGGAACGCGGCCCTCGAAGTGATCCGGGACCTGGGGATTCAGGGCGGCTGTAACATCCAGTTCGCGTGGCGCGACGACGGCACTCCGGGCGGCGAGTACCGGGTCGTCGAAGTCAACCCGCGGGTCTCGCGGTCCTCGGCCTTGGCCTCGAAGGCGACCGGCTATCCGATAGCCCGGGTGACCGCGAAGGTCGCCCTGGGCAAACGCCTCCACGAGATCGAAAACGAGATTACCGGCGAGACCACCGCCGCCTTCGAGCCGGCCATCGATTACGTCGTCACGAAAGTCCCCCGCTGGCCGATCGACAAGTTCCCCGACGTCGACTTCGAGCTGTCCACGGCAATGAAGTCCACCGGCGAAGCGATGGCGATCGGTCGGACCTTCAAGGAATCCCTTTTGAAAGCGCTTCGCTCCACCGAGTACACGCCGGCGGTCGATTGGGAGACCGTTTCAGCTGACACTCTCCGCGCGGAGTACCTCGAAACACCGACCCCGGATCGCCCGTATGCCATCTTCGAGGCGTTCAAGCGGGGCTTCACGGTCGCTGCGGTTGCCGACGCCACCGGTATCGAGGAGTGGTACGTCGAGCGGTTCGCAAACGTCGCCGAGGCCGCGGCAGATGCCGCGGCCGGGGCATTCGAGACCGCCATCGAGACGGGCTTTACGAACGCCGAAGCCGCCGCCATGGCCACAACCGGCGAACCTGACCTCTCCGCGACCGGAGGCGGTGTTGGACCAAGCGAAACGGCCCTCTCAGGTGCCGATCAGTCAGTCGGGGTCAGCGTCGAGCAGACCGTCGCGGCCGGATCCGCGCGGCGGTTCAAGCAGGTCGATACCTGTGCGGGCGAGTTCGCGGCGACGACGCCGTACTACTACTCGGCGCGCTCGCCGACCGGCCAGTCGCGGGACGAAATCCAGGCCGATCCCGACGTCGAGAGCGTGGTAATCGTCGGCGGCGGTCCCATTCGGATCGGACAGGGCGTCGAGTTCGATTACGTCACCGTCCACGCGGTACGGGCCCTGCAGGAGGCCGGGATCGAGACCCACATCGTCAACAACAACCCGGAAACGGTCTCCACGGATTACGACACCTCGGACGGCCTCTTCTTCGAGCCGATCACGGCCGAGGAGATCGCGGACGTGATAGCGGCCACGAACGCCGACGGGGTCATGGTCCAGTTCGGGGGCCAGACCTCAGTGAACGTCGGCGAACCCCTCGCAGTCGAAATAGAGCGGCGGGACCTGGACTGTGAACTGCTCGGGACGAGCGTGGCGGCGATGGACCTGGCCGAGGACCGTGACCGGTTCAACGCCCTCATGGACGAGCGGGGAATCGCCCAGCCCGACGGCGGCACGGCGACGAACGAAGCTGAAGCCCTCGAACTGGCACGGAATATGGGCTATCCCGTGCTCGTTCGGCCAAGTTACGTCCTCGGGGGCCGGGCAATGCAAGTCGTCTCGGACGACGCGGAGTTGCAGCACTACATCGAGGAGGCCGTCCGGGTCTCCCCTGAGAAGCCAATCCTGGTCGACGAGTACCTCGCGGGAGCCATCGAACTCGACGTGGACGCCGTCGCTGACGGTGAGGATGTCCTCATCGGTGGGATCATGGAACACGTCGAAAGTGCTGGAGTCCACTCGGGGGACTCCGCGGTCGCGATTCCTCCACAGAGTCTCGATGCGTCCACGCTAGTCCGGGTGCGGGAAGTGGTCGAAGCGGTGGCCGACGCCCTCGAAACCGTCGGCCTGCTGAACGTCCAGCTGGCTGTTCAGGGCCAAACCGTCTACGTTTTGGAGGCAAACCCCCGCTCCTCCCGCACGGTGCCTTTCGTCGCGAAGGCAACCGGGGTCCCGATCGCGAAATTGGCGGCAAAAGTGATGGCCGGCGACCGGCTCGCAGACCTCTCGGTCGCCGAGCAGATTCCGGAACAAGTCTCGGTCAAGGAAGTGCAACTCCCCTTCGATCGGTTGCCTGGATCTGACCCGACCCTCGGGCCGGAAATGAAGTCCACCGGTGAGGTCATGGGGACGGCCGACTCCCTCGGCCGGGCCTACGACAAGGCCCAGACGGCGATCGAAAAGCCGATTCCAGAGGACGGAACGGCGCTCATCGACCTGTCGGACGACGAATTCCCCGCTCCGGAGTCACCAGCCGGACAGATGCTTCTCGATGGATTCGCCGAGTACTACGACCTCGTCGAATTCTCTGATAGCAAGGACGCGGCCGCGGCCATCGAAGACGGGGAGATCGACTGTATCGTCTCGCGCAACCGGAAACCCCTCCAGGCCGCCGTCGAGCAAGGGGTAACCTACTTCTCGACCGGACCCTCGGCCCGGGCCGTCCTGACTGCCCTCGACGCCAAAGACGAACCGCTCGACGTCCGGCCCCTTGCCGACCGCCCGACCCGGACCGAACAGTGGGGCAGTAAACCGAGTTAGGCCCGCTGGGGGCTGTGCGGTTCGCCGGGATAGTCCTTCTCGCCGGCCTCGACGCGGACGTCGAGCCAGTTTGCCATCGGGATCAGCGGGCACTCGTAAGCGGCGTTGTAGGCACAGGTCGGGTTGTACGCC
>Ga0207714_1000511_pt1 | contig 26726 bp, 30 predicted proteins | sample PonA232FremontCA_2_FD_187270 | JGI IMG/M metagenome (GOLD analysis project Ga0207714, IMG submission 187270) | Marine sediment microbial community from Fremont, CA, USA - Pond A23 Sediment 2 (SPAdes) | ecosystem: Environmental > Aquatic > Marine > Unclassified | place: USA: Fremont, California...
CCCCTCCCTCCCCGATAGGCATAACGACGACCTGGCGGTTGTACGAGTAGATTTCGTACTCTACGTCGCCCGTCTCGAAGTTCGAAACCTCGATGACAGGACGTGCAAGGTCCTCCTCAACGAGTCCTTCGGGAACCTTGACGAGACTTTCTAAGTCGTAGACGCGTTCGACCGCACCGTCTTCGATATGTACGACGGTATCGACGACCTGCGGTATCATGCCTAACTCGACACGTCCGACGAGACGCTGTACGGAGTCGATTGCGCGTGTCGCGTGGACGACACCGACCATGCCGACACCCGCGAGACGCATGTCTGCGAAGACCTCGAAGTCGTCCGTCTTACGCACCTCGTCGTAGACGGTGTAGTCGGGACGCACCATCAGGAGAACATCTGCGGTGTTTTCCATGCTGCCTTCTAACTTCGAGTACTGTGTAACCTCGCCCGAAACCTGCAGGTCACGCGGAGACTCCATCGTCTTTACAGCGTACTCGTGGTCGTTGAGGAACTCCGCGACCGCCTGCGCGAACGTCGTCTTTCCCGCACCCGGCGAACCCGCGATAAGCATACCGCGCTGTTGCTCCAAGAGACGCTGCTTCAGTTCGTCGCTCATGCGGTAGTCCTCCATATCAACCTTCGCAACCGGACGCACCGCGGTTATCTCGTGACCGTTCGAGAACGGCGGGCGGGCGATAGCGATACGCATGCTACGTATCTGGACGATGGTCATACCGTCTCGTTCGACTTCTGTGAAGCCTTCGTCGCTTCTGTTGGTCACCTCAATTATCTCCTGCGCCATCCGCCGAACCTCGTAGCCTTCGAGCGGTCGGTCACGTATCTTACGGAAACGCATCTCGCCTATGTCGCCGCGTTTCGCCTTAGGCTCGACGCCTTCCTTGAGATGCACCGACATCGTGTTGTCGTCGAAGAACTGCTCGATTTCGAGTTCGCCGAACTCCGGCTCCTCGGGTCGGAGGTAGATGACTTCGAGACCTTTTGCCTTCGCAATCTCGCTCTGCACACCGTCTGAAGTAACGAATGTCGCCTCGTGTTCGACAGCGAGGTCGCGTATGACAGCGTCTATTTCTCCGCTCTTTGCCATCTTTATCTGCTCAAGCGTGGGTCGCTTGCCTTCGTATTCGAGAACGATGTGCCCGGTATCGGCTAACTCGCTAAGCTTCTTCAACTCCTCTATTCCGTTGTGACCCGTCTCACGTCCTTTGTTCGCCTGTGACTCCAGTTCCGCGACTACCGACTCGGGCACGATGACCTTCGCACCCTTGAAGTCGCCTTCCTCGATCTTCTGTGTGATACGACCGTCTACTACGACGCTCGTGTCCGGTACTATCTTCATCGAGGGCTCAGGCAAGAACGTCGTCGAACTCGCCTTCGTCTATACGGCGAGCCGCCTCACGTGGATTCTCCCCCTCTATCATCACACCAAGACAGACACACGAACCCGCAATCTCCTTCGCGGCGTTCTTCGTGTCGTACGAGAGAAGGTCGTCCGCCTTCATCTCAGCAACCTTCTTCAACTGCTCCGCCGACATGTCAGCGACGAACTCAGCCTGCGGGCGTCCGCTTCCCGTATCGAATTCGAGTTCGTCCTTTATGAGAGCGGACGTTGGCGGAAGACCAACCTCTATCTCGTACTCGCCGTCCTCTATCGTGACCGTGACGGGTACCTCCGTACCCTCAAAGTCTGCGGTCTCTTCGTTTATCGCGCCGACGACCTCGCCGACGTCTATTTCGGTCGGTCCAAGGGCGGGTCCTAACGGCGGTCCTGCCGTCGCCTCGCCCCCTTCGACCAGAAGCTCTATCGTTTCAGCCATGGCTGAGAATGAGTCGTTTGCGTATTAAGGATTATGAAAACGCGGGCGACTTGCCTTCATTATACCACCGCATAAAAAGCTAAAACTGACAGCACGGATAAATGCCCAACACCTAAATTATAGGGAAACGTATTGAAGGCGGAACAGCGGCGTCGTGGCAAGACGCAGTCGAGGTACGGATAAAATTGAAGTACAAACTCGGGGTGCCCCGAATAGACGAGAGATTGGGGGGGATACCGAGAGGTACAAGTCTGCTCGTCAGAGGTGCGTCTTTTTCAGGAAAAGGAAAACTGGTGGACGTGACAGTTACCGAAGGCTTCGAAAACGCGGAAGGGACGGTATACGTCACGACGAACGACCCGGCAGACGATGTCCTTGACCTGTACCCCGAAAAAGACCGTTTTGGTGTCGTGGACTGCGTTACCGAGAGCCAAGATGTCGAGGAGCCGGACGTTTCGGGGAACGTCACGTACGTGGGTTCGCCGAGCGACATGACAGGTATAGGCGTGAGGGTATCCGACCTGCTTGGGGAGTTCCGTGACGAACGCGGTATCGAACGGAACCGTGTTCTGGTTGACTCCGTATCGACGCTTCTCATGTACTCCAACCTCGAAACCGTCTTCCGTTTCCTGCACGTCTTTACAGGTCGTATCAGAAGCATCGACGGCTTCGGCGTCTTCTTTCTCGACTCCGGAATGCACGAAGAGAAGGAGTACACGACCCTACGCCAGCTTTTCGACGGTGTCGTAGAAGTCGAGGAAGGAGAAGACGGGACGGCACGTGTCCGTGTCGTTGGTCTGACGGAAGAGCCTACGGACTGGGTCACGTTGGATTGAAACGATGTTTAGCTAGTACTTTTCGTCCTCCGAACGTCTGAAAAGGAGATAACCCGCAGCCACGATACCCGCCAACGTAGCGGAGATGTTCATTCCCGGCATCGCTTCTTCGTCTGTGCTGTTGTTCGTTCCGCCGTCTTCGTTTCCGTCGTTCCCGTTTACTTCAGTGTCCCCGTTTCCATCTTCGTCAGTTCCTCCGTCCGCGCCTCCTTCGTCAGCACCTGTACCTGCTTCACCGAAACGTACACCGTGATGTCCAAGTGTTCCGTGTGCGACACGTGAACCGATGCTTGAACCCGACGCACTCAGGGCGTAAACGTTGCCGTCTCCGGAACTGAAGTAGACCGTGCCGTCTAAGACCGTCGGCGAGGAGCCGACACGGTCGCCTGTTCCAAACCGCCATACTTCCTCGCCCGTCTCAGCGTCCAAAGCGTAGAGACTGCTGTCCCGTGAACCTACGTAGACGACACCGTCCGCGACCGTCGGCGAGGAAAAGACGTTGCCTCCTGTATCGTACTGCCAGAGCTTTTCGCCCGTTTCGGCTTCAACCGCGTACAGGTCGCTGTCGAGAGAGCCGAAGTAAACGACACCGTCTGCGACCGTCGGCGACGATTCGACGCTACCCGGGTTTCCGAATCTCCAGAGTTCGTCGCCCGTCTCAGCGTCCAAAGCGTAGAGTCTGGTATCACGTGAACCTACATAGACGGTTCCATCGGCGATAGTCGGTGAAGAACGGACGGGGCGTTTCGTCTCGAACCGCCATACTTCGTCGCCTGTCTCCGCGTCTAACGCGTATACGTTGTGGTCGAGGGAGCCGAAGTAGACTACGTTGTCAGATACCGTCGGCGAAGAGTATATCCACCCATCCGCTTCGAACCGCCAGAGTTCGTCGCCCGTCTCAGCGTCCAAAGCGTAGATTCTGGTGTCGCTGCGACCGGAGCCGACGTAGACGGTACCGCCGGTAGAACCTGTCGGTGAGGCATCTGCAACGGTCGGAGACGACTGCAGACCGCGACCGGCTTCGAAACTCCATATCTCATCACCCGTTTCTGCGTCTAATGCGTATATATTACCGCCGAAGGAGCCGAAGTAGACCGTAGGTTCCGCGGGTTCGTCTGAACTGTCCCGCATCTCAGAAAACTCGGCGACGGTCGGCGAGGAAAAGACGGAGCCTCCTGTCTCAAAACTCCATCTTTCGTCACCTGTCTCGGCGTCCAAAGAGTAGAGGTTGTTGTCGTTAGAGCCGATATAGACAGTACCGTTAGCTACAGTTGGCGACGAGTTTGCGCTGTTGCCTGTCTCGAAACGCCAAAGTTGATTTGCTCCGTTTTTCTGTGCCGTAACTGATTCTGTACTTTTATGCGCCACAGTCGAAGCCAAACCGACAGAAGCCGCAGTACGCATAAACCGCCGCCGTGTTGACATAGAAAGGTTCACATCCGACTGTGAATCTTCGTCTTCCCGTCCATCAGGCATGTGAGTTCATGTAATTGATGGGTAATATAGATGACGGCTGCTTTGCGGGCCGGGGGGGATTTGAACCCCCGGTCGTCGGGTTAAAAGCCCGAAGCTTTAAGCCGAACTAAGCTACCGGCCCTCATTTACTGTTTATACAGTCTCGCTAATCTGTCTTTCCCTTCGCAGGCTTGATAACCTCTGTCCGCTTACACCGACCATGGGAATGTTCGGAACCAGCGGCGTCAGAGGTGTCGTCGGGGAACGTATCACGACCGACTTAGCACTACGTATAGGCGCGGCGGTGGGTGAAGACGCCGAGACTCTGACAGTCGGACGGGATACACGTACGACCGGAAGAGGGTTAGAGGACGCAGTCGTCTCTGGTGCTCTATCCGCTGGCGCGGATGTGGAGCGTACCGGTATCGCGCCGACACCGACGACTGTTCGTTACGCCGACGATACGTCGCTCGTCGTCACAGCGTCGCACAATCCACCCGAATACAACGGTTTCAAGCCGTGGAACGCCGACGGAACGGCTTTCGACGCCGACCAGCGCGCTACGGTGGAGGAACACGTTAAATCGGAAGCAGGTTCGACACGAGCGAGCGAATTCGGCGACGAACGTACGGTAGACGACGCAATCGAAAGACACGCCGACTCGGTCGTCGATGCTGTCGCCGACGCTGACGTGCGCGTGGTCGTGGACGGCGGTGGCGGTGCGGGTTCACGTATCACACCGCGCGTCCTGCGCCGTCTTGGCTGTGACGTAAAGACCGTTAACTGTGAGTACGACGGTAGTTTTTCCGCACGTCTTCCCGAACCGACGGACGAGAACCTCGGAGACCTGAAAGACGCAGTCGTTGCGTACGATGCCGATGTGGGTTTGGCGCACGACGGCGACGCTGACCGTGTTGCCGCTGTCGATTCGTCGGGAGAGTACGTTGAACCCGACCGTCTCATGGCACTTTTTGCGCTCTGGGAGGGTGCGAGACGTGTCGTCGCGCCCGTAAATACAAGCACAGTTGTGGACGAAGTCGCGGAGGTGACACGAACTGCCGTAGGAGACGTGAACGTAGCCGCAGAAATCAAGCAGAACGGCGGCGACTTCGGTGGAGAACCAAGTAACAACTGGATATTCCCCGACGAGACGTTATGTCCGGACGGCGTCCTTGCTGGCGCGAAAATCTGCGCGCTTGCGTCCGAGAGGTCGTTACGAGAACGTATCGATGACCTACCGCCGAGATACGTGAGACGCGGTAACTTCGATGTCACAGAGGAAAGAAAGGCAGAGGTTATGACCGGAGTCGCCGACCGCGCGGAGAAGGAGTTCGGTGAGTTCTCGACTATCGATGGTGTCCGTGTCGAGATTGACGGAGGCTGGTTCCTGATACGTCCGAGCGGTACGGAACCGAAGGTTCGTGTGACCGTAGAAGGTGAGACGGAAGAGCGCGCCGACTCAGTCTACGACGAAGCAACGTCGATTCTAAAGGAGGCTATGGAAAGCTAATGAAAGAGTGGTTTGAGCGCGGTGAAGGTGCGGATGCTCTCAAAGCTTCGCTTGAAGAAGATGTGAGAGAACCCGAACCACGCGATATACCCGCGCTCGCGGTTGAAAGCGGTGTTTTCGATACACAAGATGAATACTACGACACTCTTCATGAAGCGACGGTAGAGGGGGCACGTAGACGCGTAGAAGACGCCGTGGACGTTGCAGAGCGCGATGTAATCAACGCTGTCAGAACTCTTGAAACACTGAACGAACAGATAAACGAACTTGACGAACGTGTCCGTGACTGGGAAGAGGAGACCGAACGCGTTCCTGTCGCCGAGGTCAACGAGGCGTGCGATGCTCTCGAAGAAGCACGTGACGAGACGCGCGGGTTTATCGAAGAACGTGCGCCTGAACTCGCGCCAAACATGTCGAACCTCGCAGGTTCTGTGCTCACGGCACGTCTTATCGCGCTCGCAGGCGGTTTAGACAAGTTAGCGCGCATGCCGAGCAGCACAGTACAGGTCTTAGGCGCGGAGGACGCGCTTTTCGCCCACCTGCGCGGCAACGCACCTTCGCCGAAGCACGGCGTGATATACGTCCATCCGTACGTCCGTGGGACACAGAAGGAGGAGCGCGGAAGCGCGGCACGTGCCGTCGCAGGAAAACTCACAATAGCGGCGCGGGTAGACCGTTACGCGGGTGACCTGCGTCCCGAACTCGCAGACGAACTGGACGAGAAGATAGAACGGATACGTGGGAGGGGACAGGAATGAGCGGTATAAACTGGGTAGATATCGATGGCGAAAGGTATCCGGCGACAGAGGGCAAAAGGGTACGCGACGAGCGTGTCGTTGACGGAAAACGTGTCTGGCATCCGCGCCGGAGCAAAGCTAGCGCACTTCTCGTCAAGGGAGTCGATATACCTTTAGAAGACGCACGCGTGCTTTACTTAGGTGCGGGCGCGGGCACGACGCCGTCGTACTTCGCCGATGTAGCGCGCGCCGTCTACGCCGTCGAGTTTGCTCCGAGTCCTGTGTCGCGTCTCGTCGATGTCGCGGAGACGCGCGACCGTCTGTTCCCATTTTTCGCAGACGCTCGCGAACCGTCGAAGTATGCTTCGGTCGTCGAAGGTGTTGATATTCTGTATCAGGATGTTGCGACGCGCGGACAGGCGGATGTGGCTCTGAAAAACGCAGACTTCGTCCGTGACGGTGGACATGCGTACGTCGTCGTCAAAGCACGTAGCGAGGACGTGACTGCCGAACCCGAGGATAAGTACGAGGAAGTCGCCAAAGCTCTTGAAGAAGAGTACGATGTCGAGGATGTAGTTGACCTTTCTCCTTTCTACGACGACCACGCGGTCGTCGTTGCGCGTCGTCAGAGATAGTCGAGCCAGTCGGTGTATTCGTCACGTCTTCCTTCTATAGCCTCGAAGAACGTCTGCTGTATCTCCTTCGTGACAGGACCGCGTCCGTCGTCGCGCACCTGCCTGTCATCGACGCTCCTTATCGGAGTGACCTCCGCTGCCGTGCCCGTGAAAAACAGTTCGTCGGCGGTGTAGAGTTCGCTACGCGAAATACGTTTCTCGACGACATCGTAGCCGAGGTCGCGCGCTATCTCCATGACACACCGACGTGTGATACCGTCTAAGATGCTTGAATCTATGGGTGTCGTGTAGACGGTTCCGTCCTCTACCAAGAAGATGTTCTCGCCCGGTCCCTCGGAGACGCTCCCTTCCTTGTCGAGAAGTATCGCTTCTGTGTAGTCGTTCGACTTGGCTTCAAGCGACGCCATGATGGAGTTGACGTACGCTCCGGTTATCTTCGCCGTCGTCGGTATCTGAGACGAATGGTGCTTACGCCAAGACGAGACGGAGACATCGACACCGTTCTCTATCGCGTCCTCACCAAGGTACGCGCCCCAGGGCCAGACAGCGATTGTTGTGCGCACGGGACAGCCTTCGGGGTTCAGACCGAGTTTGTTGTATCCGTAGAAGACGACAGGGCGTATGTAACACGACGCGAGACCGTTTTCGCGTATCAGGTTGCGCGTCGCCTCGACGAGTTCGTCTACCGTGTACTGCATCTCTATGTCGAGAGTCTTCGCGCTGTTCGCAAGACGTTCGTAGTGCTCTTCATGTCTGAGAACAGCGGGACCGTCAACCGTGTCGTAGCACCGCACGCCCTCGAATACGCCGCTTCCGTAGTGGAGAGCGTGTGTGAGAACGTGTACCTGCGCGTCTTCCCAGTCAACGAGTTCTCCGTCCATCCATATCTTATCGACATCGTGGTCGTCCAACGACATGTTTCTACTGTCGGTACGTCGCGTTATATAATTCACGTTGGAAACTGCGGTTCTGCACCGAAGCGTTCTTGCGCGCCCCTCGACAGTTAGTCGATGACAAGATGAGTACGAAGGACGCGGTGACGGCAGCAAAAGCCGGCGTCGAGATAGCACGTCCCGGTAACGCCGTCGTCGGCGGAGTCGCAGCCCTCGTCGGTGGCTACCTTGGCGGCTCCCTCGGATTTGCGGTCGGTATCGCCGCCGCAGCGACGGTTTTCGGCACAGGTGCGGGAAACGCAGTCAACGACTACTATGACGCCGATATAGACGCCGTCAACAACCCCGAGCGTCCGATACCCAGCGGCAGACTTTCGCGCCGAGGTGCCGCGCTTCTTGCCCTCTCCTTCTTCGTAGCCGCACTTGTACTTACTGTCGTTTTTCTCCCACCGCTTGCTATCGGAATCGGTGTTGTCAACCTCGTTCTGCTTGTCGGATACTCCTCACATCTAAAGAGGATGCCCCTCATCGGAAACGTCGTCGTCGCCTATCTGACAGGAAGCGCGTTCCTATTCGGCGGTGCCGCCGTCGAAGGCGTCGAGTTCACCGTCATCCTTTTTGCCCTCGCTGCTCTTGCGAACTTGGGACGCGAAATAGTCAAAGACGTAGAGGACATCGAAGGAGACGCAGAGGAAGGTGCACGTACGCTACCCGTCGTCTGGGGTGAACGCCGCGCCCTTGCTGTTGCTTCTGTCGCGGTAGCTGTCGGCGTTGTTCTCAGTCCTCTGCCCTACTTCTTTTTCGATGAGTTCGGTGTAGAGTATCTCATTTCCGTCGGTGCCGCGGATATAGTCTTTCTTGAAGGAACTCGGCGTTCGTGGAAGTCGCCATCGAGCGGTCAGAACCTATTGAAGATAGCTATGGTCGTAGCACTCGTCGCTTTCGTCGTCGGGCGCTCCCTATGACTTAGCTTTCAGCCGAAGACGCCGCGCTTCAGCTTTTCTAAGAAACCTTCGTCGTATTCGAGTTCATCTCCCCCCGCAGAAGCGAACTCCGCGAGGGCTTCGCGCTCCTCGTCGCTCAGATCCGAAGGATCAGGAACGACCACCTCAGCGCGGACGTACTGGTCGCCGCGTCCTGCGCGCTGGAGACGTGGAAGACCACGGTTCGACAGCCTGAACGTCTCACCGCTGCGTGTGCCTGCGGGTATCTCCATATCCACCTCTCCTTCGAGCGTCGGTACCGTTACGGTGTCGCCAAAGACAGCCTGTGGGAAAGAAACGGGATGTGCGTAATACACGTCCGCACCTTCGCGCTCGAAGATGTCGTGGTCTTCCACACGCACCTCAATGTGCACCTCGTTCCCGCCGTCGCGCAACCTCAACGTCGTTCCGTTCTCGACGCCCGCGGGTATCTCGATGGTTCGCGTTACCTGTTCGCGTTTTTCGCCCTGCCCGCGGCATTCGGAGCAAGGTTCGTCGTATTCGACGCCAACACCGCCGCATTCGGGACACTCGGTAACTGTCGTAGCCTGACCGAAAGGCGTACTCTGTCTGCGCTCGACACGTCCGGAGCCACCACAGGTGGAGCATCGACGGGCGTTCGAAGGATCCGCAGCACCCGTTCCGTCGCAGGCATCGCACTCAACGGTCGTCTCGTATGAGATTTCGCGCTCAGCACCCTCGTTAACTTCTTCGAGCGTGATGGTTACCGAAGCCGCCGTCGTAGGCTGGCTTCCTTCGCCGAATCCACCGCCGAAAAGGTCGTTGAATATGTCGCCGAAGTCCTCGAAGCCGCCTGCTCCACGCGCTCCTCGCCGTGCGCCTCCCGCGCCACGTTGTGCGCCCGCGCCTGCTCCTGAGTCCGTCGGGTCGAAGCCCTGCTTCTCAGCCTGTACGAACCGGTCGTGACCCATCTGGTCGTACGCCTCGCGTTTTTCCTCGTCGCCGAGTACCTCGTACGCCTCCTGTATCTCCTTGAAACGCTCCTGTGCGTCGTCGTGGTCGCTGGCGTCGGGATGATACTCGCGCGCCTTCTCGCGGTACGCTTTCTTTATTTCGTCCTGTGACGCTTCACGCGACACACCAAGCGCGTCGTAGTAGTCCCGAGCCATTCCGTTCTACTCTTTTTCGTCCTCTGTTTCGTCGGTTTCTTCTGTCTCGTTCGTTCCTTCTGCTTCACCTGTCTTGGCTCCTGTCTCCTCCTCTTTTTCGTCGAAGTCAACGTCGGCGTCCTCAAAGTCGGCTTCCTCTGCTTCCGCGCTACCGCCAGCCTGACTGAAGTCGAAGTCCGCGCCTCCTGCTTCTTCCTGTGCCGCTCCTGCACCCGCACCTGCGCCACCAGCAGCACCTCCGGGACCTGTCGCACCGCCCGCGGTCTGCGCGCCAGCGTCACCAGCCTGCGAGTATATCTCGACGCTCATCTCCTGTATCGCTTCGTTGAGTGCCTCCGTGGTGTCTTCGAGTTCTTCGAGAGATGCTTCTTCGTCTTCGAGGGTTTCGCGCACGTCCTCTACGGCGTTCTCGACGGACTCAACGGTTGCGGCGTCAACAGCTTCCTTGTTCTCTTCGAGCGTCTTTTCCGCGCTGTTTACGGCATTTTCCGCCTCATTGCGTGCTTCTATGCGCTTACGTTTCTTTTCGTCTTCCTCTGCGTGTTTCTCCGCCTCGTTTATCATATCGTCTATCTCGTCGTCAGAAAGACCTGTTCCGCCTTCTATCGTCACCGACTCTGTATTTCCACTCCCTTTGTCTTCGGCTTCAACGTTGACGATACCGTTCTCGTCGATGGAGAAGGTGACCTCTATCTGTGGCGTGCCTGCTGGTGCGGGAGGAATTCCGGAGAGCATGAACTCGTCAAGGAGTTCGTTCTCCTCTGCTATTTCGCGCTCTCCCTGAAAGACACGTACGGTGACGCTTGTCTGGTTGTCCGCCGCTGTCGTGAACACCTTTGAAGCCTCCGTTGGTATAGTTGTATTGCGGTCGATGAGACGCGTAAAGACACCGCCCTTCGTCTCGATACCGAGCGAAAGAGGTGTCACGTCTAAGAGAACGAGGTCGTCTACTTCGCCGCTCAGGACACCGCCCTGTATCGCCGCACCGAGAGCGACGGCTTCGTCGGGGTTTACGTCGCGTCGTGGTTCCACACCGACCTCGTCTTCGATGAAGTCACGCACCTGTGGCATACGTGTCGAACCTCCGACAAGTATGACCTCGTCTATGCCTTCTTCCTCGACACCCGCGTCCTCCATCGCCTGCTGCGTCGGTTCCCTTGTACGCTCTATGAGGTCCTCGGTAAGCGATTCGAACTTTGCGCGTGTCAACGAGGTTTCGAGATTGATAGGTCCGTCGTCGCCCGCGGCGATGAAAGGAAGGTTTATTGTCGTCTCCTTGCGCGATGACAGTTCGATTTTTGCTTCCTCCGCGGCGTCTTTGAGCCTCTGGAGAGCCTGTCTGTCCTCGCGCAGATTGATACCATGTTCGTCCTCAAACTCCTGCGCGAGATGCTCTATGATACCGTTGTCCCAGTCGTCGCCACCAAGGTCGTTGTCGCCGCTCGTCGCAACGACCTCGTAGACCCCTCCACCCAAGTCGAGTATCGAGACATCGAATGTTCCGCCACCAAGGTCGTAGACTAGAACCGTCTGGTCTGTGTCGTCATCGAGACCGTAAGCCATAGAAGCCGCCGTTGGTTCGTTGACGATACGCTCTACCTCGAACCCCGCAATCTTCCCTGCGTCCTTCGTCGCCTGTCTCTGTGAGTCGGAGAAATATGCAGGAACGGTTATAACAGCCTTCTCGACTTCCTCGCCGAGGTATTCCTCTGCGTCGCGTTTCATCTTCTGGAGTATCATCGCGCTAACCTGCTCCGGCGTGTAGGTTTCGTCGTCAACCGTGACCTCGTAGTCACCTTCACCCATATGCCTCTTTATCGACTGTATCGTGCGGTCGGGGTTCTGTACAGCCTGATTCTTCGCCGTCTTTCCTACAAGGCGTTCTCCGTCTTCGCTGAAAGCGACCACAGAAGGCGTCGTCCTGTCGCCCTCCGAGTTCTCGATTATTTCGGGGTCTCCGCCTTCCATAACAGCCATCGCGCTGTTCGTCGTGCCAAGGTCGATACCGAGTATCTTCTCAGATGCCATCTGTTAACGTGAGGTTGTCGTCCGACAGGTAAAAGCTTGTTTTTACTCGGCGGCTTGTTCGCCTATTCCGCGTCGCCGTTTTTGTCGTCGTTTCTGTCGCCGTCGTCGATCTCTTTCGCCACCGTAACCTTCGCAGGACGCAGTACACGTCCTGCCATCCTATATCCTGGCTCGTAAACCTCCACTATATCGCCCTTGTCGTGATCATCCGACTCGACACGCATCATCGCTTGGTGCTTCTCGGGGTCAAACTCGTCTGTTTCGACACGTTCGACGCCTTCGTCACGCAGAATATCGTCAAGCTTGTTACGTACCATCTCGACGCCCTCGCGCAGGTCGTCTACGTCTGTTTCGTCTTCTTCGTCGGCTTCGAGTGCCCTCCCAAAGTCGTCGCGCACATCTAAGAGGCGTTCGACCAAGTCCTCGGTTGCGCGCTCACGTACCTCCTCACGTCTCTCTTCGGCACGTTTCTTGTAGTTCTTGAAGTCCGCCTGTACCCGTTTGACGCGCGATTCGAGTTCCTCGATACGTTGTTTGCGCTCGTCGAGTTCGTCGTTCAGCTCCTTGACACGTTCCTCTTTTTCCTTCAGACGGTTGCGGAGTTCCTCAGTTTCGCCGTCAGTCTCGTTTTCTTCCGCTTCTTCGTCATCATGTTCCTCTTCTGTCGTGTCCAAGAAGGCTCACCTTTGTGCCGTTTTCGCGACGGCTTCACATAAGCCTTCATTATAGCACCGGCAAGAAGCGCGTCACAGCATCCGTTTGAACTCTTTTATAGGAGGGAAACGAAGAACCTCGTCTTCTGTCTCGACAGCGACGCGGAAGTCCTCGAAACGTCGCACGAAGGGCGAAAGGAAGTCGGAGGCGCGCATCTCGTTGACGACGACACCTTCACAAAGCGGGTTGAGAGCGGGAGTCATGAGAACATCGGCGTCTCTTCCGTCGTAGTCGAACGGTCCGTACAGGAAGCAAGGCTCTTTCTGCATCTCTATCTCAACGGTCGGATGGTCGTGTCCGACGACGTAGAGCGACGCGTCCGGCATGTCAAGGGGAATCGTGTGTCCGTGTGTGAAAACAACATCTTCCTCCTTGTGCCAGTCACACGTCTCGACGACAGCGTCGAGGTCGGTATCGTGGTTTCCCGCGACGAAGACGGGTTTGGCGTCGTAGGACTCGGCGACACGTCTCAGACGGTTTACGGTGTCGCGTGCGTCGCCTATTCCGCCGAATGAGTGCTGTACGTCGCCGTTGAAGACGAGTGTCGATGGCTCAAAACGCGTCAAAACATCGCGTACAGCCTTTTCGAGAACCATTCCTTCGTCGAAAGGGACGCCCGTACCCTCGCGCCGTGCGGCGTCTGCGAATCCGACGTGCAAGTCGCTGACGACGGCGGTTTCCGTGTCGGGCAGATAGGTGGCGCGCGCACCGAAACGGAGTTCGTCGAACTTCGGTGCCTTGCTTCCTCCTTCTGTCATGCCTTCTTCTCGCTGATTCCCAGAAGGTCGAGAACCTCGTCGAGGAGTTCTGTAAGTTCGGGAAGGAAACGTATGACTGCGAAAAGTACTGCGACGAGAACCACGACGCTGAGTCCCTGTGAGATGACCTTGTCAGCCCAAAAGAAGCTAGCATAGCCCTGATACTTACCCGTGATATTCAAAATCAAGTCTTCGGCATACGGGAACCACTGGTATCCGTAGGCGGTTGCGATGAAGACGTTACGGACAAGGTTGAGCGCGTATATAACTGGAACAGATACGGCGAAAGCCATAGCCTTACGCCGCAGAGGCGCGTCTATCGCGGATATCAGACCTGCGAATATCGCCATGCTACCGATTCCCGTGCAGGCGAGTATTATATACGTCCTGTACTCCTCGCCTGTCGCCGGATTCGTGACGACGAAAAGGTTGTGAACACCTTCGCGGTGGACGAGTTCGGCGTTGATACTGAGAAGAGAAAGTATACGGTTCGTCTGTGCTGCTGTGTGCTCAATAAGTGCGGTGTTTAGCGGACCGATTAGACCGAATGGTAGATAGACGAGACCCATCGCAGCGACGGCACGGCTTAGTGTGAGGAGCGTGTCGCGTTCGTTGGAGTATATCTGGTACCCAACATAAGCCGAAAGGGGAAGGGAAAGTATTGATAGAACTATCTTTATTCCACTATTGGTTTGTAGGTAAATTGGAAGACGTGCGAGCCAGAACGTCCCGAAGAATACCCAGCCAACAGCCGAAAGGAGACGCGCACGGTCGTCAAACACCATGCCTAACAGAAAGAGACCTATTGCCGTCCAGAGCAGTAACATTACAGCATCCATCGGTACTGCCTATGGTTTACTTGGTCAAAAACTTACTGTTCGTCCTTGTTCGGAGCGAGCACAGTCTCGCCTGCACGTACCCTGTCGCCCTTCTCGACCACGAGGTCGTCATGGTCGTAATGCTCCGGAAACATGACATCGACGCGCGAACCGAATGCGATGACACCCATACGCTCGCCGCGTTCGACAGTATCTCCTTCTCCGACGTACGAGGTTATACGGCGTGCGAAGGCACCCGCAATCTGTACGACGACATACTCGTCGATCTGCGTCACGACCCGTTCGTTTCTTTCGCTGTCCTTCGAGAACGCAGGGCGGTGTCCGCCTTCGTGATGTTCCGACCCGACGACTTCACCGCCGACAGGCGCGCGGTTGACGTGCACGTCGTAGAGGTTCATGAAGATGCCCAGACGGACTTGTTCGTCTTCTTCACGCAGAACCGTAACCTTGCCATCGGCGGGCGACACGACGCCGTCGCCTTCGGGTTTGCGGTCGGGGTCACGGAAGAAGACTGTGACACCGAGCGGCACACCGAGCGCGGCAGCGAAAGCCAGCACCGTAGAAGGCGCGAAGCCGACGCTGACGGCGTATACCCCGACGACCAAAGGGACGACAGAAGCGACGCCTATCCAACGTCCCGCGCCACGTGCTAGATTCACTCCTCTACGAGACTGCCGAAGAGTTCCTCTGCGTCGCCCGGAGTGTCGAAGTCGTGGAAATGTTCGCCCTTCTCCTTTGTGAGTATGTTGAGCGCGGCGGCGGCACCGTCACCTGCGGATATGACAGCCTGCCACTCCTCGGCGCGCACCATCGCGCCGGTCGCGTACGCATCTTCGACGGAGGTTTCCATAGTAACGTCTACATCGACGATATTCTCATCGGTGAAGTCGCATCCGAGGCTCTCCGCAAGGTCGCGGTTCGCACCGGTTGCGAGGACGAGGTGGTCGGCTTTGTGCTCGTCGCCGTCCGCCGTGACCGTGAATTCGTCACCATCTGATTCTACATCCGTGACCTCGGCTTCGTGTCTCTCGACACCGAAGTCGTCTACTTGGTCGCGGAGTATCCCCATGTAGTCGGTGCCGTCTACCGAACCGATACCGGGATAGTTGAACAGGTGTGCCTTGTGCATCCACGTCTCGTCTGTGTCGAAGGCGACTGTCTCTATACCGTTCTTGGCTGTGAACAGCGCGGCGGATAGTCCCGCGGGACCGCCGCCTACGATTGCTACTGTCATACGTCACAAAAAGGCGGGCGCGGAAAATAAGTCTGAGGGTAACTATCGGTCAACAGAAACATCGTCAGTCCGCGTGCAGAAGTTCAAGATACGAGTCGCGCACAGAGTCGTCAGGGTCTAAGTCGAGGCTTTCGAGCGTTTTAAGAATAGATTTGCGTGCCCCTTCGGTTTCGGCGTCGCCCTCCGCCTCAAGCTCAACCTCGACGAACTCTCCGAGACCTTCCACGTCGTCTAGTGTGACAGTTGCGCCGTCGAATTCGTAGACGGTTCTCTGTTTCTTTACCGTCCCGAACTCCTCGAATCCGAGCGACTCGAAGATGGAGCGCGCTTCTTCCGCGTCGCCAACTTGCGTCTCATGCTCCTCGCGTGTCTTTGTCTCCTCGTCCAGCTTAGGACCTTTATAGGTCATGTACGCCTCGCCGTCCTCATGTCGCACACGCAAAGCTTCGTCCGTCTGTGCGAAGTCACGGTGCGGCGCGGCGAAGTACGTGTCCTTCTGCGTCTTGTCGGCGACGCGCACCGCGCCGAGTTCTTCAAGACGTCCTTCAACCTCGGTGTGCGGCGCGCGTACCTTGACCTCCACCTCTATCATACGGATACCTCTACCATACGGTTTGATATGGAACGCGGCGGTATGAAAGGACATGATAGGCGTCGTTTCCGACACACACGATAATGTGAACGCTGTCGAAAGTATCGTTGAGACGTTTGAGGACGAAGGCGTCGATACCGTCATACACTGCGGCGACTACATCGCACCGCCCGTACTGCCGTTTTTCGACTCCGACGCCTTCGAACTCCACGGTGTACTCGGAAACAACGACGGCGAGGTCAAAGGTCTAAACGCCGCATTCGACGCTATCGACGCAGAACTTCACGGACGTTTCGCCGACCTGAACATCGAAGGCGCGCGTTTCGCCGTCCTACACGGCGAGAGCAAGGACGAGGTTGAAGCTCTCGCCGAAAGCGACGCGTACGACTACGTCCTTTACGGACATTACCACGTCAAGAAGAAACGCAACGTTGGAGGTACAACGGTGCTGAACCCCGGCGCGCACTTCCCGACCGTGCCCGACGAACACCGTACTGTCGCTTTGGTGGACACCGAGAAGGAGGGTACGGATTCCGTCAGGTTCGAACGTGTCTAGCCGTCTGTTTCGAGACTCCGCGCAACGACCGGCGCGACGCTCACCTTGCTCAGTGCGGTTGAGAGCGTGTCCGTAGCGACGACGGTATCCGCGCCAGCGGAGTAGAGACGCAGAACGGCGTTCCGCGCGAATACAGGATGGACACAAGCGGCGTGCACAGAAGACGCACCCTGTTCTTTCAGCATCCCTACCGCCGTCGACATCGTGCCGCCGGTCGCAACCATGTCGTCGACGACGACGGCGTCACGTCCTTCGGCGTCGAGCGACTTGGGATTGATCCTCACTTCGTCGCCCGACAGACGTTCTTTGACGAGATGGTCGGCATCCGCGCCTTCGAACGCGTCGGCGAGCGACTCGGCGAGGTGGCGCGCACCTTCGTCGGGCGAAAGGACGAGAGGTTTCTCGACCGAAAGGGAGTCGGCGAGAAGGGGTGTCACGTCCAAGTCGTACGTCTCGTCGGCGTCGAACCAGTCGAGAACACCGTCTTCGTGGACGTTTACAGTCGTCACCGTCTCGACGCGCGGGAGTGCGGAAGCGAGAGCGCGCGCAGTCACAGGTTCGCCCTCCTCAAACTTCTTGTCCTGACGCGCGTATCCCATGTAGGGCAGAACGAGGTCGATACGTGAAGCATCAGAGCAAGCGTCGAGTATCTGGAGAAGTTCGACATACTTGCTGTCGGTCGGCGTGCTCGCAACGACAGCCACGTTTTCGTCCGCCACGCCGGGAACGCGAACCATCCTTTCGCCGTCAGGGAACTCCTCGTACTCGACCTCCACGAGTTCGCGCCCTGTCTCGTCTGCGACGCGTGCTGAGAGAACCTGCGACGCAGAGCCTGCAACTATCATTACCGCGTCCTTAGCGCGTCCTTCTTAATTCTCTTTCGTATCCTTGCTCACTTCCACAGAAACGACAACCTCATCGCCAGCCGAAAGATCGAGCGCGTCGGCACCCCTCGCTTCGCGTGCCGCGAGTTCGAGGTTTCCGTGACTCCCGATAAGCGCGAGCGGTTCGCCCTCCGCTACCGACGCGTACGTACGCTCAAACGGAAGAGTATGTCCGTCCACCTCCAACGTCGCGCCGTACTCCGTTACGCGCAGAACGTCTTCTCCGCTGAGGTTCGTTACGGAGTTTCCGAACCTGTCGATGTAGACGACATCGGCGTGTGCCACGTAGCCGTCATCGGTCGCGTCGAAATTCGGCGCGTCGATGTTGAGCGTCACGGGTTCGACACGTTCGCCCGCTATGGCACCGATACCCTCCTCTGCGACTCGTCCCGCCTGTGGTGCGAAGACATCGCGTCCGTGGAATGTATGCGACTCCGGTTCGTCGTAGGGTGCGTCGTAGTAACGTGGTTCGTCCTTGCCTGCGAGCTCGCGCGCAACAGGTACGAGAACACCGTTATCGGGACCGACTAAGAACTGGTCGCCGGCTTCGACGACGAGCGACCGTCTTTCCGTCCCGACACCCGGGTCTACAACGACGCAGTGCACCGTACCGTCGGGATAGTACGGCGCGACGTTGCGCAGAATGAACGCGCCAGCGCGAACATCCTGAGGCGGAACACGGTGGAAGATATCGTGTACGGGAGCATCGGTAACCGACGAAACGGCACCGCGCATCGCAGAGACATAGAAGTCATCGAAGTCGGTGAGTAGGGTTACCGGCGGTCGGTTTTGGGGCATACGCAAAATCGACAGCGGCGTAACTTGTCTGTTTCGGCGTTCGGTATACTTACCGCTCGGGCGCGTCTTCTTCTGTGGCTTCCTCGTCTATTACTTCCTCGCCTTCGAACTCGTCGCGGAGGTCCTTCTTAGAGAACTTGCCAGTCGCAGTCTTTGGTATCTCGTTGATGAACTCGAAGCCGTCAGGAATCCACCATTTGGGATACTCGTCTCGGAGGGACTCTTTCAGTTCCTCCCTGAGACGTTCGTGGTCCGTACCTTCGGGCGTCACGACCATCGCAACCGGGCGTTCCTGCCACCGCTCGTGTGGAACACCGATGACCGCCGCCTCACTCACGTCTTCATGCGCCATTATTGAGTTTTCGAGTTCCTGCGACGATATCCACTCGCCGCCCGACTTGATGACATCGTCTGCTCGGTCGACGATTTCGATGTAGCCGTCCTCGTCGACGGTCACTATGTCGCCCGTGCGTAGCCACTCGTCCTCGAAGTCCTCCTCGTTCGCCTCGGGACGTCTGTAATACTCCGTCGTGACCCACGGTCCGCGCACAAGAAGCTCGCCGAACTCCTCGCCGTCCCAAGCTATCTCGTTTCCTTCGTCGTCCACGACCTCGAACTCAAGACCCGGGACGATGAGACCTTGCTTGCCCTGCTTTTCGAGCTTCGTCTCGTAGGGCGCGTCCCTCAAGCCGTGTTTGAGGTTGGCTACCGTACCGACGGGGGACATCTCTGTCATACCCCACGCATGGACGACATTAACGCCGAGTTCGCCGAACCTCTCGATGACCGCCTTGGGTGCGGCGGCACCGCCTATTACGACCTTTTCGAGCGACGAGAGGTCTACGTCGTTCTCCTCTGCGTAATCGAGAAGACCGAGCCAGACCGTCGGCACACCTGCGGTCATCGTGACGCCTTCTTCTTCGATTAGCGACGCGAGGTCGGCGGGTTCGGGCGACGGACCCGGGAAGACCTGTTTCGCACCTGCGGCGGTCGCCGAGAAAGGTATACCCCACGCGTTGACGTGGAACATAGGAACGACGGGCATGACTACGTCCGAGTCCTCGACGCCGAGAGCCTGCGGCGTCATCGTTGCCATAGTGTGCGACCACATCATGCTCTGTGTGTACTCAACGCCTTTCGGCTTGCCCGTCGTCCCCGAAGTGTAGCACATCCCCGCTGGCTGTTCGCCGTCGATTTCGGGGGTCTCGTACTCTGTCGAATGGTCGGCGACGAAAGACTCATAATCTACGACAGGTTCCAGTGACACGTCCGGAACCTCCGAACCCATAACGACGAACTGCTCGACGGTGTCGAAGGTGTCGGCTTCGTAAGCCGAGGCTAGTTTCTCGGCGAGCGAGGGATCGACGAATATCATCTTGTCCTCGGCGTCCCCGACGATGTACTGCACGTGTTTGTCCGGAAGGAGCGGGTTTATCGTGTGCAGCTGCGCACCCATGTTGGGCACACCGAAGTACGTCTCGAAATGCCTGTCTTGGTTCCAGCAGAACGTCCCGACACGGTCGCCTTCGTCCACCCCTGCCTCTTCGAGCGCGTTCGAAAGCTGTCTTGTCCTGTCGGCGTACTCGGCGTAACTGTACCGCCTCCTTCCTTCGTGCGTCCGCGCTACGACTTCGCGATCCGGATATAGCTTCTCGGCGCGCCAAAGAAACGGTTCGAGCGTCTGGCTGTGTCCTGACATACTGCACAACAACGTCTCACTCGCGGTTAACTCTTGTTGCGACGACGTTATATTACCGGCGACACACGGATGATTATGCACGATATCTACGAGAACACAGTACGTTTCGAGGAGACGGACGCGCAGGGCGTCGTCTTCTACGGAAACTACGTGACCTACCAAGACGAGGCTGTCACGGAGTACCTGAACGCAGTCGGATTCGGGTACGAGAACTTCGAGTCGCGCGACTGGGACGTACACGTCGTAAACCTCGAAGTAAACTACCGCGGTTCGGCGACTTTCCGCGACATACTCGTTAACGCCGCGCGTGTTACCGCCATCAACGAGTCGAGCATCGAGTTCGAGTACGAATGCCGACGCGCGGGCGACGATGAGGTTCTCGCAGAAGGAACCGTGACACATGTCGCGGTCGAAGGCGGTACACCGACCCGCGTACCCGACGAGTTCAGAGAAGCTATCGTCGAGTTTCAGGACGAACCGCCCGAACCGGTCTGAGCTTCAGGTATTCGGCACGCCGTCCCGGATTCTTTCCACAACGCTTTTGCGTGTGTCGAATATACCCTACAAAGCGGACTAGCCCGGGTGGTTAGGCGTCACCTCTACCGCAAACCGTCTTTAGCGGGGGCGAGAACCCTGAGAAGGCTCCCGACGGCGGGAAGGTCTCGGAAGCCGACGTCGAAGCCTCGTCCCACGAGGGCAGAGTTGGCGTGTCAGCACCCGGAGGGGTGCCCGGCACGTCTTAACGGCGGGCAGCGGGTCAGGCGCGGAAGCGAGCATCCCACCCGTCGACATCTGTCGCCCGTGGGGTCGCGGGGTGGAGGAGGCAACCGGGGTAGCCTTCCTGTCCCGACGGAGCCGACTCAGGAGTCCGCGTTTCTTATCAGAGACATGCTACAACAGACGAGCTATAGCTCATCGACAGCGTTCTCTATCTTTTCGACCGGCATCGGTGTGATGTCGTCGTCCGCAGCCCACGAGAAACGCACCTCGCCGTCTGTGTCGAGAACGAAGACCGAACGCTGCGCAGTCGAGGCGTCAGGCATTCCGTCGCGCTCGCGTAGCACACCGAATTCATCCGCAAGTTCACCGTCAACATCCGCGAGAATCTCGAAGGGACTGTCGAGATGGCGCAGAAACTCGTTCTGTGCGTACGGACCGTCGCGTCCCACGCCAACCGTACGCACTCCTTCGAGTTCGTGCCAGCCGTGGTTCTCGTAACGCCGCCACCAGTTGAGTGCGGGCGCGCTGAAGACGAAGCCGAAGAAAAGCAGTACAGTTCCGCGTTCGCCGCCGATTTCGTCGAGTGTCTGCCCCTCGAAAACCTCACCGTCGCAGAGTAATGCTTCGAGTTCGGGTGCCGTGTCGCCTTCGTTTAGGATTCTATCCGTGTTTGACATGCCTGACCTGATTATGTGGAGAACGCATTATAAATCCACTTCGTGTCCGTATGCCCTACCTTCCGACCGAGTACCGATGATGCAGGTGTTACCACACCTCATATTTATGAGTCGCGCACCCATAGACCAGCCTATGAGCATCGACACCAGAGAGTCCGAAGGAATCGACAGCACCGAGGAAGAACTCGGCGGCCTTTTCACGTACGAAGGAACGCGCGAGATAGCCGACGGAATACAGTTCGTCAAGGAATGCATCTGCGGACCGCCTGCGTACGAAGCCGACGTAGACTCACTCGACTGGTACGAAGAAGGAAGAGCGATACACGTTTCGCAGAACGCGTACTTCATAGATGACGAAAAGACACTCCTTTTCGACACTCTTACACCCGTCGGCGACCGCGTCGTCGTCGAACGCCTCGAAGAACTCTTGGACGGCAGAGATCTTGACTACCTTGTAATATCGCACCCGGAGGCGAACCACGCGGGGAACACGTGGGAGATACTCGAAGCTTTCCCCGAAGCGACGCTGGTCGCGCCGAAACGGGGCTCGCATCACGACCTTTTCGAGATAGACAAGGATGAAGACATGCTCGTTGAAGACGGCGACAGTATCGACTTAGGCGAACACGAAGTCGAGTTTCTTGAACCCGTCTTCTACGACCACGCGATGACAGTCTGGATGCGCGAGACGACCTCGAACACTCTATTCACTGTCGATTTCATGGGATTCGAGCATATGGACGGCGAATGCATGGAGTTCGTTGATGAACTCGACAGTTCAGTCACGTCAGGTAGGCTCGAACGTTTCAACAGCTACGCTTTCGTCTGGCTCAGATACGCAGATGAGGACACCGTGGACGACGCGATAGACCGCGTGAAGGACGAAATCGATCCCTCAATAATCGCGCCCGCACACGGACAGGTGATACGTGAGGACGCCGACGAGTACCTCGAACTCATGCGCGACGCTATACACAACTTCTGCGACATCGACCCCGAAACGTACCACGTCCATACACACACTATGAGAGCCGGAAGGCAGGTGGATGTCGTATGAGTGAACACGTAGCACCTACCGACCCCGAAGAAACACGTGTATCGTCTCTTTGCGACGGAATCGACTGGGTGAGCAGATGCCACGTCAACGAAGAAGGTATAGCGCGCGGCTCTCACACGCATATATCGCAGTATCTCGTCGAAGCGTCCGAAGGAAACGTCCTAATCGATGCGGGCGCGGGGCATGGTCAGGAGCTCGTCGGCGCGCTTGAAGATGCGACAGGCGGCGAAGGTCTCGACACAGTGCTTCTGACGCACGCGATTCTGCCCCACACAGGAAACGTCGAGGTTCTGCGCGAGAACTTTGGAAATCCGACCTTCGTAAGCACCTCTCCCATACCACCCGCGATAGGCGTCGAAGACGCACAGCCGACGACAATAAACGACACCGAAGTCGTCGAAGGAGACGAGTTCACGTTCATCGACCCCCTGCTTACGGATGTCGTCGTCTCGACGTGGATATACCACCACGACACAAAGACGATGTTCACAGCCGAGGGTATCGGACATTACCACGAGGACGGTAGCTGTTCCTACCTGTCGTCGGACTACGGCGACGGAATCCCGAAGAAGGGGGTACATGACTTCGCCGCGGACAAGCTGATGTTCATGGAGTACATCGACCCTGAGAAGCTCGAAATCGCGTTCGACACGCTCCGCGATGAGTACGATATAGAAAGGCTCGCACCGATACACGGCAATCCTGTCGAGGAAGACGAGATAGACGACTACGTGTCGAAGTTAGTCGAGGTGGCGGGGGAACTATGACGGCGGAGAACGTACACGAAACGAGACAAAACATGAAGCTATACAGACTCGAAGGATGCCCGTACTGTGAGTTCGTGGTGGACAAGCTCGACGACATGGGAATAGAGTACGACAGCGTCTGGGTCGAAGGTTTACACTCGAAGAGGGACGCTGTAAAACGCGTCTCAGGTCAGAGGCAGGTGCCTGTTCTGGTCGACGACGAACACGGCGCGACCCTCGCCGAGTCGGCGCGCATAATAGAGTTCTTAGAAACGACGTACGGCGAACGTGCCGTAGACGGCGACGAAGAGGTTGAGAAGGCGATATCGAAGGCTAAGGAGAAGGCGCGTTCGGAGACATAGACGGTCCTATCCGAATCTATTCGTCTTCGTCCATCCCGTACTCCTCCGAAACCTCCATAGAGTGAGGGTCGATGCCGGGGTCCGACACCGGCGGCGCGCCTATCGCAAGCACGACACCGCGGTCATCACCGACGTAGCGGTGACCGTGCCCTATCTTCGGACGTGCTATCCAGAACGTTCCGGGACCGACCTCAATGTACTCCTCCTCGCCCGACCTGCCGAGCTTCAACGAGAACTCGCCTTCGAGCGCGTAGTATACCTCTTCCTGTTCGGCGTGCGCGTGGTACTGTATCTCCTCGCCGGGTTCGAAGTACCAAAGACCGAGACGCATCTCCTGCGCGCCCAACGCGCTCGCAACGTCGCGCATATCGAGGTCGGGCGGTACTCCGTCTACCTCCGAAAGGTCTGTTACCGGTACGTCCTCCGTTTCTATCACCTTGTACTCCATAATCGGAAATGTGCGGCTGAGACAATAAATATGCGTGTTCCGAAAGATTTATTAATAACGTAAAATATGTTTTACACGTAAAACGGACTTTACACATGATAGACGAAACAACGAACTACACGGTTAACGGATGCTCGTACACGCAAGACACACAAGGAGGGATCTAGATGGTCACAGAGAGTTTAGAAGGGGTCGTGGAGGGGTACAGTAGCAAGACCTACGGACGCGTCCTCGGCGGAATCTACCTGAGTGCCGCCGTCGTCTTCGTAGTCGGTATGTTACTCGAACGTCCCGCCGCTGGATTCGTCGGCTTCGTCGGGGTTTATCTAATCGGAGTCGTCGCCGACTTTTCCCTACAAAGGAGTTCGGTGGTTCTGTACGACGAGAGGCACAAGGACATAACACGCCGCGCGAGCAACTCCGTCTTCAGAATCTACGGCGGTGGCGGGTTTCTCGTCTTTGTCTCCCTGATGGGTCTGGAGTTCGCAGGTAGGTACGAGATGGGGGCGACCGTCGAGGCTTTGTTCCTCACATGGTCGGCGTCTGTTCTGACGTGGGGTGGTTTCTACACCTACTACAAGTACAGGTACTGACCGTATGGAGAACAGACTCCGTGAACTACGCGAGGAACACGGCATCAGCCAGCGCGAACTCGCCGAGGAGGTCGGCGTGACACGTCAGACTATAAACGCGGTAGAGCGCGGACGGTACGACCCTTCGCTCGATCTCGCGTTCGAACTCGGCGACTTCTTCGGCTGCTACGCGGAGGACATATTCTTGTACGACGGGGACGAAGGCGCGGTATGACGAAGGCTACGAAGACCATCAAGGACCCTGTCCACGACCACATACGCGTAGACGGATTCGCACTCGACCTTCTCGACACACCCGAGATGCAGCGCCTGCGCCACGTCCGCCAGCTCGGGACGGCGTACCTCGTCTATCCGAGCGCGAACCACACGCGGTTCGAACACTCCCTCGGCGTCTACCACCTCGCCGCCCGCGCCCTCGACAACATAGGCGTGACCGGAAAGGAGCGCGACGAGGTGCGTGCCGCCGCCCTTCTGCACGACATCGGACACACTCCTTTCTCGCACAACACCGAGGGCGTGGTCGAGGAACACGTCGGGAAGGCACACGACGAGGTGGACGGGATAATAGACGGTGACGTCGCGGGTGTCCTCGAGGAAAACGGGGTCTCACCCGACCGTATAGCAGCACTCGTGCGCGGCGAGGGCAGGTACGGACAGCTGGTTTCGGGCGCCCTTGACGTCGACCGTATGGACTACCTCGTGCGCGACGCACACCACACGGGTGTTCCGTACGGCACCATAGACAGCGGGCGACTCGTCTTGGAACTCGGATTCGTCGACGACGAACTCGTCTTGGGCGAGGGAAACGTCCAGACAGCCGAGGCCTTGCTCTTGGCGCGTTCCCTGATGCATCCTACCGTCTACAGCCACCACGTCGCACGCATATCGACGGCGATGCTCAAACGCGCGACACAGCGCCTCATAGAGACCGGAGGCGTCGACGCCGAGGATGTCAGACGCATGGACGACCACGAACTCACCGTTGCCCTGCGCGAGAACGACCCGACTCGGGAGACCGCCGAACGCCTCGCCGAACGCCGCCTGTACAAACGCGCCGTCTGGGACCCGCGCGACGAACTCCGCGAAGCGACCCTCGAGGCAGAACCGCGCGAACTCGAACGTGAGATAGCCGACTCCGCGGCAGACGTGGACCCACACGAGGTAATCGTCGACGTCTCGGAGCCCCCGGGTATGACCGAGACGGAGGCACGCGTCGTCGTCGACGGCGAGACGAGACGGCTGGAGAACGTCTCCAGCCTCGTCAGCACCCTACGCAAGGCGCACGAGGAACAGTGGAGGTTCGGCGTTTACGCGCCCAAAGAGAAGTTGCGCGAGGTAAAAAAGGCGGCACGAAGGCACGTCTAGAAGGCGTACTCGTCGTCCCCACCCATCGTGTCTTCGAACTCGTTTTCGAACTCGTCCTCGTCTCGGCGTCCGCTCGTTCTGAGCGTCTTGATGCCTATCGAGATCAGGTCCTCTATCGCTTCCTGTCTGTCTATGTATTCGTCCTCCTCTATGAGCTGGGCTATCTGCATTTCGAGCCTCTCGGGTATGTCTATCTCTATCTTGCTCATCAGTTTGGGTTCGTTCGTGCCCCCGTATTAACCTTGCGGGAGTTCTCCCAGGAATGATAACGACGCAAAACGTACCCTGGCTGTGAGCCTCAGCCTCCTGCTCACCCACGGCGAAGAGTCGAACGCGCGTATCGAGAGCGGTCTGTCTTCCGAGGGAATCGACTGTGTGACCTTCGACGCGTACGGGCGCGCTTACGCACCCGAAGACACCGATTTCCCCGACGCAGACGTCGGAGTTGTCTACCCATCGCGCCTCTCAGAGGGCGGCGTACTCGACGCACTGACCGACATCGCGTGGGTTGACGACGCGGAGGACCTCCTCACGACGCGGAACAAGGCGCGCACGGTCGCTCTTTTAGAACGCGCGGACGTACCCGTCCCCGAGACGCACCTCCTCTCGAGTCCCGTCTCGGACGACGAGGTGCGCGCGGCTTTC
>Ga0207714_1000512_pt1 | contig 26689 bp, 14 predicted proteins | sample PonA232FremontCA_2_FD_187270 | JGI IMG/M metagenome (GOLD analysis project Ga0207714, IMG submission 187270) | Marine sediment microbial community from Fremont, CA, USA - Pond A23 Sediment 2 (SPAdes) | ecosystem: Environmental > Aquatic > Marine > Unclassified | place: USA: Fremont, California...
CGGCAGCAGCGGCTGCGGCCCGTAGAGGACGAAGAAGGCCAGAACCGGGACGATGAGCTTCCAGAGATAGGCCACGGGCCGATCCCGTCGCGGACGGCGCGCGGCGTCAATGGCGCGCGAGGCCACTCACGCCACCGAAAGATAAGTCCTGGAGCTCGGGGCTCGCTGCGCAAACGCGGAGGTTGTGCCGGCCAAAGAGGGGTCCTGCGTCGTGGCGCCCTGGAGCGAGCTGTACAGGATCTCCCGCGGCACGCATGGTGGCGCTGGCGCCTCGTCCGCCAGGTTGGTGTGTCTCAGGAATGCGGGTCGACGCCGGGTAGCACCCGGTGTGCGAACGGAACCGCTGGCGCGTCCGGCGTGGTGCGCCGGCGGGGCCGACCGCGTTTCAGCCCGCATGAAACGTGTGACAACGTTCCGGATAACGGCGGAGACGCTGGTTGACTGTGTGCGTGCGGCGCCCAGCCTCGCCAACGGCACAAGACACTGGCCGCTTGCTTGTGCCCGTTAAAAAAAGGTGAGAGGGCGGGGCTGAGAATGCGACGCTGCGCGACAACTGCGCCGTACTGCGAAATCAAGCGAAGTCGATGCCCCAAAGCGTCATTATAGCGGTTATTGCCTGCGTTGTGATCGGCGCGCTGTCCGTCTACACAGGTGTCAGCCATATCGTGAACGGCCCCTGGCACGACGTGCTTCAACGCCAACTTCCGCGCACGCAGGGGCCGTCCCCGGTCGTCCTCATCGAAAGTGATGCATCCGTCGAAACACAAGACCTCGTCGCCGCAACGCGCACGCTGATCTCGGCTGGCGCGCGACGGATCGGGGTGATGACCGGGCCAGTAAAGGCCCGCCGCGTCTCGCGCGTTTTCGACGGGTCCGGGCAACGTCTGGTGGTAGCCTGGCCGGCACGTCCTTCGGGCGACGCAGAGGGGCGATGGGAAGTGCCGGATACAGCACCGGCCGGGGCACCGGTATTTGCGCTCGCCGCGGGGCCCGGACCGCCTCATCGAACCCAGCCGATTGCGATCTCCACTGCGCAGGGCGCGAGACCCACCATCGAGGCCGCCCTCGCCGGGACACGGAGCGCGGAGCGGGGCATATACCATATCGACTATCGCGGCGATTTCGCGCGGCTGCCGCGGCTCGCGTTCGAGCGGGTCGTCAGCGGCGACGTGCTCGAACAGACGGTCAAAGATCGCACGGCCTTGATCACAACCAGCGAGACCTGGACCGCGCCGTTGCTTGACGCCCCGGTCGCAGGCCCGGGGCTGACCGGGGGACAGGTCCACGCTTTTGCCGTGCGCACCTTGCTCGACGGCAGGCCGCTCACGACGCTCCCTGTATGGGTGGCGTCAGGCGGGCTCCTGATTCTTAGCATGTTGGCGGGCGGTATCGCTGCGTTTTTGAGCACGCGCGCGCAGCTTCCCTTCGCGCTCGGCCTGCTGGCGCTGGCCGTGACTGTGAGCGTAGGCGCGTTTGCCGCGTTTGGTCGGGTTGTGCCCGGTGCCGAGCTGGCGCTGGCGCTGCTCGCTCCGCCGGTCGCTGTGTTCGTCCACCGTGAGCGGAAGGAAGATCGCCTGCTGGAGCGGCTGGTCGCTTCGGCACGGGCTCGCGCACGCGAGCGCGACCAAGCTGCCCGCTCGAACGAAGATGCGTGGCAGCTTACAGCCCGGTTGGTCGCGGAAAACCTCAACATTTCTCGCGTCGTGTTCCTCGAGCTTCCAACGGATGGAACCCATGTCCGACCGCTCGCGGGGGTCAACGCCGATGGCTCCGCCATCGCCGAGCGCCGCCGCGACATTCGCCGGACGCCCTACACCTTCGCCGCCACGCCCAATACCGCCACTGAGCTTACCAGCGCGTATCTGATCCCTGCGGAGGACGATTCACGGCAATTCTTGGTTCCACTTTCTTTCGGGAGCCGGATCTTGGGGTACTGGGCCTTTTCCACGCCGGCCGACACGGACCCGGCCGCGGACGGCACGCTTGCCGCGGTCCCTGTGTTTGCCGAGCGCGCGGCCGAGCTTCTTTATCTGGAGCGCAGTCCAGCCAGGGAACGGCGCGGCTTGCGTGGCTGGTTCGCTGGTGTCGGCGACAAGAGCTTGAGTGCCGGCCTCGCTGAAAGCTTGCGAGTGACAGAACGACAGACAGAATTGCTTGAAGAGGTGTCGGCGCATCTTGACACGGCCATTGCCGTTTTTGACACGTACGGTCGACCGATCCACGTGAACCGGGCGATGGCCGAACTCGGTCAACACGAAAAATGTCAGCCTTATCGGGCCACCGCGACCGACTTGCTTGTCGAGCTTGGTGGTTTTTCCCGCGATCGAGCACGCGCGCTCCATCGCCAAGCCGCCATGGGTGCCGAGAGCGTCCAGGTTCCACTGGAGCGCGACATCGCCGGCAAGCGCTACATGCTGTCGGTCACGGGACTGAAGCTGAGCCGGATCGCCGATGATGGCGCACCGGTGCCGGATGCCGGTATGACAAATGTGGGGGTAACATCCCGAACAGCGGGCGTCCTCTTGGCGTTCAGCGACTATACCAGCGCTGCCGAGATGTTCCAGATGACCCAGGCGTTGGGGTATTTCGTGAACACCCGTTTGCGCAATGATTTGGGCAGTATCCGGATCGCCAGCGACTTGCTTCTGGAACCGCGCGAACGCGCGCAACGCGAGCATGCCGCCGATCTGCTGAATCAGGCTGTACGGCGCGCAGAGAACGAGCTGAACGCGCTTGATCAGCGATACCTGCAGAGCGGTTCGGACGAACAGACCGAAGCATCTCCGGTAGACCCGATGATGATCCTGAAGCGGGCTGTCACGGCGGTCCAGCCCGCCGCAGCGGAACGCGGTATCGCCGTCCGCTTCGACCCACCGCGCTTAAGTGGACCGGCACTTGCACTGCCGGAGACGCTTCACGGCGTCCTGCGTGCGGCGGCGACCCTGGTGATCGACGGGGCGGATCCCGGCACGGAGATGGCAATCCATTTCTCAGAGGATAGTTGGACAACAAGCATAGCCTTCGAAGCCTCTGGTTTCGGCATGCCCGAGGATCGCCTGCAACTGCTGTTGGCGCGGCCGGAACGCGATGAACCCGATGCGGCTCGGGTGCTGCGGAGTGGTCGGCGTGACCTGCACGCTTGGGGCGGTGATCTGAGCGCACACGCCGGATTGGGCGAAGGCATCCGCATCACCGTGAAGCTGCCGCGTGCACTGCGGGTCGGCGAGACCGAGGAGACGACATGATGGCGCATATCCTCGTGATCGATGATGACACGATCCTTCAAGAGCTCCTCCCGATCGCGCTGGGCGAAGAGCACACAGTCACCGTGGTGGCGGACGGCCAGCAGGCTCATGAGAAGCTGGAAAGCGAGGTTTTCGATCTGATGATCGTGGACCTCTACATGCCAGTCATGGACGGCATGCAGTTCCTGCACGAGGTGCGCGAGCGGTTCGCCCATCCCCCCTGCGCGATCGTGATGTCGGGCACGAACGATGCCAATTTGCGCCAGGAAGTCCACGATCTGGGCGCGGTCGACTTTGTTCGCAAACCGATCGATGTCGCGAGCTTGAAAACGCGGGTCGACGACGCCTTGGCGTCGCAGTCCGCCGGGTAGAACGGAAAGCGGCTCGTGCTGCCGATATTCCCGGAAGGAAGCCTGGTTAGCTCAGTCGTCACGACGACCTGGGTGGGCGTTTTTGTCCTGTGCTTCTTCAACCTTCGCCTGGGATGGGGTCTGTCCGGGATCATTGTTCCAGGGTATCTGGTTCCGCTGCTTCTTGTAAAACCCTGGGCAGCCGCGGTGATCACGGCCGAGGCAACTGCCACCTACCTGATCGTATGGACGTTGTCCGAGCGCTTTTCGATGCTCGGCCTCTGGAACAGCTTTTTCGGCCGCGATCGCTTTTTCGCCATTATTCTGACCTCAATCGGCGTGCGCCTTCTTTTTGATGTTTGGCTGTTGCCGCTGATTGGCGAAGCGCTGAATGCAGGGCTTGGTCTCAGCTTTGACTATCGCAACGAGCTGCACAGCTTCGGCTTGATCATCGTCGCGCTCATGGCCAACCAGTTCTGGAAGTCCGGCGTTCTACGCAGCGTCGTGCCGATGGTCGTGACGATCGGGCTCACCTACCTGATCGTGCGGTATGGCCTGATCGAGTTCACCAATTTCCGCATGTCGAGCCTCGGTTTCATGTACACCGAGCTCGCCTCGTCGATCCTGGCGACGCCGAAAGCTTACATCGTCCTTGTGGTGACGGCATTTCTCGCCTCGCGCATGAATCTTGTCTACGGATGGGATTTCAACGGGATCCTGATTCCGGCCCTGATCGCGCTTCAATGGTGGCAGCCGTGGAAGGTCGCGGCGTCCTTTGTCGAAGCCTTCATCATCTATGGTGTCGCCGTCCTGCTGCTGTGCCTGCCGATCTTCGCGAAGATCACGGTTCAGGGGGCGCGCAAGCTGCTTCTCTTCTTCAATGTTGGCTTCGCCTACAAGCTGGCGCTCGGCTGGGGGCTGGCCGTCTTTGCCCCGAGCGTGAAAGTAACGGACTACTTCGCCTTCGGGTACCTCCTGTCGACATTGCTCGCCATCAAGATGCACGACAAGGCGATCCCGGCGCGTTTGACGCGGGCGACGCTGCAGACGTCGCTGACGGGCGTCGCGGTTGCCAGCTTGCTCGGGTTCGGCCTGACCTTGCTGCCACAGGGCGAGCTCAACGAACGGAATACGGGCCTGGACACCGCCACGATCGAGAACGGCCCCGGCCTGGGAAAACACATCGATCAGACGACCATCGACGCGTATGGGGCCGGCGTAACGCGCGCGCTGAGCCGACCCTCCCCCACGGAAACCGCCGAACTTCGAAGCGCGGCCGAGGCTTTGATCGCCTATGCGAAGGGCGGTGACGCGGCCATGCTCGAGCGTGCGCGCCAGATCTTCGCGACAATCGGCTATCAGCTCCGGCGCATCGACGGGGACCACCTTGCCGCGGTTGACGCGAAACCGGCGCGCGCATGGAGCGGCATCATCGTTCAGACGGGTTCCAGTGCAGACCTCGTGGTCGAAGTGCCCGACCCGTTGGAAACCCCACAACTCGCCAACGCCGGTCTAAGCCTCTACCGGGCGATGGATGCGCGGGTGCTGATCGTGGCAGGGAGCAGCCGGTCGGCGCCAACGGCGACCGGCCTTGACCCGCTCCAGCACCACCAGTCCGCGTTCCACGCGTTTCATCGGGCGGCTGCAGTGCGCAACGTTGTCCAGCTTCGCGGCCAGACGCGCGCGAGTGACGGCACGGCGGAAAACCGGCTGGTGGTCAAATCGAATCTTCCGGCCGCGATGTCTGCTGATCACCTCGAAGGGCTTCTGCCGCGTCTCGACGTGCGTTTCGGCACTGGACCGGGACGGAACATTCAGCGGAAGGACATGTGGAGCGGCTTCGCGGAATTGTTGCTGACGCCGCAGGGTGTCACTCGCCTGCTGAGGCGCCAGGCCGGACCAACGGGCCCGGCACCTGCCGAGCTGCTTGAGGAGATGGCAAGTCCCGACCTCGCGGCGCTGTTCGATGGGGCCGGCGAAGTCGCCCCTGAAGGTAGCGGCGAGTATCGCGCGCCCGGCATGGCCCAGCTGCTTTATCTCGACTCCGAAGTTCTGACGCCGCTTGTCAAGACCGCCAAGACGGGCTTGCAGGGCGGCGCGTGGACACGGCCTGCGGAGCAAGCGCTCACCCGCGTGCGCTCGGCGGCCGAGGCTGTGGGGTATCGGGTCCTGGAGCACAGGGATGGGGCGCATCGCTTCGTGATCCTTGCGGAAGCACGGGATGGGAGGCGCTCCTGGGGCACGCTCGTGCTGCGGGCCGGCCTGGCGGAGTCGCTGGGCTTTCAGGTGCCGCGGCCGCTTGCCGAGCCGGGAACCCTGCCGACGGCGCGCGAGCTGTTTCGCCGCAGCCGGGCCCGGGCGCTCCTCGTGTCGGGAGCGCACCCGCGGGCGGTGCCCAACCGGCGCGCGGATATCTTGAGACAACGCAACGCCGTCAATGCTTTCAACCTGATCAGCCAGGTCCTCTACCGGGAAAGCGGGACTGCGGCTTTCACGGCGATGCAGCTGCGGGGGTTCGCGCCGCGGCCGGCGGTGGAACCCGATGCGCAGCCGCGCGTGGTGATCGCCACCGCGGACGGCGCAACGGGGCGCAGCGAGCTTTCAGCCAAGCAGCGGCAAGTGATCGAGACCCTGGCAAACCCGGCAAAGCTCGCGTTCGCGGATGGGAGTCCGGCCGTCGCCGATCTCGAGGTCGGCCGAACGCCGCAAGCCGGTTATCTGGACCAGGCGGAGAACGATTCGTTCATGACGATCTGGGTTTCGCGTGAGACCCGCGCCGGGTACCGCGACAAGGGCAAGGATGCGCTGGAAGCCGCGCATTTCCGCACGCTCGGCATGGCGGACACCCGCAGCGATGTGACCGCCTCGCTCGCCGGTGTTCCGCTTGCCGACCCGCCCGGCGCCGCCTTCGTTGAAGCGGTTCGCGGCTATGTCCGTTCCCGCGACGTGCTTGCGCTCGCCACGCTCCAGAAGCGATGGCCGGTGTATCGCTATGAACGGCGTGTGGACCCGGAAACCGGCCAGTCTTTCCTGCTCGCGTGGAGCGGGAAAGATCACCTGGCGCTGGCGGCGAGCCTGGCATCGTCGGCGTCGTGGTCGGTTAGCCGTATCGACGCCCCGGCGCTCGCGCGCTCGCGCGTCGAGGGGTTCGCACGCAAGCGCGGCGGCGCACTGGTCCCAAGGAAGGAAGAGTAACCCGTGCTGCGTCGGATCGGCTACATTGGGGGAGCGCTCGTGGTGCTGGCGGTTGTGGCCGCGGTTGGCTACCGGATCTACGAATCCGTGCCGGCGGCCAAGTCCGAAAAAACGGTGCCGAAGGACGTGGCTCGGCGCACCACGGCATATCAATTGGCGGATGCGGCGTGGACGAGCTTTCCCGTGCCGCGACCCACGCCGCGGGTGCGTCTCCTGGTGCACGCGGATGTCCCCACGGCGGCCGTGACCCCACAGCGCTCGGAGCCCGTGCGCTTCGCCGTGCAGGTGCAGGGCCTGAACGACGCGGGCGAGGTGGTTTTCGAGCGTTTGCACCATTTCCGCGCGGGGTTCGCATTCTACCGCATGCCGAACGGGCAAACGCGGGCGAGCAAAGCCTATGCCGACCGGGCCGCCGTGCCCTCGGGCAGTGAGTTGACGATCCTGCGCCTTCCGGAGCCGGCACGGGTCGACCGTCTGCGCTTGCGAACCGCGACGAAGCGCGGCGCCGTCTCGGCCGTGAACGCCCGATTGTACGCACCGGAGCGATTGAGCGGCGCCCAAGTCGACGCCCGTTGGCCGCGCCTCAGCGCCGATCAGCGGGCGAGGCTTGCTGACGGCAATGTGTATCCACCCCAGCTTCTGACGAAGCGTGAACGCGCCCGCCTGTCCGCGGTGCGCTGGCACCGGCTGGGACCGTCGGGGCTCGCGGGCCGGGATTACGTCGAGCGCACGCTGTACATCCGCGATACGGCCGGGGCCGAGCCGGTGACCCCGCCCGCGGTTCCCCAGGGTGTGCGTGTCGGCCCGCAGCGGCGGGTTACGATGAAGCTTCCAGAGGAGCGCACAGCGATCCGCGTGCAGTACGAGGCCCTGGACAGGATCTCCGGCCAGGCGCGTGTTCTGGCGTTCGCCGATCGTCCCGGCGAGGTGCGCCGCGAGACGGTGCCATGGCAGGCTCGGCGTGTGCACATCGAGCGGACCTGGGAAGGGCGGCTCCTGGAGATGCAAAGCGACGTTCCCGCCGTGGTCCGCGTGGCTGTCGAGGGCGATCCCGAGGCGCGTGGGCCGGACCCGGCCGTGGCGCGCGTGTTCAGCGCCGCGGCCGCACCGCGCTGGCGTGTACGCCATGTGGGGGATTCACCGACCCCTTTCAGGATCGACCTGCGATGCAGGTGCTTTGCCGCTGACGGGAAGCGCGTGGCGGCGGGCCAGGCGTCCGTGGCGCTGGTCAACGCGACGGGCGAGGTGATGAAGCGCGTCGATGTCACGGTCGCCGAGCCTGTGTCCCTGTACGACCGGGTGCTGGGCAGCGACGGGGACCACCTCATCACCGAGCCGCGCCGTCTATATTTCCGCCTCCCGCCCGAGGTCTCCACCGTCCGGGTTTCGGGCTCGGGCAATGTGCATGCAGCGGCATTCAACCGGCCGAACAACCTCCAGCGTACGATCCGCGTCCCGGAGGATCGGTTTGCCCGGCCGCAGAACGCGCTGCGCGACCGACGCAGCTGGTTCTACGTTCCGCCCACCGAGAAGGCGGTGCCGGCCGACGCGACGAAGATCATGGCTATCCACACGCGGCCGCCCCGGATCAATCCAGTGATCGCGGGTGGCAACTACGATTGGCAGTCGTATCGGCCCGAAGGCGACTGGTCGGCGCGCCGCGTCCTCTTGCCCCGACAGGACGACGCGGAGGTGCGGCCCGAGGCGCTGAATGCAACCTACACGCCGCTGCCCACCGGCGAGATGCGGCGTTTGCGCATCGACGCGGCCTCTCCGCGTCCCGTACGGCCGAGCTTGGTCTTCGTCGGACACGATGTCGGGCAGGACGCGTCCGTTAAGCTCACGGTCGACGGCAAGCTCGTCTTCGAGCGCACGCTCTCCGCCGCCTCGGGCCGGCTGAAGGTCCCCGCCTTGACGCGCGGCCGCCATGAAATCCGTGTTGAAAGCGATTCTCAGGCGCGCTTTTACCTATCGAATGTCGTTGGCGGGACTCGGCGATTCGACTTGCGACTTGCCAATCGCCTGCGGACTGGAACAACTCGATTTGTGTACGAGAAAACCAAGTCGGGAGCGGAGCTTTTATCGTTTAGGCTATACCCCGTGCTGCCGAGTTCGAAACGGCGCCGTGTCGACGTGACGATTGACGGCGCACGGGTTGCCGGCCTGACCCCGTACGCCAATTTGACCTTGCCGCGCCGCCGGTACGACGTGCGCGTCGACACTGGGTCGGGGTATCCGGTCCTGGGCGCAGCCGACACGGTGGGCGAAGCACGGCGGTTCTTCCTCCAGTTGGGGGCTGAGTTGCCAGCCGGCCGGTATCCCGTCGACGTGCGCCTCCATGGTGAACGGGAGGCGTACCTGACACTTTCCACCACGACACCCGGGCGGAGCGAGGCGCGAGACATTCGCCGGATGGGGGTCGAGAATGAGCCTTGAGAAGCCCAAGATCGCTGTGCCGGGGCTGTGTATCCTGCTGGCAGCCACCATCAGCGGAGGGGCGGCTGTGGCCATGTCCGAGGACGCTGGTTCGACGCGACTCCCGGCGGCCCTGGACGCGGTTCGGGCTGACGACGGGTTCCGAGCGCCGACGTGGAACGCGATGCAGTCCGCGCGAACGACGTTTCGCCGGCTCTTTTCGGGTGATGCGGAGCCCGGTTCAGAGACTTTTGACCAGCTTGGCTTTGCCACCCGACCCGTGGCGCTGGACACCGGCAATGCGCTCGCCGTGTCGGACCCACCTGGAGATGTGCGGGGGCGCGGTTTTTACCTTCTGGATCGCACCGCTTCGCCAGAGGCCAACGTCCTCGTGCAGGCGCCGCATCGGTTCAAGGATCTGGACACCGGCAAGATCGTGGCCGCGCTCGTCCAGGGCGGCCGTTTCCGCGCCGCGGCCTGGAACACCGTGCCCCGGTGGGCGCCGGATGACCGCAGCGATCGCAGCTCGGATGTCGCCCATATCGACGTCAGTTTTTTCAACGCGTTCACGCTCGCGTTCGCCGAGGCCTATCCGGACGGGGCGGTCGTGCAGATGCACGGGTTTGCGCGCGAACACAGGGATACCGCGGCGGGGCGCGACGCCGACGTCATCGTCTCAAGCGGAACGCGGCAGCTCCGCGAGCCGGCTCATCGCGTGCACGGCTGCCTGAACGCGGCACTCGACGGCGCCGTTCTGGCCTACGGCGAGGACGTCTTCGAGCTCGGCGCCACCACCAACCGGAATGCCGCGGCGCTCCGTCGGAACGGCTTCGACCGCTTTGTCCACGTGGAACTTGCGCGCGAGATGCGCCGCCGGCTTCTGGCAGAGCCCGGGGTGCAGGATCGGCTCCGGCGCTGCCTTTTGAAGGCGGCCTGATGAGACGCGGAGTCTGGATCGGTGCCGTGATCCTGGGCGTGATCGCCTCGGCGTTCCCGGCACAAGCCGAGCTCGACGACCTCAAGTTCCGGCTGCACGAGGGCGAGCGGTCGCAGCAGCGCTGGGACAACCTGGCGGGCCCGCCCTTCGTCCGGCCGCCGCTTCCAGCGCAGGCGCAGGGGGCAGGCAGCAACCGGGTGATCCGGCTCAATGCGGGGGAGGCCGCGACGCTGCTGCTGCCCGGCGGGTCCGATCTGCTCCTGCGTGGCCGGGGCGAAACGGGGGATCTCAGCGATGTTCAGGTGATGCTCTCGCAGGACGGGGCGGGCTGGCTGTCGGCGCGCCGCGTCCCGAACGGGCAGGGCCGGTGGACGGTGCCGGCGCCGGGCGCGGAAGCCTATCTCGCGCGGGTTCGCGCACCAGACTCCGGGCCGGTACGTTTCGCGGCCTTCCGCTCGCGCGCGGTTCCGGTCCCGGCGCAGCGGCTCTACCGGCACGACGTCACGCCCGATCCGGAGCACCGACTAAGGGTCGGCGCGCGCCGCACGGCCGTGCGCGACCTCGCACCGGGTGAGACGGTGTCGCTGACGGTGGAGGGACCGACGCGCCTGGCGCTCCGGCACCGCCGCCTGGCGCCGGCGCTGCCCACCGATTTGACAACTCCGTATCGCCTGGTGATGCGGATCGACGGCGAGCGCGAGCGCGTCTATCGGGGTCGCGCGCGCGAAGAGCGAGACGACATGGCCCGGCTGGATGGGCATCTGGTTGGCGTCGCCACTTCCGAAACGGCGTATCTGCAGGTGCCGGCCGGGCAGCACCGGATCACCGTCGAGACCAGCGCCCGCGTGGTGCTGCGCGTTTTGCGGCGGCAAGACCCCGACTACCTGCTGTCGCGCCCGGCGAACTGGGGCGTCGATCCGGTGCGCCTCTACGGCGAGCTTCCGGGGACGCCGTTGGGGGACGACGCTCTCGATTTCGCAGGCGTGCCGGGCCTTGAGCGCGCGCTGCGCGCCCGGTTGCGCACGGTGAAGGGCGCGCGGGCGGGCACCAGCGCGGCGGCTACCTTGGCCGCGCGCGCTGACGAGACGCCGTTTCCCGACGAGGTTCGCCGCGCCGCGTCGGATATCCGCGGCGGCCGCACCTTTTGGCGCGACCTGGTGCCCCGGAATGCGCGCGAGCGGGTCTGGTCCACGGCCTATGTGCGCCCGGGGGAATTCCGCGGGCCGTTGACGCGGGCGGCCACGCGGCCTGTCACGACGACCCGTGCGGAATCGCGCGCGGCGGCGCTGCGCACCCAGACGTTCAGTGCGCTCGGCGGGCAGGCGCCCGAAAAGGTGCGCTATCACCTGCCGGAGCGCCCGGCGCCGAGTGAGTTGCGCGTCTACGCGGCGCGCGGGCGCCTTGACCAACCGGTCACGCTCACGCTGCACCTCACGCGTGGGACGACCCGCCGCCTCCGCGTCATGCCCGACCGGGCGGCGACCGCGCCGGCCCCGGAGGCATCGCCGGCCATGGCCGCGCTGCGGGAACTGACGGCGGGTCGCGGCGGGGCGTCCGCGGCGGCAAGCGGGACCGCTTCGATGGGGACACTCGGCGGCCGCTTCAGTGCCTTGGGAACCTCCGCGCCGCTCGTCCCGAGCGCCGTTGCGACCGTCGATCTCGAGAAGGATGTGCGGCGGGTCACGATTGAACATCGCGCCGGACCCCGGGTTCCGGTCGGCATCGCGTATCGGGCATCGAACGCGTTCGGGATGGACGAGCGCGGTTACGCGCACGCTGTGCGCGCGCTTGGCGGACCGGATGCGGCGCGCCGGCTGTTCCGGACCCATTTGCGCCGTCGTGTTCACGGCGCGGAACCACCTGACGTCGACGGTCCCTTCGCCGAAGCGCTCGCCGCCCATTGGGCGCAGCTCGTGGACTTTCTCGCGGCGCGGCATGCTGATTACGCCGGCGGTGTCCAGGACCGCGGCCATCACTTCGACGCACCAGCGAGCGGCGATACCGGCCGCCAAGTGCGATCGCTCCGGCAACGGGCGGCGAACCACGCGGAGAACGCACAGTGGGGCGCCGCCGCACAAGCATGGGGCGCGCTCGCCGAGCGCGCGAAAGGTTCGCGTTGGCGGATCGCCGAAATGAAACGGATCGAGGCGCTGCGTGAACTGGGCGAGACGGGCCTGGCGGATCGCCTGCTGCGCGGCTTCCATCTGTACAGTGACGACCCCGGCATGCGCGACCGGGCCTTCCGGCAGCTTCGCCAACAATTCAAAGCCTCCGGGAAGAGCACGGTGGTGCGCATGGGTGCCCATGTCGCGCATGCCCTTCGGGTCGCGGACCTGGAGCAGTTGGGACCCATGGTGGCCCCGCTCCTCGAGCGGGGAGCGGACGAGCTGGCACGCGATCTTGCGTCGATCCTGCCTGCCGGGGCGACGTCTGCGACGGTGCGCGCACGCGCTTTTCACCTCGGCGACTGGGACCGCGCCGCGGCGCGCGCCCGGGAGCGCCTCGAGCCCGCCCAGGCGGCCCGTTTCGAAGCGCTGGCGGCGTTGCGCGCTGGTGAGACGGAAAAAGCGCGGCGCACGCTGACGGCGCATGCGGCGAACGCGCCCTGGGCCGAGGCGCTGTCGCGCGGCCGGGCAATTGCCGACGCGCTTCGCCGCGCGCCGCCCCCATCGGACCTCTCGGCCTGGACGGCCTGGGCGCGTGAACATCCGGGGCCGCGAACCTGGGACTCCGCCATGCGGCTCGTCACCCGCGCGGCCGGCACGCGCACCCTGCGCGCACTCAGCCGGGACACGCTGATCACGGCCGCGCGCGCAACGCCGCGCCAACCGGTCGAGTTGCGTGTGCCATCTGGTCGGTTGCGGCTGTCCTTCCGCCTTCTCATGCCACCGGATGCCCGCGAGCAAACAGGCTGGGTGCGCCTGGAAGCCGGCGGGCGCTCGCGTCGGCTCCCGGTGACCGCGGCGGGCCCGGTGGGCGGATTGGTCCCGCTCGCCGACGATCGCGGGGTCGGCCCCGGACGTCGGTACACCGTGACCCTGGAGGGGACGGCGGGGCAGCTCACCATCGACCCGGACCGGCCGATGCTGGTGCGCGTCGAGCGCCGCCGGCCGTTGCTTCGCTTGCCCGTTCTGCCGCAACCCTGGCCGGCGGTCATGGCCGCGCGGCTGGCGCCGCGGGACCGGGTCGCGGGCGAGCCGTGTCCCGCGCACATCGACGTCGTCTCGCCGGCGGCGCAGCGGGTCCGGCGCGTGTGCGGTGCTGAAGCCGGGCTGACGACACCGCTTCCCCGCGATCACGGTGCTCTGGAATCCGCGACTGTGACGCTGTCGCGCGCCACGGATACGTCGCTCGCGCTCGCCGATCGTCTCGCGCAGTGCCCGCCGCCGTATGCCGACTGCACCGAACTTGGCCGGCGCATCCATGCGCGTGGCCTCACCGGGGAACGGTCGCAACTGCTCGACCGGCTCCAAGCGATGATCGGCCCGTACTTTCACTGGGATCGCGTCGAGCAGGTGGTTGCAAGCGCGGGCGTGCGCACGGTCGAGGGTGCCGGCTGGGCGCCTCACAGCCCGAACCTGCGGGCGCGAACACCGTTCCTGGGCGAACTCGACGGAAACGACCACGTCCTCCACGGACCTGGCCGTGTGTATTTCGACTTCTTCAACCGCACGGCGACCACGCTCGTTCTCGACCTGCGGACTGTCGACATGCCCACCTATCCGGTCGAGCCGGCAAAGGTCGGCTATCGTCTGGACGACGGCTCGTGGCGCCGCGTTGAGGTATCGGGGGAAAGCCGGCGCGTGTCGATCGACGTTGGGCCGGGGCGCCACGCGATCGCACTGCGCGTCGAGAACCCCAGACGAGCACGCTATCTGGTGGCATCCGCCTACGAAGACGGGGAAGGGGAGCGGACGCCGCTTGCCGCCCCGCTCGCCCGGTCGTACCAGGTTGCCTCGCGGACCGAGCCCGCCGTGTTCGCCGTGGGCGGCCCGGCGTTGGTCCGCGTTGACCGGTATCGGGATACGGGAATTGTGAGTTCCTATCGCGAGGTGCCAGCGGAACAGCAAAAGCTCCGTGTGACCCCGGGCGGAGACAGGTCGGACGAGCTGGTGCGGGTTTACGAACTTCGCCATCGCGGGGACGCGCCCAGAAGCGCGCCGCGATACGACCTGGAACGTCCTGACACCCCGGCCGGCCGAACCCTGGAAGTCCAGGCTGAACCGGACACCGCGCCGGCGCCGGGCTCGCGCCCCCTGCACGGCCAGGGAGGCGGCACGACGAGCGCGGGCGGTGGCTTCCGGACGCGGGAGCAGGCGGCGAACGAACCCGACGGCTCCGGGGATCGCGACAGCTTTCTGGAATTCCGCCTGGACCGCCGCATTTACGACGCCGTCTCGGATCGCTTCTATCAGGGGGGTGTGTTGGCCCGAACCCGCGAGGATGGGCGGCCCACGCTGGGCGGCAGTGCGCGTATCCTCTTTCCGGATCGGGTGATCGGCAGGGCCGACGGATGGCCCGTGGACCTGACTTTTCGCGGTAGCGCCTTCGTTCAGGACACGGACACACACGGCGCGGAGGCGGCATTCACGGCACGCGCCCAGGCCCGGCACCGGCGAAGGTTCGCCGAGCGGACCTGGATAAGCGGGCGTGTCAACGTCTTCGCGCGTCACCTCACGCGTGAGTCCGGCCTCGCCGGCAACGAGACCGCGGACCGCGACGTCTTCACGCGCTACAAAGCGGACCATCCACGCGGATTGGGCATGCGCAGCGGGCTCGAGCATCGCCCCTTCCTTGACACATCGCTTTATGCCCGTCTGGGCGCGCGGTCGAACGCTGATATGTTGATCGTCGAACCCGATTTCGTTCGTGCAGAGGCCGGCGTGCGTCAATTGTGGGGCGGACTTAGGCTCGACCTGTCCTACCGCGAGCAGCGCTTTCTTGCCGATGACGACCGCAACGATCTCCTCAAGACTGGGCGTCTCAGCCTCGACGTGGGCTACGATGCTTGGCAGACGGGCGGAGACCGCCTGGAGCTCACGGCCAGTCTTCGCCAGGATGTGCGCCAATCGGGGACAAGTTTTGGCGTTTCCCTGACCTGGCATTTCGGCGGAGGCCAGACGATCGGCCGCCACGATCTGGGGAATGGCCGTCTGTTCCGGGACTTTCGACCTGATGCGGAAATCTTCCGCTCGATGCGCGAAGCCCGGGCTCCCGGTTGGAAGCACGGGCGATGAGGCGCGGTGGGGTGGAATTGGCCGGGTCGAGAGACGGTCTCGGTGCCCGCCCCGAACGCCGGTACGTTGCCGCGGTGGATCGCGGGCTGCGTCGCTGGGCGCGCCAAGCCGCGGTCGATGCAAGCGAGCCGGAAGCAGCTCTGACCTTCTTTCGCCAGGAGTTGGAGCGGACACGCGCGCGCATGGTAGAACTGGGTCAAGCGCTGACCCGGTTTGAATCAGCGCATGCCCGCGCGGAATCGCGGGCGGAAAAGCGCCGTGTCATCCTGGACTTCGCCGCCGCGCTCGGTGCTGGCCGCGCGGCGCGCGGGCGCGACCGGATCGCGTTGCGGCGCTGGTTCGATTTCGAGGCCGTCGCGGAGCGGTGCCACAACCGCCTGGGCGAAGCGGAAAAGCACGCGGCGACACTCGCCGAGCGCGCCGGTGCCGTGGCCGGCAACGCGCTGGGTAATACCGAAGCCGATGCACGGGTCGCGGTTTGGCACCGGCTCGACCCCGAGCGCGTCCTGGAGGCCGTACTCTACTACGATGGGGATGCGCGCGTGTCGCGTGCAGCGCTTGCAGCGCTGTTGGGCGCGCTTCGGCAAATTCCCGTCGATCGCCGGGAACACCTTCTGAGCCACAAAGCGGCACGCTTGGTGCACCAGACAGCCCAGGATCCGCGGCGGGATGCCTGGTCGCAGTGCGAGGCCCTCGCGCTTCTCGCGACGATTTCGGACAGTGGCTTCACACTCGTGGCTCGTCGGCGTCTGGACACGCCCGCGGGCGACCCGAATCTGTTCGTGCGCGCGCGCCTGGTCGGGTATCTCGGGCAGCGTTTCGCCGAGCGGGGCGAGGATGAGGTTGTCGACCTCGTCAAGGATGCAGCGCGCGATCCCAGTGCGCACGTACGTCAGCGCGTGTGTTACGAAATTTCACGGTTCGACGTCGTGCGGGGGCTGGCGATCGGCCGCGACCTGCTGACAGCTGACGCCGCACCGCAAGTACGAGCGGCGGCCGCGATCGCGTTGGGGCAGTGGGCGGCACGCGACGGGGAGCGCGAGATCGCTGCGGCACTCGCTGACGCGATTCCGCGTGAGACGGACACCTTCGTCCTGCGCGTTCTGGTCGACACGCTTGCCGTGGAAACGGGCCACGAAAACGGCTGTGACACCCGTGCGCACGCGTGGTCCGATCTGGCGCTTGCAGCGCTCGATGATCTGCACGTCGGGGCATCGGCGACGGTCGTTCGGCGTGAAGCAGCGATGGCAGCCGAGCGGCTGCGGGTTTCCCGCGATCCGGACTTGCACAGCTTGATGGAGGCTCTGCGCGCCCGCGCTTCGGGCCTCGCGCCCGGGCGACGGCGCCGGCTGCCGCGCCGCCTGCTCCGGGATCGCGGGGAAACGGAAATCGGCCGGGTTCTCGCGGTGCTGGCGCAGGATGACGTCGGCTACGAAGTCGGCCGGGGTCTGTTCGGGCCGTGGATCCGCCGGGGCGAGCGCGCGGGCTTTCGTTTGTGGCGGTTCTTGCACGAGATGCGCCGCCCGTCGCCGGACAAGCGCCAGGGGAGCGGACACACGCGCGGGCGTGTTTACCTCGGGCACCTGGTCGCGCCGTCCGCGATTCTTGCGGAAGTGTCGCCGACGAAGGTGCCCGGGGAGCCGCTGCAGATCGAGGAGGAACAGGGGTGGCGGCCGTATCTTCCTTTGCCAGACCATGTGGTCTCGGCGGTCGATTCCGGCCGGCGCTTGAGGCTGTTCACGGCGGAAGGGGTGACCACCCTGGAACCGCCGCGCAGCCTCGTTTCCGCGCTCCGCGCCAAGCTGCAGCTTTCGTGGTATTTCCAGCGCTTCGCAGACGCGCGCAACTGGACCCACGTCGCGGCGGTCCCGGTGGGCCGGTACGCGGAAATGCTGCGCAGCACACGTGTCGACATGCACCTCGACGGGTACGCCGGGGCCACGCCGGAACCGCGCGCTGCCCGCTTCTTCGCCGCCGGGCCGTTGGGTCTCGGGCTCGGGCTCCCTGCGCTCGACCGCGCCCTGATCGAGCGTTTCCAGACCTACTTTCTGTCTGTCTATCAAAACAGCCTGCGCGATCTGCTTCTGTTTCTTGCCGGTGCGGGCGGCCTGTTTCTCGTGCGGCGCGTGCAACTCTTCCGGCGCATCCTGCGCAGCCGGCGGCGGCTACCCCTCGTGATCGGCGGATGGGGGACGCGCGGCAAGTCCGGAACCGAGCGGCTCAAAGCCGGGTTGATGAACGCGCTGGGCTATTCCGTGTTCTCCAAGACCAGCGGGTGCGAGGCGATGTTCCTGTTCGCACCCGCCCATCGCCCGTTGCGCGAGCTTTTCCTGTTCCGACCGTACGACAAGGCGACGATTTGGGAACAGGCGGCGGTGACGCAGCTCGCGGACCGCCTCGGCAGCGACGTTTTCCTGTGGGAGTGCATGGGCCTCACCCCGTCCTATGCCCGAATTCTTCAATCGCAATGGATGCGTGACGATCTCTCGACCATCACCAACACCTATCCGGATCACGAGGACCTGCAGGGTCCGGCGGGTCGCGACATTCCACACGCGATGGCTGAGTTCATCCCGAAGCGGTCTCGGCTCATCACCAGCGAAGAACAGATGCGGCCGGTTTTGCGTGACGCCTGTCGTGCCACGCAGACATCTTTTGCCGGCATCGGTTGGCGCGAAGCTGGTTTGATCCCCGACGACGTGCTCGCGCGTTTCCCCTATGACGAGCACCCGTTCAATATTGCGCTGGTTGTGCGTGTCGCCGAGGAGCTTGGCGTGTCGCCCGATTTTGCCTGCAAGGAAATGGCGGATCGTGTGGTGCCGGATCTGGGCGTTCTCAAGACGTTTCCGACGGCGCCAGTCCAGGGGCGGCATTTGCAATTCGTCAACGGGATGTCGGCCAACGAGCGCTACGGTGCGCTCAACAACTGGACGCGCATGGGCTTCGACCGGCAGGACCCCACTCGCGAACCGGGTGTCGTGGTAAGCACGGTGATCAACAACCGTGCGGATCGGGTCGCGCGTTCGCGCGTTTTCGCGGCCATGCTCGTGGACGATCTCTCGGCCGATCGGCACGTTTTGATCGGCAGCAACCTCGAGGGGCTCACCGGCTACATCGAGGACGCGTTGGGGCGTCGACTCTCGGGTCTCACACTGTGGCCGCAGGATAGCGCCGAGGAACAGCGTCCCGCGGACATTCTGGCCGCCGCGGCGCACTGGCTGCGCCAAACTCGGGACGACGACGAGGTGTTCGCCCAGTTCGCGATGTGCCTGCCGGCCGACGTCGACCCGCATATTTTCGCCGCGTCGCTTGACGATCCGGACAAGCTGCGCGCCGCCTTGATACATGCCGAGATTGAGCATGCCGAGGAGATCGCCGGACATGTACACCGATGGCGCGAACAACGCGACGCGTACCGCGCTCTCCGCGGCCGGATCGATCAGGCGGACGAACCGAAAGCGATACTCGACGAGGCTTATCGCACATGGTGGGCGGAGGTGTTCCGCGCAAAGCTGGTCGTGGTCCACGACACACATGCCACGGGCGACGAAATCGTTGCGCATCTGACGGCGGTCACACCGCCGCATCATTTGAACCGTGTCATGGGCATGCAAAATATCAAGGGCGTTGGCCTCGACTTCATTTATCGCTGGCAAGCCTGGGAGAGCGTACACACAGCTTGCGCGCAACTGGAATCCCATGAGCCGAACGCGAGTTCCGAAGGGCTTAGACGTTTGCTGGCATTCCGGGAACACGGCGTGTTGACGTACGAGACTGTTCGCACGACGCTCAATCGCGCATTCAACCGCTTGGATATGCAGACCGATTCGCGCCAGTCTTCCCTATCCGCCATCGGGGAAGCCGCCGAGGCCGCGCACCCGGACCGGGATGGCGGTACAGCGAACATGGACGGGTTGCCGGGGGCCATCCGACGCGTTGTCGAGGTCGTTGAATCCTTTCTTGATGCGGGCGACGCCGTTCGCCGGCGCAGGCGGGCTGAACGGGTCTACCGGGACATGGTCGCTGAGCGGATCGGCTACGACCGCGCGACTCGCGCTGTGCTCGATCTAACGAAACGCCAGCAGGGCGGATGGCTGAGCCGGGCGCTGCTTCGCCGCTGGCGCCGGTTAATTGGCCGTACGGACCACACCGATTCAGCGGACGCGGCGCCAAATACGCGTGCTCAATGAGCGACACGGAGGACGACGCGCTGCTGTATCAGGGTCATCGCGGCAGGGTTCTCTCTCCTTCACGAGAAAGACAGAATGCGGCCATGCGTCCCGCTTCTTGAGCGTAGCTATTCTTCATCGGCGGCTGCCTGATCAATCTCGGCGACGAGATCCGCGAGCGCCGTTTTCGTCATTGCTTCGTCGCGCGCTTCCACCGCCGTCTCCAGCCGCGCCGCCGCTGCGGAGACGCCGTCCAGCCCCACCGTGCCGGCCGTGCCAGCGATCCGATGTGCGCGCTGAAGCAGGTCCGCGGCGTCCGCGGGCTGCATCCCATCCACCCCGCGAAGCGACCGCCCCAACCGTTCGAGGTCCGGACGCTCCTTGGCCAGTCGATCAAGAAGACGATGGCGTAATTGGGCGGTCTTTTCACGCAACCCTTGGTCGTTTCCCGGCTCCCGCCTCGCTGACTGATAGCAATTCCGGACCTGTTCCGACAACGACATGGGATCGAACGGCTTGCCAAGCACATCGTTCGCTCCCTGGCCCTTGAGGCGACGCACTTCGTCCGGGTGAGCCTTGGCCGTGACGAAAATCGCCGGAATTTCGCTGAAGTTCGGGCGCTTGCGTAATTCCCGAAGTACGCCCGGTCCATCCATGTCGGGCATCATCACGTCAAGCAGAACGATGTCTGGACCGAAGCTCCCAACAGAATCCAGCGCCTCGCGGCCGCCCGAACACGTGTGCACAATCATGCCACCAACCGTCTCCAGCGCCATCCTCGCAATCTCACGGATGTCGGGTTCGTCATCGACCAGCAAAACCCGCAATTCCGGCTCATCACCCATTACATGTGTCCTGTCGCATTGTGAGCACGGAATGTACCGCAAGCGGGGATGGGCGGCCAACGTTTAACATATTATGGCTTGCCGTCCGCGGACGCGGTCGATGATATCGAAGCTTTCGCACAAGCCGCCACCCCCACAGCGCATCAGAGGAACGGGGCTCTCATCGGTGGTTCGAAGACCTGAACACGCGCCCGACACGATATGCCGCGTGAGCGCGGTGTTGGTCGGCATGCAAAAGTTGCGGCGCGCGAACCATCCCAGCTGTGGTATCGCCGTTTGCGGATCCCAAGACATAAATCACGGCGAATATAAATCGGCAATGCCGTTTTCTTAATATAATTCCTAACCATCTTCTTGATTTCTTGGCAAAGTGACGAAAAAGGTTGTGCCCTTTCCTTGCTCGGTTTCAAAGGTCACGTGTCCGCCGTGAGCTTGGGTCAACCGGCGAACCAACCAAAGCCCGATACCGGAGCCGCTCGTGTTTTTGGCTTCTTGCGCTTTTGAGAACCATTCATACAGTCTGGGCCGGATATCTTCGGGTATGCCGGAGCCCTGGTCTGATACGGAGATAGTTAGATTGTCGCGCGTGCTCGTTAACGCTACTCGGACTTCTGATCCGGACGCCGAGAATTTGCAAGCATTTGACACGAGGTTCTCTATGATCTGTTTGAGCCGTTTCGGATCGACATAAGCCTCAGCCTCCGAGCGACTGCTGTAGATCAGGCCAACATTGGCGGCGTGGGCGTAGCCCTGCATGGACTCGATTGTTTCGCGCAACAGGGCGCTCACGTCCTGGGTCTGGCACTCAAGTTCAAAGCGGCCGCTTTGGATCCGTTGAATGTCAAGAAGATCGTCGACATGGTTCAGCAATCGGTCCGTGTTGCGCTGCGCCATATCGAGTAGGTGTTGCGCTCTATCGGAAAATTCTTCGGTGCCAGAGCTTTGAAGCACGCTAAGCGCACCGCGCATCGAGGTCAGTGGCGTTCGTAATTCGTGGGTAACGGATGACACAAATTCGTCCTTTGCCTCGTGGAGGGCTCGGGACCGCTTCAGACGATCGGACACTTCCCGGCCGGCAAGTCGCAAATCGATTTGATCCGTGACCAATTGGGAGAGATCATGCAGAGCTGTACGTTGCGCGTCACTCAGGCTACCGGGCTGCTGATCAATTACGCACATGGATCCGATGTTGTAGCCGCTTCGGGTGACGAGCGGCGCTCCCGCGTAAAAACGGATGTAAGGTTGATCGGTTACAAGCGGATTGTCGCGAAAGCGCGGGTCGCGGGTTGCGTCGGTAACCTCCATGATCTCGTCGCCTTGGATTGTGTGCGCGCAAAACGCTTGTTCGCGTGGTATCTCCTTGGCGTCCCACCCGACTGTAGCCTTGAACCATTGCCGGTCTTGGTCGACGAGGGAAATCAGGCTCACCGGTGCGCCCATGATCATCGACGCCAATCTCGTGATCCGATCGAAGCCCTCTTCCGGCGGGGTGTCCAGTATCTCGTAGTCAGAGAGTTCCTGGAGCCGGGCGGCTTCATTGTCTGGTGTTTTGGGCGCCATGAACGTCTCCAGTTTTACTTAAGAGCAGTTGGCCGGGTCCATGTCACCGGCGGCCGCGGCGAGATCAATCGGCTGGTCCGCGATCGGTTCGTTCAGGGTCTGCCGGTCATCGGCCTTGCGCATGGTGAACTCTCCGGATTCGAGTAGCGCCCAGAACAGCATCGGCGCCGTCTCGGCTTGCGGCAGCTTCGTGTGGGGCTTGATCCGGCGCATGACCTCCGCGGGCAAGCGCTCGACCGCGTTCGTGGTGCGCGCAGACTTCCACTGGCTGGGCGGCGAACGGGTAAAGGTGAACAACTGCTCGCCGGCTTCCCTCAAGGTCTTGGCAACGGCGGCGTACCGCTCAGCAGACTTCCGCAGGAAGGGCATTATCGATGGGGGCGCCCCCTCCGACGGCATCTGTGTGCCAGACTGGGAGCATCGAAGAACGCCATTCGAAGAGGGTACATCCATGGCGGAGGTTAGCATGCTCGCGCTGGATTTGGCGAAGAACACGTTTCACGCCCACGGCGAGAACGCCGACGGGTCGGTGGCGTTCCCCAGAAGTTGCGCTGAGACAGCGTGATGGCGTTCTTTGCGGGAAAGCTGCATTGCACCGTGGCGATGGAAGCGTGTGCCAGCGCAGGTCGCGCTGGACGGGCGCGGCCGGCCCATCTGCTTGGAGACCTGGCCGGGCAACACCGCCGAGGTGAAACCCCCGTTGCCGATCTACCACCGGTCCGGCGCCATCCGCGGCCACGTGTTCTGCTCGTTCCTCGCGGCGCCCCAGGGCCGAATCTGCCGGCAAACGTAGAAAGATGCCGGACCCTGCTGTGTAAGATGAGCTAGATAAACTGCTTGCGCAGGATGTCGGAAACCCATTCGCTCAGCATCACGACAATGAAGATGGCGAGCAGAATGATCGTCACCTGCGGCCAGTTGAAGAGATTCATCGCGCTGTTGAGCGTGATCCCGATGCCGCCCGCCCCGACGAGACCGATCACGCTGGACTGGCGAATGTTGATGTCCCAGCGGAAGGTCACGACGCCCACGATCGTCGGCATGATCTGCGGCAGGATACCGTACATCAGCACTTTCGACCGACTCGCGCCGGTCGCCTCGACCGCCTCCACCTGACCGCGGTCGATCTCCTCGACGCCCTCGGCGATCAGTTTGGACGTGAAGCCAATCGAGCGGATGCCGATCGCCACCACCCCGGCAAGCGGGCCGGGCCCGAAGATCGCCGCGAAGATGATTGCCCATACCAGTTCGTTGACCGAGCGGGAGGTCACCACGATCACCCGCGCGATCCACAGGGTAACCCGGTTGATCGTGGTGTTCCGGGCGGCCATCAGCGCCACCGGCACCGACAGCACGCAGGCCATGATCGTGCCCAGCGTGGCGATGTTGATGGTCTCGATCATGGGCGGAATCACGTCGTCGGTGAACGACCACGCGGGCGGCATCATGCGCCCCGCCAGATCGACCACCTGGACCGGCGCGTCGAGCACGAACGGCCAGTGCACGTCGAGCCCCATGATCGCCCAGACGACGATCGCCACGCCCGCCAGTTGGAGTCCGAACGCCTGCAGCGTTTTCCGGCGGCTGCGCCGGCGCCACACGCGACGGCCGGCCGGCGTGCAAATGCCATCCGTGGTCATGTGATGCGCGCCCGGATCGCGCCGCTCGCCCATTCGGCGACCAGAACCAGGGCGACGATCGACAGGAGAATGGCGAACGCGAAGTCGTATTCGTACCGGCCGAAGGCATTGTAGAGCGTTGCCCCGATGCCACCGGCCCCGACGATGCCCAGGATCGTGGACTCGCGAAGATTGATGTCGAGCCGGTAGATGCACAGCCCGACATAGCGCGGCAGCGTCTGCGGCTGCACGCCGTACAGCAGCACCTTCAGCCAGCCGCTGCCGGTCGCGCGGATCGCCTCCACCTCGCCGGGATCGATCGCCTCGATCTCCTCGGCGAGCAGCTTGCCGACGAACCCGGTGGAGGCGACCGTAAGGGTCAGCATGCCCGCGAACGCGCCGAACCCGAACGCCTTCACGAGAAAGATCGCGATCAAGACTTCGGGCAGCGTGCGCACCAGGCCCAGGTAGCAGCGAAAGGCCAGATACACCGGCTTGGGCACCATGTTGCGCGCCGCGCCCACGGCGATCGGAACCGACAGCACCACGCCCACGGCGGTCGAAAAGATCGCCATCTGCAGGCTTTCCAGCAAACCTTCAAGCAGCAGCGGCCAGCGAGTGAAGTCCGGCGGGACCATGTCCCCGGCCATCTCGACGGCCTTGGGGATGCCGGCGATGAAGCGCGCCAGGTCGAGGTTCACGTCCTCGACCGCGTAGACGATGTAGACCGCGACGGCGAGGAGCATGCCCCAGCGCAGAACCGGGTTGCGGATCATCGGCGGCTTGCGCCAGCTGCGCGGCGCGGCGGGCGTGCCGGATTGGACAGTCATCACACCGAGCCGATCCCGTCGGCATGAGGGCTCACGGGCGCGCCGTCGTCAGCCTGGTTCGCTGCGGCCATGGCGCGCTCGTCGTCGCCCGCGTGGCGGACGGTCTGGCGCCAGTCGGCCTCGCCGAAGATGCGCGTCAGGATGTGCTCGTCGAGCTGGTCGGGCACGCCGTCGAACACGACGCGGGCTTGAGACAGACCGACCACGCGCTCAGCGAACATCAGCGCCAGCCCCACGTCGTGGATGTTGATGAGGGCGGGCAACCCGCGCTCGCGCGCCAGATCCGCGATCAGGCCAAGGATCGTGCGCGCGGTCCTGGGATCGAGCGAGGACGTGGGCTCGTCGACCAGCAGGATCCTGGGCTCCTGCATGAGTGCGCGCGCGATGCCGACGCGCTGGCGCTGCCCGCCCGACAGGGCGTCGGCTCGGCTGTTTTCGTAACCGCTCAGGCCGACCTGATCCAGCAGTTCGAAGGCACGGTCGATGTCCGCCTGGGGAAACCGGCGCAGGAAAGCTTGCCAGAACGACACGAAGCCGAGCCGGCCGGAGAGGACGTTCTCCATCACCGTCAGCCGCTCGACCAGATTGTACTCCTGGAAGATCATGCCCATGTGCCGGCGCATTCTGGCCATCTGATTGCGGCCGAGACGGGTCACGTCCGTGCCGTCCAGCCAGATCCGGCCCTGGGTCGGCTCAACCAGGCGGTTGACGCAGCGGATCAAGCTGGACTTGCCCGCCCCCGATGGGCCGATCACCGCCACCACCTGGCCCGTCTCGACCGTCAGCGAGCAGCCGTCGAGCGCTTTCTGACCGGTGGGGTAGGTCTTGGTGAGGCTGTCGACCTGAAGCATGAGCACCGAGCCGGTCTGGACAAGAAAAGGGCAGCGAGCCGAACCGTCGGGCCGCGCGCGAACGGGGCGACTGGACGGCTCACGCTAGCCGCTGATGTTGTCCCTCGTGTAGCTGACGTCGTTCTGCTGCTGAATGGTCCTGATCACCTTCCAGTCCTTCTTGTAGGTGATCGGCAGGAAACCATCGACGCCGGAGAATTCCTCGCCGAGCTTCGTGCCCGCGAAGTCGAAGCTGTAGAAGGCCTTCTGGATCAGCAGCTTGAGCCGCGGATGCATGTCGTGCGCGTAGCCGTAGCCGGTCGTCGGGAAGGAGCGGCTGGTGTGGATGACCCGGATGTTGTTCATGTCGACCGCGCCGCGCGCGACCATCCGATCCAGCACGGTGGACGCGACCGGGGCCGCCGCGTAGTCACCATTCGCCACGCCCAGGATGCTTCGGTCGTGACCGCCGGAGTACGCAACCTCGTAGTCCTCGCCGGGCACGATGCCGAACTCGCTTTCCAAAAGGGCCCTCGGCGCCTGGTTGCCCGAGTTCGACGACTGCTCGGTGTGGGCGACCCGCTTGCCCTTGAGATCCGGCACGCTGTCGATTGGGCTGTTGGCGGGCGTGATGACCTGCATCTTGTAGCCGTACCCGCCATCATCCGTACCCATGATGGCGAAGGGATGAAAGCCGGCGATGTTCACGCCGAACGCCGTGGCGCCCGTGGACAGGCCAGCGATGTGCAGCCGTCCGGAGCGCAGCGCTTCGATCTGCGCCGCGTTGGACTGTGCGGAGAAAAAGCGAACGTTCTTGCCGGTCACCTCGGCCAGATGCTCCATGAACGGCGCGAAGGTGTCCTTATAGACCGCCGGGTCCTCCACGGGCACGTAGGAGAAAATCAGCGTGGCCGGGTCGGCCCACTGGTCGCTGTCGAGCGGCTGGTCGGCGAGCATGTCCCGGTTCATATCGCAATAGCGGTCCGCCAGCGTGCCCCGATACGTGCACGAGCTGTCCTGAGCCACCGCGCCCGAACCGCCGAACCCGGACGCCACCAGGACCGCGGCGGCGATCAGGCCGCCCGTGAGCCCCATCCATGCCATGAAATGCATCCCACGCCCTCGTCGTGCCATCGCGCGATCTTGGCGCGAAGAGTCCTGATCCCCGGCCGCCAAGCGACGGCGCCGCCTAGATCGCCGCCACGATGGACAGCAACCCCGAACCCCGCAACATGTTTGCGACGACAAGACGATGAAACCCGGATGACAGTTTGGTTCATCGAACGTTCGCGGACGTGAATTCTGCGCGGAGCACGCAACCGAACGTGCAAACGGGCCGACGCGGCAAACCTTCAAAAACAAAATAAAAACCCGTCTCATGAAATCCGAGAGACGCATTTAACAGGCTGATGAAGAATCCCGCGAGGGCGCTGCTCGCGGGGCGTCGTCAGGCCGGG
>Ga0207714_1000513_pt1 | contig 26631 bp, 26 predicted proteins | sample PonA232FremontCA_2_FD_187270 | JGI IMG/M metagenome (GOLD analysis project Ga0207714, IMG submission 187270) | Marine sediment microbial community from Fremont, CA, USA - Pond A23 Sediment 2 (SPAdes) | ecosystem: Environmental > Aquatic > Marine > Unclassified | place: USA: Fremont, California...
ATCGAGCCAAGCCTGCGCCGTGGCAAGCTCGTCGCCTTCCGGAACGGCATTCGCCGTTACGCGATCATCGCCCGCCATACCGCGATCTCACTGTTCCGCCGGTCCATCGGGGCGCTCAGCACGTCCACCAGTTCGCTCAGGCTGGCCAGGTTGTGCACTGGCCGGAAGTCGTGGACGTACGGCAACATCGCCCGCGCTCCCAGGGATTTTGGTGCATAGCCCGCGTACCGCAAGAGCGGGTTGAGCCAGAGCACCGATCGCGCCGACTTGTGCAGACGCTCCATCTCCGCCGCCAGACCCTCGGCATTGTCGCGGTCCAGGCCGTCGGTGATGAGCAGCACCACGGCGCCCTGGCCAAGAACGCGGCGGGCCCACACGCGGTTGAAGGTGTGCAGGCAGTGACCAATGCGGGTGCCGCCCTCCCAGTCGGTCACCGTTCCGCCGACCTTCGCCAGGGCCTCGTCGACGTCCTGATGGCGCAGGTGGTGCGTGATGTTGGTCAGGCTGGTGCCGAAGACGAAGCTGTGCACGCGGTCGCGATCGCGCGTGACGGTGTGCATGAAGTGCAGCACCATGCGTGAATACTGCGCCATTGAGCCCGAGATGTCGCACAGCATGACGAGCGGGGGCGGCCGGCGCCGTTGATGCCGCCACTGCAGCGGGATGTCGTCGCGGCCGGCGCGCAGCGCTGCACGCATCGTGCGCCGCAGGTCCGCCTGGCCGGGATGCTGCGACGGGCGGTATCGGCGCGTGCGCATGGGCCGGACGGGCAGGCGGAAGCGCGCGATGGCGCGCTTGGCCTCCGCCGTCTCGGCCTGACCCATCGCCTCGAAGTCCATCGTGCGCAGGGTTTCCTGCTGCGACCAGGTGTGCGCGGCGTCGATCTCGATCTCCTCGCGCTGCTCGTGCTCGCCGTCCTGCTGCGAAGCCAGGGCCTCGGCCAGCCGGCGTGCGATTTCGCGGCGATTCTGCTGGTTCTCGTCGGTGGGCGCTTCCGGCAGCGCGAGTTGACTCAGGCGGTCGAGCAGGCGCGGGTTGCGCCAGAACACCTGAAAAGCCTGATCGAACAGGGGATGCTCCTCACGGCGGTTCACGAAGACGGCGTGCAGGGCCCAGTAGAGGTCGTCGCGGCGCTCGATCCCGACCGCCTGCATGGCTTCGACACCCTGGAGCACGCGCCCGGGACCGACCGGCAGGCCGGCCGCCCGCAGCGTGCGCGCGAACAGCATCAGGTTTTCGGCGAGACGGCCACCCGCCTCACGCGGCTCGCCTTCGGACATCCGGTCGTCGCTTGGCGGAGGCGTCACGGCGTCCCTCAAGGTGTGATCGGGCGAGGGAGTCAGGACGCGGAACGCGCCGCCTGGCCGGCCAGCTCCTGCTTCACCTCGTCGAGGACGCGGCGCGCCTCACTGCCCTGAATCTTGGCGATATCATCCTGGTATTTCAGCAGGGTGCCCAGGGTGTCGTCGATCGCCTCGGGGGTTAGCGCGATCTTGTCGAGCTGGGTGAGGGCGTCCGCCCAGTCCAGGGTCTCGGCGACGCCCGGGAGCTTGTACAGATCCATGTCCCGCAGCTTCTGAACGAAGGCGACGACCTGGCGCGACAGCTCCTCGGGCGCGTGCGGCGCCTTCACGCGCAGGATCTCCAGCTCGCGCTCGACCGCGGGGTAGGGCACCCAGTGGTAGTAGCACCGCCGCTTCAGCGCGTCGTGGATTTCGCGCGTGCGGTTGGAGGTGATGATGACGATGGGCGGCTCGGGTGCCTTGATCGTGCCCAGTTCCGGGATCGTCACCTGATAATCCGCGAGCACCTCCAACAGGAAGGCCTCGAACGGCTCGTCCGTGCGGTCGAGTTCGTCGATGAGCAGCACCGGCGGGCCGGCCATGTCGGGCTTGAGCGCGCGCAATACGGGACGCTCGATCAGAAAGCGTTCGTCAAAGATGTCCGCTGCCAGTTGCTCGCGGTCGCGGTCGCCCGTGGCCTCGGACAGCCGGATTTCCATCATCTGGCGCGGGTAGTTCCACTCGTAGACCGCCGACGCGACGTCCAACCCCTCGTAGCATTGCAGGCGCACGAGCGTGCGGCCCAGGGTGTCGGCCAACACCTTGGCGATCTCCGTCTTGCCCGTGCCGGCTTCGCCTTCCAGGAAAAGCGGGCGGCCCAGAGTCAGCGACAGATAGAGCACGGTCGCCAGGCTGCGGTCGGCGACGTAGGCGCCGTCCTGGAGAAGCGCCTGCGTGGCGTCGACGGACTGCGGGAGCTGTCGCGTCATTGCACCCTCGTAGCGCGTTCGGTCGGGATGCCGGCGGCGGCGGCCTGCATGGCAGGACCGAGTGGGGGGCGGCCCGCGCTATTTTTGCACGTAGCTTCCGTCCGGTTGCTTGAAATACGTTCCCTCCGGCGCCCGCTCAACGATCTGCTTGGCGTAGACCTTGCCGACGGCCTCCTGGGATACGCCCTGCTTTTCGGCGCGTTCCCGGTAGATCTCGCGGCGCTTGGCGTTGATCTCCTCGACCACGGCTTTAGCGCCCGCCGGTGGATCGTCGACGCGGATCTCGACCAAGCCGTCGTAGCGTTCGGCGATGACGCCCTCGGCGCGCAGCGCGTCCAGGGAGGGCTCGGCGCCCGCGGGAAAAGTCAACCCGGCCAGGAGGAGGGCAGCGAGCGCGGCGAGCATGTGACGGCGCAACAGCATCTTGGGTGCCATCCTTCAGAAGATGTCCGGGTTCTTTTGGATGTCCTGCTCGGCCTGCTCTTCGAGCTTCACGCGGACCTCTGCGTCCAGCTTCACATTCAGGTTGATCGTGATGGGCTCCTTGGGCGGTTCCACCCGCATCGTCGGCTGACAGGCCGCGGCCGTCAGGACGAGGGCAAGCCCAATGGCTGTGAACACACGAGTCACGCGAATGGCCTCCGTCACCGAGCCATGAGAATGGGCGCGGCGGGAGTGCGCTGCAAGGCCCCGGGACTCAGCGCACATCGATAGCATCCTGCAGAAGCTCGCCGGAGAGCGCGCGCCCGCGTCGCAGCGCCGTGAGGAGGGGGCGCATGTCGCCGCTTACCGTGATGTTGAAGCGGAACGGGTAGCCGTCCAGCACATCCGGATTTTTGCCCGCCAGGGTCACGGCCGCGCGCATCTCGCCCGGCGTGGGGCGGTTCAGACGGAGCGACAGCGTGTCGTACTGAAAGTTTTCCAAGGCCCGCATCATCATCGAGACGTGCTCACCGCCAGTGGCTTCCAGGCGCTGGGCCGATGCAAGCCGAACCCGCAGCACCCCGTCGCCGACGGCTTTCATCTCGCCGTTGTCGATCAGCAACGCGCCGTCCGCAACGCGGACCGGAAGGGTGCCCACGAGCGTCCCGCTCCCGCCGACATCCGACACATTCAGCTCGTCGAGCAGGCGCGCCAGGGACACGCCGCTTAGGTGCACGGGCGCACCGATCGCGAGCCCCGATGGGCGCCGCCACACGAGCTCGCCCATCCTGAGCTGTCCCTCGGCAAGGTGCGCGCTGAGTTCGTCCACGTGGATCGTCGGCGTGCCGTCGGCCTCGTGCGTTGCCCGAACATCGACGCTCAGCTCCGTCAGGGGAATGCCGGCCGTCACGCGCGATGCCGTGACGGTCTGCGTGCCATCCGTGCGCGGGGGAAAGAGGGACTCGAACGCGAGCGAGCCGCCGATCCCGCTGACCTCGACAGCCGCCCGTGTGAGGGTCACGTCCTCCAGCTTGACTTTGCCGCTGCTCGCAAGGCCCTCCGGTCCCCAGGAAATGCCCGCCGACGGGCGAATCCGGCCCGACAGCTCCCCGGCATCGGTGAGCAGCGGGCTGAGGGCGGCCGGTTGCAGGCCGCCACGGTCGAAGGTGATGCTGGCGTCCTGAAGCGCGACGCGTCCGCGCCCCGTGGCCGGGTCGTGCCGGAGCTCGACGGGCAGGCGAACCTCGGTGCCGGCCACCGACACGGCGCCCTCGACCCGGTACACGCCGTCGTCTCGTGTGCCTTCCGCGCGGACGCTCAGGGGGTTCACACTGGGCGGCTCGCCTGTGTGGCTCAGCTCAGCCACCGCGAGTTCCGCCCGAGGCGGTTGATCGGGGCTCACGCTCAGGGAGCCCGTGATCCCCTGCGCCCGGATGTCGACGCCCTGGACGCGTGCGGCGGCGTCTTCGAATGCGGCAGAAAGCTTTGGGCCGGCGCTCGCGGTCCGCGCGCGAAGCGATATGGTGCCGGCATCGGCACGCACCGGCCAATCGAGCACGCCGTGCGCCGCGATGCGGCCGGGTTCGACGGTCGCCGCCGCGCGCATACCGTCCGGTTCGAGCACCAGCCGTGCATCGGTGACGGCCACACGCTCGCGCAGCGTGATTCGCGCACGGCCCAGGCGCGGCAGCCTCCCGGCGCGGAGCCACGCGGACCCGTCGAGGCGAACCTCCGCCGAGCGCGGATCGGTCCAGCGGGCGGTGAGGGGGGCGCGCATGGCGAGATCGCCGGCCGTGTGGCCGCCCAGATCCGTCCGTTCGACCGCTGCGGTCAGCGTCCCTTCCGTCTGGACGACACCTTGCGGCGACAGCGACGCCGTTCCCTCGTACCCGAGCTTGGAAACCGAGGTTCGCGGCAGGCTGACGTCGGCCGCCCGAACCGCGAGCGTCGAGGCTCGCGCGGATTCGATGGCAAAGGTCCGGTCCAGACCTGCCTCAGCAGCAAGTTCGCCGCCTAGAGTCCCGAGCTTGCCGGCATCGGCGTCGCTCTCGGCCGCCAGCGACAGGGCGTAGCCCGACGCGGTCGGTTCCACGTGTGCGATCCGGCCGTCCGCGCGCGACGGGACGATCCGGGTGGATACGGAGGGCCGCTCGGCCGGCCGGAAACCTGGCGGCACCCCGAGGGCCGCGAGGGTGGTTTCGCCAACCGCCGCGGCGTCCAGCGTGATGGGTTCGGGCGCCGTCAGGACGAGCGCATCACCGGTGCCCCGGAGCGTGAACTTCGCCGAGGCGTCCACGCCGCCCGTGTCCGGAAGGAAGGCCGCGTCGGCCAGCTCGGCGTCGATCTGCGTGCGGCCGAGGGTCGCGATCAAGCTGTCAGGTTGAGCAATGGCGCCGAGATCCGGCACGTCGCCCGTATGCGCGATGCGGAGGCGGAGGCGGCCGGCGCGTACCCGTGCGCCGGGAGCGAGCCATGCCGGCAGCTTGGCCAGCTTTGCATCCAGCGTGCCCGTCGCGCTCAGACTCGGGGATTCCGCAGGACCGATCGCGGCCACATCAAGGTCGGCCTCGCCCCATGGGCCGGCGGCACGTGCTGTCGCCGACACGGTCGGACCCGCCTCATCGCGCAGCTCGCCGTCCAGATGAACGGGAAGGTGCGAGCCGTCGGGCGCGCGGATGCGGATCACGGCATCCCGCACCGTGACCCGGGGAAATGCGCCCGGGAAGGCAGCGGCTTCGCCGTCGCCGTCCGAGCCGGCGGCCCCGGAACCCCGTGGAAGCCAGGGCAGCGGCTCCGCGGCCGTGGGATCGACCGTGGCGCGTATCCCCCGGATCGTCGCGGATTCCAGCCGGCCTTCAAGCAGGGCGCGCGGCGTGAAGCGCACGGCGATTCGCCGGGTGGTTGGGCCGTCAGCGCCGAGAGAGAGGTCGGTGATCACCACCCGAGAGAGGTTCAGCGATTCCACCGTCAGGGCGGCGTCGGGGAAGCCGTAGCCGGCGAGCCACCGCTCGCCCACCACTTCGGCGAGCGTCGTGCGCCACAGCACGGCCGCGCCGCCGACGAGCAGCACAATCAGAACCAAGCCGGCCAGGGTGCGCGCGATATGCCGCATGCGGGGTCAATACCCGAAAGCGTTTTTCGCATGCAGCATGCAGCCGCCGACGGAACGACACCAACACCCGGAGCGGCGGACCGCTCCGGGTGATGACGCGACGGCGTTCCATGTTCGGCGTCAGGCGGCCGCCTGGACGGCCCGCTTGGCCATGACGGTGACGAGGTGCGCGCGGTACTCCGCACTGGCATGCAGGTCGGTGTTCAGCTCGTCCGCGCTGACGCGGATACCATCCACCGCATCCGGCTTCCACGTCGAGGCGAGGGCCTGCTCCATGTCCGACACGCGGAAGACGCAGGAACCGGCCCCGGTGACGGCCACGCGGGTGCCCTGGGGCCCGCTGCTGATGAAGGTGCCGACGATGGCGTAGCGCGAGGCCGGGTTGTGGAACTTCCGGTAGGCAGCCTTGTCTGGCACGGGGAACACCACCTGGGTGACGATTTCGCCGTCCTCCAGCGCGGTTTCGAAGAGGTCTTCGAAGAAGTCATCGGCCGCGATCTCGCGCTTGTTGGTACGCACCGTCGCGCCGAGACCGACGACCGCCGCGGGATAATCGGCGGCTGGATCGTTGTTGGCGATGGACCCGCCGAGCGTACCGCGGTTGCGCACCTGGGCATCACCAATTTGGCCGGCAAGCTCCGCCAAGGCAGGAATTTTCGCCCGCACGGTGGGGTCCAAGGCGACCTCGTTGTGCGGCGTCATCGCGCCGATGACGACGCTGTTGCCCTCGGTGCTGATCCCCCTGATGTCGGGCACACCGCCGAGGTCGATGACGGAAGTGGGCGCCGCGAGGCGCTGCTTCATCGTGGGCAAGAGCGTCATGCCGCCAGCGATGACCGAGGCGTCCTCCTCGCTGCTCAGCAACTTGGCGGCTTCGTCCAGGCTGCCGGGCTTGTGATAGTCGAACTCGTACATAATGCCCCTCCCTTATTCAGCCGCCTGTTGCAGCCGGCGCTGGGCCGTCCGCCAAACCTTTTCCCGCGTGGCCGGCATGGAGATCTCGTCCGTGCCCAACGCATCGGTGATCGCGTTCATCAGGGCCGCCGGGGCGGCGATCGTTCCGGCCTCGCCGCAGCCCTTGGCCCCCAGCGGATTGTGCGGGCACGGGGTTTCGATCATGCCGATCCGGAAGGACGGCAGGTCGTCGGCGCGCGGCATGCAGTAGTCCTGGTAGGAGCCCGTGACGAGCTGACCGTCGCTGTCGTAGACGCCTTCCTCCATGAGCGCCTGCCCGACGCCCTGCGCGATGCCGCCGTGGATCTGGCCTTCCACCACCATCGGGTTGATGACGGTGCCGAAGTCGTCGACGGCCACCCAGTCCGCGATCTCGGTGTCGCCCGTCTCGGGGTCGATCTCCACCTCGGCGACGTGCATGCCGGCCGGGTAGGTGAAGTTGGCGGGGTCGTAGAACGCCGTCTCGTCCAGCCCCGGTTCCACACCCTCGGGGTAGTTGTGCGGAACGTAGGCGGCGAATGCCACTTCGCCGATGGACTTCGCCTTGTCCGTCCCGGCGACCCGGAAGTTGCCGCGGTCGAACTCGATGTCGTCCACCGAGGCTTCGAGGAGATGGGCGGCGATCTTCTTGCCTTTGTCCACCACCTTGTCGCAGGCGCGGGCGATGGCCGAGCCGCCCACCGCGAGCGAGCGCGAGCCATAGGTTCCCATGCCCATGGGAATGCGGCCCGTGTCGCCGTGGACGATGTCGACGTTGTCCACCGGCAAGCCGAAGCGCTCCGCCACCACCTGCGCGAAGGTGGTCTCGTGGCCCTGGCCGTGGCTGTGCGAGCCCGTGAAGACCGAGACCGTGCCCGTGGCGTTGAAGCGCACCTGCGCGGACTCCCACAGCCCGACGCCGGCGCCGAGCTGGCCCACGACCTGCGACGGGGCGAGGCCGCACGCCTCGATGTAGGCGGAGAAGCCGATGCCGCGCAGCTTGCCGCGCCGCTCGGACTCCTGCCTGCGCTGATCGAAGTTGGCGTAGTCGATGATGCGCAGGGCTTCATCCATGCCCTTTTCGTAGTTGCCGCTGTCGTAGGTCAGCGCCACCGGTGTCTGATACGGGAACTGATCCGGTTGCACGAAGTTGCGGCGGCGGATTTCCACCGGGTCCATGCCGAGGTCGCGGGCCGCGCGCTCGACCATGCGCTCGACCACGTAGGTGGCCTCGGGCCGGCCGGCGCCGCGGTAGGCGTCCACCGGCGCGGTGTTGGTGAACACCCCGCGCACGTTGCAGTGGATCGCGGGCGTCGTGTACTGCCCGGCCAGCAGGGTGCCGTAGAGATAGGTCGGGATCGAGGTGGCGAAGTTGGACAGATACGCGCCGAGGTTGGCGATCGTGTCCACCTTCAGCCCCAGGAAATGCCCGTCGGCGTCGAGCGCCAACTCCGCGTGGGTGACATGATCGCGGCCGTGTGCGTCCGCGGCGAAGCTCTCGCCGCGCTGGGCCGTCCACTTGATGGGCGTGCCGCCCAGCTTCTTCGACGCCCAGACGCAGGTCGTCTCCTCCGGATAGGCGTAGATCTTGGAGCCGAAGCCGCCGCCCACGTCCGGCGAGTGCACACGCAGCTTGTGCTCGGGGATGCCGAGCACGAAGGCGGAGAGGATGAGCCGCTCCAGATGCGGGTTCTGACTGGTCGTGGTCAGGTTGTACTCATCCGTGCCGGGATCGTACTCGGCGAGGCAGGCGCGCGGCTCGATGGCGTTGGGAATGCAGCGGTTGTTGCGCAGCTCCATCTTGGCGACGTGGTGCGCCGTCTGGAAAGCCTGATCCGTCGCGGCGGTGTCGCCCAACTCCCAGTCGTAGCAGAGGTTGTCCGGCGCGTCGTCGTGGACCGTCGGCGCACCCGTCAGCGCCTCCGCGGGATCGACGTTGGCTTCCAGCGATTCCGTCTCCAGCTCCACGAGTTCCGCGGCGTCGCGGGCCTGGGTATAGCTGCGCGCGATGACGACGGCCACGTGGTCCCCGACATAGCGCACCTTGTCGCGCGCGAGCGGGTGGTGCGGCGGTGCCTTGTTCGCTTGGCCGTGCTTGTCCGTGACAACCCAGCCGCAAGGCAGGGAACCGACGCCATCGGCTTCCTGGTCCTTGCCCGTCAAGACAGCGAGGACGCCGGGTGCATTGCGGGCATCCTCGGTGTGGATCGCGGTGATGCGGGCGTGCGGCTGCTCGGCGCGCACGAACACGGCGTGGGCCTGACCGGCGCGGTTGAAATCGTCGGTGTAGCGGCCGGTCCCGGTCAGGAAGCGGTTGTCTTCCTTGCGCAGGACGGTCGTGCCAGCGTCCGGCATGGCGTCACCCCCTCATCTCGCGGGCCGCGTGCTGAACGGCCTTCACGATGTTGTGATAGCCTGTGCAGCGGCAGATGTTGCCTTCCAGCCACGAGCGGACTGTGGCTTCGTCCGGATCGCTGTCCCGCTTCACCAGGTCGATGGCGCTCATCACCATGCCGGGTGTGCAGAAGCCGCACTGCAGGCCGTGGTGTTCCTTGAACGCCGCCTGCATGGGGTGCAGCTCGCCGTTCCTGGCCAGGCCCTCGATCGTGGTGATCTCGCAGCCATCGGCCTGGACCGCCAGCATCGTGCACGCCTTGGCGGAGACGCCGTCGACGTGGATCACGCAGGCGCCGCACTGGCTGGTGTCGCAGCCCACGTGCGTGCCGGTCAGGCCCAGATCCTCGCGCAGGAAATCGGTGAGCAGCGTGCGCGCCTCGACGTCGCGCGTCACCCGCTCGCCATTCACGGTCATTGTAACCTCGGGCATCGCTCTCTCCCTGTCGCTCGCGGTGCCGAGCCCACACCGCCGGCGCGGCGGGCCCGGGCGAACGGGCGTTTTGTGGTTGTGCGTATGTTATGCGGGCGCCGCCGTCTGCCCGTACGAAACTCTGTGGCTGGCGGGCCAGACCGGTCAACCGCGCGGACCGGCGGATTGGGCGGCGGAGGTCAGGACGTCAGGATGGCGAGCAAGAGAATGACGAGGGCAAGGACGAGGGTAATCCAGCCCTTCGGATGCAGGCCGAAGCGCTGCCCGGATCGCCGGTCCGGCGTCTGCTCTGCGCCGGAGTCCGGAGCCGTCGGCTGAGCGCCGGTGCTTTCCGCTGCCGCGTGCGTCGCCTCGGTGTCAGCCGGTTCGCCAGCGCTCGGCACCGAGCCCGCACCCGTTTCTCCTGCGGCCGGCTCGGTCGCACCGGACACGTCTTCACCTTCGCTCACGGTTTCCACCGCCGGCTGGTCGGCTGATTCCGCGGCCGTTTCCGCCGCCTCGTCCGCGCCGACCTTTTCTGTGAACGCCTCGAAGAACTGCTTGGCGTACTTGTTGGCCGTGGATTGGATCAGCCGCTGACCAACCTGGGCCAGCTTGCCGCCCACTTGAGCGTCCACGGTGTAGCGCAGGATGGTCTCGTCGCCGTCCGCTTCCAGCTCCACGTGCGCGGAACCCTTGGCGAATCCCGCGGCGCCGCCGGAGCCCTCGCCGGAAATGGTGTAGCTTTCCGGTGGATTGAGGTTGGAAAGCGTCACCGTGCCCGAGAAGGTGCTGTTCACCGGGCCGACCTTGGCCTTCACCTTCGCCGAAAAGGTGTTTTCGTCGCTCTTCTCGATGTGCTGGCAGCCCGGGATGCACTGCTTGAGGATCTCAGGGTCGTTGAGCGCTTCCCAGACGCGCTCGCGCGGCGCGGCAATGCGCTGTTCCCCGGTCAATTCCATGGCGGCGTCCTCCGTGTGTGCTGCCGCGGCTCTGCGCGCCGGCTGGTTGCGTCAGCCGGTCTAAACATGGCCGGACGCGGCGGCAACCGCGCGCCTGCGAAGCGCTTGCGTGCACCATCATGGGGTCCGTAGAGTGCTCGCCCATTCGCCGCGACCGTCCGGAAGCGGCCCCGGCCTGATCTGGTTCGAACCCCTGGTGCGAACGCATGATGCTGCCCGCAGTCCTCTCCGGTTTCGTGGTCGGCGCGTTCGCGCCCGTGCTTCTGCGCGTGCTTGGCGAGCGGGCATCGTGGGTCCTGGCGCTACTGCCCGCGGCGCTGTTCGTGTATTTTCTGAGCTTCGTCGGCGATGTCGCCGCGGGCGAGACGCTGCGCTTCGTGACGCCCTGGGTGCCGGCGGTCGGGGTTTCGCTGGCCTTCTACGTGGACGGCCTGGCGCTGTTGTTCGCCCTGCTGATCAGCGGGATCGGCACCTTCGTGGTGATCTACACCGGGGCCTATCTGCACGGCCACGCGCAGATGGGCCGCTTCTACCTCTACCTGCTCAGCTTCATGGCGGCGATGCTGGGTGTGGTGCTGGCCGACGACATCATCACGCTCTTCGTCTTCTGGGAGCTGACCTCCCTCACTTCCTTCCTGCTCATCGGCTACAACCACACCGAGTGGGCGTCACGCCGCGCGGCCATGCAGGCGCTCGTGGTGACCGGCGCGGGTGGCCTGGCGCTGCTGGCCGGGTTGCTGCTGATGAGCGCGGCCGGCGGCAGCATGGCGCTGTCGGAGCTGAACGCCGCGGGCGACGTCCTGCGCGAAAGCCCGATGTACGCGGCGATGACGGTGCTGGTGCTGCTCGGCGCGTTCTCCAAGTCGGCGCAGGTGCCGCTGCACTTCTGGCTGCCCAACGCGATGGAAGCGCCCACGCCGGTCAGCGCCTACCTGCACAGCTCGACGATGGTGAAGGCCGGCGTCTATCTACTCGCCCGGCTGAGCCCGGGGCTCGGCGGGACGGCGCTGTGGTTCGACGCGCTGATCATCTTCGGCGGCGCGACGATGCTCACGGGCGCGGTGCTCGCCCTCAGCCAGACCGACCTCAAGCGCATCCTCGCGTATTCGACCGTGGCGGGGCTGGGCACGCTCGTCATGCTGATCGGGGTGGGGACGCCGCTCGCCTACAAGGCGGCGGCCGTCTTTCTCATCACGCACGCGCTTTACAAGGGCTCGCTCTTCCTCGTCGCCGGCGCGGTGGATCACGAGGCCGGCACGCGCGACATCCTCGAACTGGGGGGGTTGCGGCGCGCCATGCCCGTGACGTTCGCCGCCGCGGTACTCGCGGGGCTCTCGATGGCTGGGGTCATCCCCTTCGTCGGCTTCATCGCGAAGGAGGTGATGTACGAGAGCGCGCTACACACGAACGGGCTCGTCACGCTCGTGGCCGTACTGGGCAACGCGCTCACGGTGGCGGCGGCCGGCGTGGTCGTGATCCGCACCTTCTTCGGGCCGCAGCCCGAGCTGCCCAAGCACCCCCACGAAGGCCCGTCGGCGCTCTACCTGGGCGCGATCACCCTGGCCGTTCTCGGCTTCCTGGCAGGCGTGTTCCACCCCGTGACCTCGGCCAACTTCGTGATGCCGATGATGCAGAGCCTGAGCGCGGCGCACCTCGGCCACGATGCCGGCCATCTCTTCCTCTGGCACGGCATCACCTGGCCGCTCGTGCTCAGCCTGATCACGCTCGCGCTCGGCATCGTCACGTATCTCGCCTGGGACCGCGTCCGGACCGGTATCCGGGCCGGGCTGACCCGCGTGGGGTGGGGGCCGGACCTCGGCTACGATCAGGCGATCGCCGGCCTGGAATGGCTTGCGGCGTGGCAAACACGCGTGCAGCAGACCGGCTATCTGCGGCAGTATGTCTGGGTTTCCTTCGCCGTCGTCGCTGCTGCGCTCGCGGCGTCGTTGGCCACGCTCGGCGGTGGCCCGGATGCCTTCACCCTTCCGGCGGGACGGCTCACGGAATGGTTGGCGCTGGCGCTTTTGCTCGTGGGGGCGCTGGTGACGACCACGGTGCGCAGCCGCGTGGCCGCCGTCGCGGCGCTGGGGCTGGTCGGCTACGCGGTCGCATTGATTTTTCTGCTGTTTTCCGCGCCGGATCTGGCGTTTACCCAGTTCATGGTGGAAACGCTCACGGTGGTCATCCTCGTGCTGGTGCTGATGCGCGTGCCGCTGGAGGTCACGGCCTTTCGCCGGCGCAGCGGTCACGTGCGCGACGCTGTGCTGTCGGTCGCGGTGGGTGCCGTGGTGACGCTCGTGCTGCTCGGTGTGATCCAGACGCCACTGGACAAGCGCCTGAGCGCCTTCTTCGCCAAGACCTCGGTCCCGGAGGCCCACGGCCACAACATCGTCAACGTCATCCTCGTCGATTTCCGGGCGCTGGACACGCTGGGCGAAATCTTCGTGGTGACCGTCGCCGGCCTGTCGACGGTCGCCCTCCTGGGGATGCTGAAACGGGGCAGGCGGAGCGCCGGGGAGGGTGAGGGCTGATGCACTCGGTCATCCTGCACACCGCGACCCGGCTGCTCATCAGCCTGATCCTGATGTTTTCGATTTACATCCTGTTCCGCGGCCACAACCAGCCGGGCGGCGGCTTCATCGGCGGGCTGATCGCGGCAAGTGCGATCATCCTGTATTCCGTTGCCTTCGGGCCGCAATGGGCGCGCGACGCCATGCGTCTGCCGTGCCTCTCGACCGCCGGGTTCGGGCTGTTTCTTGCCGCCGCATCGGGCGTGCTGTCGCTGATCGGCGGCGCCCCTTTCCTGACCGGCCTGTGGTACGAGCCGCACCTGGGGCTCAGCATGCACCTCGCGCTGTCCACGCCGCTCATGTTCGACATCGGTGTGTACCTGGTCGTCGTAGGGGCGTTGACCGGGATCGCGCTGGAACTGGAAGAGGCCTCGGCATAACCATGGAGCCGGTGCTGGCAATCACGATCGGCGTCCTCGTGGCGTGTTCCGTGTTCCTGCTGCTGTCGCGGGATCTCGTGCGCGTGATGCTGGGAATCGCGATCCTGTCGAACGCGGTGAATCTGGTTCTTTTCACCGTCGGCGAGCTGACGCGCAATGCGCCGCCGCTCATCCCCGACAACTTGAAGACCCCGGCCGGCCCCGTTGCGAACCCGCTGCCGCAGGCCCTGATCCTCACCGCGATCGTGATCGGCTTCAGTCTGTTGGCGTTCGCCCTGGTGCTGACGTATCGCGCCTACACCGCCCTGGGAACGGTGGACGTGGACGCCATGCGGGCTGCCGAACCGGCGTACACAGATCAGCATCCGCCATCGGGAACCGAAGGTGGTGACGCTACTGGCGTAACGACGGCGGCAAACCGCCATCGGGAGGCGGCGGAATGACCTGGTTGCTCGTCTGGCCGATTGCGGTCCCGGTCCTGACGGCGGCCCTTTGTCTCGTGGCGTGGCCGTTCCCGCGCGGTCAGCGCTGGATTTCGCTCACCGGGATGCTGGTGCTTTTGGCCGGTGCGCTGCTGCTTCTTCGCGGTGTCGTCGCCGAGGGCGCGACCTCGGCGCAGATGGGGGACTGGGCGGCGCCGTACGGGATCACCCTGGTCGCCGACACCCTGAGCGCGTCACTGGTGTTCGTGACCGCCGTGATCGGGCTCGGCGTCAGCATCTACGCCGTGACGGACCTCGATGCGGGGCGCGAGGTGTTCGGGTTTCATCCGCTGTTCCACGCGCTGCTGACGGGCGTGGGCGGCTCCTTCCTGACGGGCGACATCTTCAACCTCTACGTCTGGTTCGAGGTGATGGTGATCGCTTCCTTCGGCCTCATGGCGCTTGGCGGCGAACGGCGGCAGGTCGACGGCGCGGTCAAATACGTCGTGCTCAACCTCGTTGCCACGGCGATGCTGCTGACCGCGATCGCATTGCTGTACGGCGTCACCGGCACGCTCAACATGGCGGATCTGGCGCGTGTGGTTGGTGAGCATCCGGCGCCCGGACGGATTGCGGTCATTGCCACGCTCTTCCTCGTCGCCTTCGGCATGAAGGCCGCGGTGTTTCCGCTGTATTTCTGGCTGCCGGCCAGTTACCACACGCCCGCTGCGGCCGTGTCCGCGATCTTCGCGGCCCTGCTGACGAAGGTGGGCATCTACGCCGTCATCCGCACCTTCACGCTTATCTTCACCGTGGGGGAGGGTTACACCAACGCCCTCATCCTCGTGATCGGCGTGCTGACGATGCTGGCCGGGGTGCTGGGCGCGATCGCACAGACCGAAGTGCGGCGCGTGTTGTCGTTCAACCTGGTGAGCGGCATCGGTGTCATCCTTGCCGGCGTGGGGCTGGACAGCGCGGCGGGGATGACGGGCGCGCTCGTCTACACCCTGCACCACATCGTGGTCATGGCAGCGCTGTTCATGGCCGCCGGCGTGATCGAGCGCGCGGGCGGAAGTGGCGATCTCAACCGGTTGGGCAGCCTCTACGTGCGCCGGCCGTGGCTGACGGTCCTCTTCTTCGTCGCCGCCATGTCGCTTGCCGGCGTTCCGCCGCTTTCCGGGTTCTGGCCCAAGGTGCTGCTGGTTCAGGCGAGCCTGGAAGCCGATGCCTTCATCGTCGCGGCGGCCGTGCTGGTGACCGGTCTGCTGACCCTGTACTCCGTGGCGAAGGTATGGGCGATGAGCTTCTGGCGCAGCACGCCCAAACGTGAACCCGCGCCCGGGGCAACCGGCGGTGCACGCGCGGCCATCGTGCCGGTCGCGGCGCTTGCCGGCCTCAGTTTTCTCATCGGCATCTGGGCGCAGCCGGTGATCAGCCTCGCCCAGCGTTCAGCCAACGAGCTCATGGCGCCGTCCGACTACGTCGTGACGGTGCTGGGCCGGGCACGCTAAGGGCGCGCGGAGGAACCCATGCCGAGCGCCGACACATCTCAGCAGTACCGGCAGCCGATCAACCTTTTCGCGCTGCACGCGATCCTGACCATCGCCTGGGTTCTGGTCACCGGGACGATGACGGGGCTCAATCTGATCATCGGGTTCGTGCTGGCGGGCATAGCTTTGTGGATTCCGCGTGGTCTCTGGGGGGACACAGCCTACTTCGTTCGCATGCGGCGAGCGCTGGGACTGGTTGCGACATTCATTTATGAACTCGTGGAATCGGGGCTGACGGTGCTGCGCTTGGTGTACAGCCCGAGGTTCAGCTTTCGGTCCGCGATTATCGCGGTCCCGCTCGACGCGCGCGATGACCTTGAGATCATGATCTTTGCCAACCTGATCTCGCTGACGCCCGGGACGCTCAGCATGGACATTTCCGCAGACCGGGAAACCCTTTACGTCCACAGCATGGCGGTCGAGGATCCCGAGCAGGACAAGCGCGACCTCAAACGCACATTCGAGGATCGCGTTCGTGAGGTGTTCGAATGAGCCCGTTTTTCGGCACCGATGGCTTCCTCGGCTTTGCGATCACGGTGGCGCTGATTCTGATTGTCGGCGCGCTCATCCTGACCTTCGTGCGGTTGGTTCGTGGTCCCAGCTTGGCTGATCGGGTCGTCGCGCTCGACCTGCTTGCCATTCTTGCCATTGGGTTTATCGCGTTGCGCGTGCTGGCCACCGGCGCGACGGTCTATCTCGAGATCGCCATTGCGTTGGGCCTCGTCGCGTTCCTGGCGACGGTCTTCTTTGCGCGCTTGATCGAGCGTCGTGGCGTGGAACTGAACCACGGATACGACGACCATAACGCCTCGGACCACGCGGAGTAGGGCATGAGCATGCTCGCGGAAATTCTCGCCGGAACGGTTGCGCTCATCGGGGCTTTTTTCGTCTTCAGCGCGGCGCTTGGCCTCGTGCGCATGCCCGACGTCTATCTGCGCATGCACGCGGCAACGAAGGCGGGAACGCTCGGTTCGGGGCTGCTCCTGGTCGGGGTCGCCATTTGGTCCGGGGAACCGGATGTGGTCTTGCGCGCGCTGGCCGCGGTGCTCTTCCTGGTTATCACGGCGCCCGTGGCGGCCCACCTTCTTGGGCGGGCAGCCTATATTTCGGGTGTGCCCCTGTGGCGTGGCACCAGGCTCGATGAGCTCGAAGGCGCCTATGAAGGACGGGATCATCACTTGCGCTCACGGCCGCGCACAGATCACGGCGAATAAACCGGGACGCGGATCGGGGGCGTCATGAGCGCGGCTTTGACGGTGGATCGATCGGCGCCCCAATTCATCGCCAGTGAAATCTACCGGCACTCGAGCTATGGCCGGAAGCACCCGCTGGCCATTCCGCGGGTGTCGAGCTGTCTGGATCTGTGCCGCTGCCTCGGCTGGGTTCCGGACGAGGTTTACCACGACAGTCCGCGGGCCGCTGCGGCTGATCTGAAGCGCTTCCACGATCCGGCCTATGTCGCCGCCGTGAAGGCGGCGGAGCGGACGCAGCAAGTCTCGGAGGCCGTGAAACGCCGGCATAACCTGGGGGTCCGCGGCAACCCCATCTTCCCGGAGGTATTCCGGCGCCCGGCGACCGCCTGCGGCGGCTCCCTGCATGCTGCCTCGCTGCTCCTTGGTGGAGCGCGCTGTGTCTACAGCCCCGCTGGCGGCACGCACCACGGACGGCCCGACCACGCCAGCGGCTTCTGCTACTTCAACGATCCCGTGCTGGCGCTCCAAAGCCTGTTAGCTGGCGGGCTGACCCGGATCGTCTACCTGGATATCGACGCGCACCACGGCGACGGTGTGCAGGATGCCTTTGCGGACGATGACCGCGTGTTAACAGTGTCCGTTCACGAGGCCGGACGCTGGCCCATGCCGCGCGGCATGCCAGGATCGGACTGCAAGGGTAGCACGGCGGATCGTGCGGGCGGAGCGGCGCGAAACATTCCCGTTCCACCCGGCTTCAACGATACCGAGATGGCGTACGTGCGCGAAGCCGCGCTCCTTCCACTGGTGGAATGGTTCGAGCCGGAGGCCATCGTTGTCCAGGCAGGGAGTGATGCCGTCGCGGAGGACCCGCTGTCGGGGTTGAGCTTGTCGAACACGGCCCTCTGGTATGTCGTCGCGCAGGTGAAGCGCTTGGCGCCAAGGCTGCTGTGTCTTGGAGGTGGCGGGTACAATCCCTGGGCCGTGGCCCGCTGCTGGACGGGAGTCTGGGCGGTGCTGAACGATATGCCCGTGCCGAAGCGGCTGCCCCCCGCGGGCGAGCGGATTCTGCGGCAGCTTCAGTGGCGGCACAGCTGGGCTCGTCACGCCAGCAGGCAGTGGTTCACAGCGCTCGCCGACGCGCCACGGCACGGGCCGGTGCGCGAAGATGTCCGAGCTGCGGTTCGGGCCGCCATGGTGCCATGATGGAAAGGGCAGGGGCCGGACGGATCGCCGTCCTCGGCCTGGTGGCGATCGTTGCTGTACTCGGTTCGTTGAACGCTCCACCGGTGGCGGCGCAGGGTGCCCCGAAATTTCCCCAGGATACGGTGACACTGGAGGCGGGGCCGGACACTCGGCACCGTTTCACCGTGGAGATCGCGCGCACCCAAGAGCAGCGATCGTGGGGCCTGATGTACCGGCGCGAGTTGGCGGCCGACCACGGGATGCTTTTCATCTATCCGCGTCCCCGCCGCGTCGGGATGTGGATGAAGAACACCTACATATCCCTCGACATGCTGTTCATTGGCCCGGACGGCCGCATTCGGCGCATCCACCGAGAAGCCGAGCCCGAATCCCGGGAGACCATCCGTTCCGGCGAGCCGGTGAAGGCCGTGCTCGAAGTTGTCGCGGGAACCGCTGATCGCCTGGAACTGGAAACCGGCGACGCAGTTCGACATGCGGTGTTCGGCAATATGGATTAGCGCTTGCGCGCAAGGGTCAAGCCGTCGCCAACCGGCGTCATGGCGAGCGTGATCCGCTCGTCCTGCGACAGCTTGGCGTTAAAGGCGCGGATGGCCTCGGTTGCAGCATCCCGTTTCGCGGAATCGATAACGGAGCCGCCCCACAGCGTGTTGTCCACCAGGATCAGGCCGCCCGGACGCATCAAGCGCAAGCTGCGTTCATAATATGCATCGTAGTTTTCCTTGTCGGCGTCGATAAAGGCGAGATCGTGGCAGCCGGCTTCCCCTTCGTTCAACCGGCCATCCAGGGTTTCGAGGGCAGGGCGCAGATGCAGTTCGATCCGGTCGGCGACACCGGCCTCGTCCCAGGCCCGCTGCGCCAAGGCCGCGGCTTCGGGATCCACGTCGCACGCGACGATGCGTGCATCCGACGGTGCCGCCAGCGCCATCCAGAGCGTCGAATAGCCCGTGAAGGTTCCGATTTCCAGGATGTTTCGGGCCGCGATCAACTCGACGAGCAGGTGCATGAGTTGGCCTTGCTCGGGCGCAATCTGCATGTGCGCATCCGACCGCTCAACGGTTTCCGCGCGCAGTTTCGCCAAGGTTTCGGTCTCACGCGTTCCCGTCCGTAGAAGATAGGCGGCGAGCGCGCTATCAAGACCCAGTGACTGCGTCGACATCCCGCCTCCAATTGCCCACCTCTCGCACACTACGTGTGCGGATTCCGCCCGAGCAAGCCGTCACGGCTTGCCGCAAACCCCACAGCTTAGTATGTCATGGGGGTTCGGGGCGTAGCTCAGGCTGGCAGAGCACCTGCTTTGGGAGCAGGAGGCCGCAGGTTCGAATCCTGCCGCCCCGACCAAGAGATGGGCCGCACACACTGGGGACAGGGCCATGCAAGCCCGCATCTATCAATTGCCCAAGTCCGCCACACAAGCTGGCCGAGCGCGAACCGACCAGTGGGTTCTTGAGTTTGAGCCCGCGAACAAGCGCGAGGTCGAGCCGTTGATGGGCTGGACGACCAGTTCGGATACGCAAACGCAGGTGCGACTGTTCTTCCCAACGAAAGACGACGCGATCCAGCACTGCGAACGTGAAGGGTACATGTACTCTGTTGAGCCTGCGCATCGCCGGACCGTGAAAGCCAAATGGTACGGGGATAATTTCGCCTACGGGCGTCTGGGTATGTGGACACACTAACTTGCCACGTGATTATGCGCCCATAGCTCAACAGGACAGAGCGCGGGACTTCTAATCCCGGGGTTGGAGGTTCAAGTCCTCCTGGGCGCACCATGCATTCGGTGCCCACGATTTTGGCGTTTCCTGCCGTCTGATTGGCGGCGGCCCCGTTTCACAGTGACCGGAGCCAAGCTTCGTTTTCGCGCGCCGCGACGACCCTGTGCTATATTTCCAGGCAGCACGCTGAGCGCGACAGGATGCAATGTGCGCGAGGGGTCCGAAACCGTCCGCCCGCAACCGCGCCCGTGAAACAAGAGGTGGCAAGCATGATCCACAAATGGCTCAAAAATTGGCTGAGCCTGGCTTTCTGGTGGGTGCCCCAAGAAGAATCGGCGGCCGAACCACGGGCTCGCAGCGAACCTTCTGAAGCACAACCGCAAGCACCCGGCACGTCCGACCCCAACGCCGAGCCGTCCAAAGGCGATGACCTCACGGTGATCAAAGGCATCGGGCCGGCAACGCAAGAGAAGCTGAACAGGTTAGGTGTGACGAGCCTTGCCGACCTGGCCGATGCCGATCCCACGCGTCTGACCTCAGACCTGAGAAAGCATCAACCTGGAATTTCTGAAAAACGGGTGCGCAGCTGGATCGACACGGCAAAAGCGCGCGCAAACATGGGGACTTAGGGCAGCGGTTAACGTTGGGCTCATGGTGGGAGGGTTATCGCTGAGCAAGAGCAAAACGCGCATAATCCATATTACGCGAAACGTGCTTCCGGTATAATACTATGGTTCGTTCTCGAAGCGCGCGTGCAACGCGGCCAGTACGACATGCGGCACCGTGAGCGCGGCCAGCCCGACAAAGACCGTGGCGATCACGGCGGGAACGGCGTGCGCGGCACTGCCCAGCCACCACGACACCGCCGCACCCGCCACTGCCGTCATCAGCGTCAGCGGCAAGGCGGCCCGGGTGAACCGGACCAGACCGTGCCGCGCGTCCGCCGGGCTCAATCGAGCGGCCACCGTCAGGGTATGCCGGGGCGCGTGCCACAGGCAGAAGTAGACGACGAAGGCCAGCAGCGGCGGCAGCACCCACACCGCCGCCGTCAGCACCAACACCTCCACGGCCGTGCGGCGCCGCCCGGTCGCCCAGGCGATGACGGCGAAGGCCGTCAGCCCGCCCGCGATCACGGGCGCGCCCCAGGCCATGGGCACGAGCACGGCCTGCACGCCCGCGACCGTCGTGCCGGGCAGCAGGTAGGCGAACAGCTCGCCCGTCCGCGCGGGGTGAAAAAGCGCCGGCCCCAGCACCGGAATCGCACCGCGCACGGCCACCTCCATCAGCCGCACCGGGCCGCCGGGCGCGGTGGCGTCGGCGTCAATGTCCTCCGCGCCGAAATGGGCCGCCGCGAGCACCAGAAAACCGGCGAGCAACCCCGGCGGCCACGCCAGCCATGCCGCCACGACAGCGACAGCCGCCGCGACGTAGAGCATACCGAAGACCAGCCACCACCAGCGCCCGGCCCGGTGCGCCAGGAGCGCCCGCCCTTCCAGATGATCCACGGCCCCGTGGGGCAGCCCCAGCACGGCTACCAGCCCCGCCAGAACCGCCGCCTTCGCGGCCGCGCCGGGCTCGGGGAGAACGACGGCAAGCGCCACGGCCACCCCGGTCAGGCCGAGCGCCAGCCGTGCGTGCGTTGCCCGCAGTGCCGCCGCGCTTGTCATCCCACCGCCCTCGCCGGCCACGGCGCCGTGCTCCGCACGGCTTCGCGGGCGAAAGCGCCGACCGGCAGCGCCGCCATCACCCGCACAACGTCAGCCGGCCGCGCGCGCTCCATGAGAAAGCGCGCCAAGGCGTCGCCCGGCACGCCGGCCGCCAGCCGCCGGAACAGCTCGGGCGCAGCCTGCGGCTCGGCCAGCAGGCGGTTGAGGAAGATCCGGTCCAAGCAGCGGATTCCCGGCCCTCGCATGGGCATGATGAGGTCGGATCGGCCAGGCCGGCAGGCCAGCGCGCGCCGGAGGCGTGCAAACGATCCGGGCTCTGAATCATGCCCGAAAACGAAAGAGATAGAGCGCGATGAGGCTCGTAGGCTGATTCTACGTCGTCTCATCGCGCTCGTGGCCAGCGGCGCCGCCGCGTCCGCCAGGATGCGCTCGGCCAGCCGCGCGGCGTGGCGCTGAATGGGCAGGAAGGCGTAGCCCGTGCTGGGGCGCGGCGCCCCCGCGCGCGTGCCGATGGGGATCACCCCCGGCGCGGCCGGCGCCGGTGCCGGCGCCGTGGTCATGGGGATCGCGCCCTGTTCGCGGGCGCCGATGGTGGCGCCGCCCCCGGCGATGGCGGCGATCGCGTCGCCGAGCGCCCCCTCCAACGCGCCCGGCTCGGGCAGCGCGGGCGTGAAGGCCGTCAGCTCCACGAAGGCGCTGGCATCGTCCGCCGGCAGGACGTAGCGGAAGCGGATCTCGCCGACCTGCGGCACGCGGAAGTCCATGAGGTCGACGGTTCCGGGCGCGAAGGTGCCGGGCCGGGCCTGGACGCGTGCGCCGGCGAAGACCTGCCACAGAAACGGCTCGCCGGGCGCGCGCAGGGCGTCGGCGTCCGGCGGGCGGCCGTCGCAGACGACCTCGGCGCCGATCATCTCGCCCGTCTCCGTTTCCACGTGGTCGCCGGCCACGCGCCGCACGGTGACGCCCAGCCGCAGCTCTGCGTTGGGCGCGGCCGCGATCCGCTCGCGCGCACGGGCGTAGACGTCCCCGCCGCGCACGCGGGCGTAGGGAACGCGGCCGTCCTCGGCGACGGCCTCGCCCGCCGCCGTGGCGACCCGCCACGACCGCCAGCGCTGAGCGATCAGCTCGCGGAAGGGATGCGGCTCGACGTCCCAGAAGCACCAGGTGCGGTCGTCGGCGTAGGCCGTGCGCGGCTCCAGCACGCTCACGCGCGCCGACGGATCGCGGTCCAGCAGCGCCACCGCGAGGCTCAGCCCGGCGAGCCCGCCGCCGGCGATGACGACACGCGCGGTCATTCGCGGGCCTCCGGGTCGACGCCCACCCGCCCGGCGATGGGCGCGTGCAGCGTGGGATCATGCGCGGGAAGCGGCCCCACGGCCCATGCGCGTGGCTGCGCGAACGCCATGAGCGCGACCAGGGAGCACAATACCTTACGACCCGGCGGCACAGCGGCCCGTCGGCGCCAATCGCCAGCCGCCAGGACACGCGGCCCGATGGCGGCGTAGATGTGGCGCGCCGCCAGGATCGCCAGCCGCGCGCGCGCCGGTATGAATCGCATGCCGCGCTCGGCGCTGGCGTAGTAGCGGTCCGCCGTTTCCAGCGTGCGCGCCAGCGCCCGGCGCACCCGGCCGTCCACCTCGCCGCCCCCGGCGCACAACTCGGCGGGGCTGAGCGGCCCGCCCAGCCACGTCGCCGGCAGGTAGCGGCGGCCGCTGGCGGCGTCCTCGCCCACGTCGCGGGCGATGTTGGTGAGCTGCATGGCGATCCCGAGATCCACCGCGAAGGGACGCGCCCTGCGGTCGCGCACCCCCAGCACGGGGCACATCATCACCCCGACCGTGCCGGCGACGCCATGGGCGTACTGGATCAGCGCGTCGCCGTCGGGAAGCCGCGGCGCGTCCAGATCGGCGCGCACGGCCCGCACCAGCGCGCGGGCGGCGTCCAGCGACACGCCGCGCCGCTGGGCCAGATCGAGGAAGTCCGCCGTTTCGCGGTCGGGCGCGGGACTGCCGTCGAGCGCGGTAAGCACGGCGTCCAGCGCCGGCGCGGCCCGATCGGGCGCGGTTTCGTCGCCCAGGTCGTCGATGCGCCGGCAGAAGGCGTAGAGCACGGCGGCGTCGCCGGCCGCCGCCGCCGGCATGAAGCGCGCCGCCCAGTGGAACGAGCGTCCCTGCGACCGCAGCACCTCGGCCGGCGCCAGGGGATCGACGGCCTGGCTCATGCCGAGGTCTCCGCCGCCAGCACCCGCTCCACCACCTTCGCCGACGAGAGCACACCGGGCACCCCGGCGCCGGGATGCGTCCCCGCCCCCACGCAATACAGGTTCGCCACTTCCTCGCTGCGGTTGTGAAAGCGGAACCAAGCCGACTGCGTGAACAGCGGCTGGATGCGGAAAGCACTGCCGTGGCGGTCCAGGTAGGCCTCGGCGAAGTGCTCGGGCGTCACCGCGGTCTCGGCGGCGATGTGCGCGCGCACACCCGGCAACTCGCTGACCTCCAGGCGGTCCAGCACGCGCTCGCGCAGCTCCGCCTCCGCCGCGCCCCAGTCGATCCCGGCGCGCAGGTTGGGTGTGCATGCGAGCGCGTAGAAGCTGTCCCCGCCGGCGGGCGGCGCCATGCCGGGGTCGGTGGCGGTCGGGCGGTGCAGATAGACGCTCGGCGTGGCGCACAGCTGGCCACGGTCGAAGATGTCGCGCAGCTCGTCGCGCTCGTCGGGACCGACGGCAATCGTGTGGTGGGCCACGTCGGGATAGGCGCGGTCGGTGGTGAAGTAGAGGACGTAGAGGCCCATGCCGTAGCGCAGGCGGTCGAGGCGCGGCGCGGTCCAGCGGCGCTTCGCGACGTCCGGTACCATGCTGGCGTAGACCTCGGCCGGATCGGTGTTCGCCACCACGACTTGGGCCGGCAGATGGCCGCCACCGGCCAGATCGACACCCACGGCCCGGCCGCCGCGCACGGCGATGCGCTCCACGGTCGTTTCCGTGCGCACCTCGACCCCCGCGAGGTCCAGCAGGCGGGTCAACGCGCCCACCAGCGCGCCCGTGCCGCCTTCCGGGAAGACGACGCCCCAGCGCCGCTCCAGCTCGTGGATGAGGGCGTAGATGCAGGTGGTGCGGTGCGGGTCGCCGCCGATCAGCAGCGGCTGCAGGCTGAGCGCCGTGCGCAGGCGCGGATCGCGGATGTAGTGCGAGACCAGGCCGTACAGCGAGCGGTCGGCGCGCAACCGCGCCAGATCGGGCACGGTGCGCAGCATCTGCCAGAGGCTGTGGAAGGGCTGGTCGCCCAGCTCGGTGAAGCCCTTTTCGAAGATCTTGCCGGCGTGCGCGGCGAAGCGGCGGTAGCCGTCGACGTCGCCGGGCGAGAGGCGTTCGATCTCCGCCTCGATCCGGTCCGTGGGGCCATAGTCGAAGTGCTCGCCGTCGTGAAAGCGGATGCGGTACCAGGGGGACACCGGCAGGAAGCGCACGAACTCGGCGCGCTCGTAACCGAAAAGCTGGAACAGCTCGTCGAAGAGGTGCGGCGCCGTGATGACCGTGGGGCCGGCGTCCATGCGCGCGCCGCCCACGGTGTAGACCTGCGCCCGGCCGCCCAAGCGCTGGCAGCGGTCCACGAGGGTCACGTCGTGGCCCAGGGCGCGCAGCCGAAGCGCCGAGGCGATGCCGCCGAAGCCGCCGCCGACGACCACCGCGCGCGAGCGCGGCCCGGCCGTGTGGGACGCGCTTACGGCGTCGCGGCGGCGCATGCCGGCTCCTCCTCGCTGGCGGCGGGGCCGCCGATAGCCGTCGCGGCCCAGCCGGTAAAGGCGCGCAACTCGGGGCGCAAGCGGGCACCCGCCGAGGCGGCGTCGCCCATCAGGGCGTCCTGCCAGCCCGTGACTTCCGCGCGCACGTCGGCGCCGCGCAGGCGCTCCATCCATGCCTCAGCCTTTCCCGGCGCGGCCAGATCTCGGTCGAAGGCGGCGACGATGCCCGGCGCCCCGATGGCACGCAGCGCCGCCACCGGGGCGCACAGCCGCACCAAGGCGACGTCGCCACCAGCCGGCCGGCCGAGCTTGCACCCGTCCAGGTCCGCCAGATCGTCGCCGATCTGGTAGGCGGCACCGAGGGCTTCGAAGGCCGTGCGCGCGAAATGGCGCTCCCGGTCCGGTACCCCGAGCAGGATAAGCGCGGCGTCCACGGCGAAGGCGAAGAGCGCGCCGCTCTTGTCGCGCGCCAGATCCAGGTATGCATCGCGCGCGGCCTCACCGGGTTCGGCGGCCGCGGGGGCGTGTTCGCGCGCAACGCCGTCCACCAGCCGGCGGGCGGTGGCGCTCAGTGCTTGGACCAGGCCGCGCGGAGCGCTCGTCGCTGCGGCTTCGGCGTGCGCGGCGGCGAGGAGGCGGTCGCCGAGCAGGACCGCGGCGGGCGTGCCGTGCGCCTGCCAGACGCTTGCGGCGCCACGCCGCGTGGTGTCCTCATCGATCAGGTCGTCGTGGACCAGGGAGGCGTTGTGCAGCAGTTCGACGGCGGTGGCGGCAGCTTCCGCATCTCGCTCGTCGCAGCCCAACAGGGCCGCGGCGGTCAGGGCCAGGCGCACGCGGCTGCGCTTGCCGCCCGCAGTTTCGTGCGCTTCGCCGGCTGCCTCGAGCGGGCTTGCCGCCCAGGCCGCGCGCAGTCGCGCCTCCACGGCGGGCGTTTGTGTGCCCGCCTGCGCCAGCGCGGCCTCAAGCGGACGATCGTCGGTTCCGGTCATGGGGCACTCCACGCGAAGAACCGGGGGGGGAGGACGGGGTGGGGACGCGCCCCACCCCTGACGAGCACTCAGGCGGACGCCGTCGCGTCGCCGTACTCCGCCTCGGTCTTGCGCATGGCGATCTGGAAGATCAGCACGCCGAAGACCGCCTTCGCCACGATGTCGGCCACCGAGTAGCCGACCTGCACGAAGGTCTCCGCTGTGGCTCCCGTGAACCCGATCATCGGGAAGAGGAACACGATCGGATAGAACAGCCAGGCGGCGACGGTGAGCCAGCGGGCCGAGCTCACCAGCCCCTTCACGCTGTTGGGCTGCTTCTCGATCGCGCTTGAGAGACCGGCAACTAGTTCGTACACGATCCAGGTGAACGGGATCATGGAAAGCACCCAGAAAACCCAGCGTGTACCATCGTCGGTTGCCACCTCGCCGGGATAGCCCAGCACGATCATGATGGCGGCGAGGACACCCAGGCGCGTCGCCTTGGACACCGTCTCCTTTTGCGGGAGACGCATGATGAGAATCAGCTCGATCATCAGCAGCGGCACGGTGAGCAGCCAGTCGACGTAGCGGTACGCGTCGTTGAAAGGCTCACCGGTCGGCTTGACGGCGCCGTCCGCGATTGTGAATGCGGCCGCCCAGCTCTCGAAAATGCGGAAGTAGTGATAAAAGGCGATAAAGGTAACGAGGCCGGTCAGC
>Ga0207714_1000515_pt1 | contig 26554 bp, 25 predicted proteins | sample PonA232FremontCA_2_FD_187270 | JGI IMG/M metagenome (GOLD analysis project Ga0207714, IMG submission 187270) | Marine sediment microbial community from Fremont, CA, USA - Pond A23 Sediment 2 (SPAdes) | ecosystem: Environmental > Aquatic > Marine > Unclassified | place: USA: Fremont, California...
GCCTGCATATTGCGGTATGGACAAAGTGATGGTGATATATGAAACCCAGCTCAAGCGGCCCCGCCTGCCTTCGCTTTTTTGTTGTATTTCAAAAAGTTCGTCACATTTTCATATAAAAAAACGGGCGAGTGACGCGCATTGCCATCGCGGCACCCGCCCGCCGGATTCCCTTGAAAAAGACGGGATTATTCCGTGAATGAGCCGGAAAAGCTGGGCTTTCGCTTTTCCAGAAAGGCCCTGGCCCCCTCGGTGGCGTCGCGACTGGAAAAACAGGTGGAAAAGGCGTCCAGCTCCAGGGTGCAGCCGGTTCGCAGGTCCGCCTCCGAGCCGCGATCGACGCTCTGCTTCACCGCCCGCAGGGCAACCGCTCCCTTTTCGGCCAGGGCAGAGGCCGTCTCCATGGTTTTATCCCAGAGGGTCTCCGGATCCAGGACCCTCGCCACCATCCCCAGTTGCCAGGCCTCCTGGGCGCTGATCTGCTCGCCTGTCATGCACAGCTCCTTGGCCTTGGCCCGTCCTATCAGGCGGGGGAGCCGTTGCGACCCGCCGAAACCGGGCATGATGCCCAGGTTGATCTCGGGCTGCCCGAACTGGGCCTTCTCCGAGGCGTAGATGAAATCGCAGGCCAAGGAGAGCTCACAGCCCCCGCCCAGGGCAAAGCCGTTGACGCAGGCGATCACCGGAATGGGCAGGCTTTCCAGCGAGGCGAAAACATCCTGGCCCAGCTGGGCGAACCGTCTGGCCTGAAGGGGGTCAAGCTCCGGGAATCTAGAGATATCCGCCCCGGCAACAAAGGCCTTATCTCCCGCGCCGGTGATCACGAGCACCCGGATGCTCCCCTCCCGCCTGGCAGCATCGGCAACGTGCCCGATTTCGGACAGGGTTTCGGGATTCAGGGCGTTGAGGACTTTAGGCCGGTTCACGGTCAGGATGCCCACACTGTCTCGCACTTCGTAGAGAATGTTCTCGTAGCTCATGGCAGCCGACTCCTTGTGGCTTGGGATCCGTCAAGGCTGAAGGACGTCTCGGGAGGCTCCTTGCTGCCGCCCTATTCGCGGCAAGGCCCGGACAGGTTGCAATGTTCTCCCACAATACCCTACCCTGGTTCCCGGCGAACAACGAACTTCCCCCGAGCGGAGCCAGGATCCTCCTCTTTTGGGATCAAGGTGAAGCAAGGGAACCGAGCAACCTTGACACCACTTCGTATTGCTTTCTTGCGCACAGAAACCATGGATCATTTCCAGGCTGGAAACTACCCTATTTGCATCCACGCTGCAACCCAATCGCATAAACCACAAGGATGATGGGATGAGTGAACGTCTTCGAATGGAGCAATTCCCCACACAAGTGGAAATTCCCGTTTTATGGGGAGACATGGACGCCTTCCGCCACGTGAACAACACCCGCTTCTTCCGCTATATGGAAGCGGCGCGCATCAGCTATATGGAAAGCATCAACCTCTCCCTGAGCGAAGAGCACCATGCGGTCGGTCCCATTCTCGCCGAGACGAGCTGCAAGTTCATTGCCCCTCTGGTCTATCCGGACAGCGTCATCGTGGGCTGCCGGACCAAGACGATCACAAGCCCCAGCGAGCTGGAGCAGGAATACCTCCTTCAGAGCGGCGCCTCCGGAAGCCCAGTCGCCGTTGGCTGGGCCCGGATCGCAGCGTACGACTACAGCGCGCTGCGCAAGTCCCGCTTCCCGGACGAGGTGCTCGCGGCGGTCAGGGAGTTGGAAGGCGGCGGGCTGTGAGCCCGGATGAGTCCGGGAAATCCCATGTCCCCCAGAAAAAGCCCGGGAATGAAATGCGCATCTATCTCGTGGGCGGAGCTGTCCGGGACGAGCTGTTGGGCTGTCGACCCCCGGACAGGGACTATGTGGTGATCGGGGCCACGGAAGAGACGTTCCGCCGGGCCTATCCCGGAGCCAAGAAGGTAGGACGGCAGGGCCGCTGCGTCTTCCTCCACCGGGGCCGGGAGTTCACCCTCTCCGACCAGCCGGATATCTGGGCCGATCTGCAGCTGCGGGATCTGACCATCAACGCGGCGGCCAAGGACGAACAGGGCCGGATCCTCGCCACGGAGCGCACACGCAGGGATCTGCAGAGCAAAATACTCCGTCCGGTCCATCCGGACAATTTCCGGGATGATCCCTTGCGCTGCTATCGGGCGGCCCGCATGGCCAGCTGCTTCCCGGACTTCACCTTCCATTCCGAGCTGAAGGCCGTTCTCCGGGACATGGCCGAGTCCCGGGAGCTGGACCGGGTCGCGGCGGAAAGGGTCTGCTGCGAGGTGCGCAAGGCCTGCGCCTGCCTCGCCCCGGGGCGCTTCCTCCGCGTCCTCGTCGATTACGGCCTCTTCGCCTCCTGGTTCTCGGAGCTGGAGTTCCTGGAAACCGATCACAAGGCCCTGCGTGCCGACCCGAACCCGGACCTGCCATCCGCCGCGGACCTTTTGGATCGCCTCCGGGGCGACCCCTTGCGCGTCTGGATGGGGATGTCCAGCCTCTTGGACGCAGCCGCACCCATGGCCTCCTCCCGGATCTGGAACGCTCAGTCCGCCGAAATGGCCCAAAATATGGCCCAGCGCCTCAAAATGCCGGTTGTCTTTATCCGGGCGGCAGAAAAGGCCGCCGGATGGATCCGAGCCGCGTCCGGGTACACCAGGCTCCCTCCTGAGGCCAGGGTCGATCTCTTGACAGATCTCGCGGCCCACGAGCTCAGCGAGAGAATGCTCGCCATCGCGGCCGCCATCTCTGACGATGCGGACCCTCAAGCCTGGCGCGACGACCTGCGGCGGATCCAAGAGGTCCGTCTCCCCCGGGACAAACAGGGGCTGGGACCGGAATCCGGGCGCATTCTGCGCAGGATGCGCTGCGAGAGGCTGCGCAGGGGCTGACCCCGTGCTGGCGTCGCGACTCGCCACAGAACCTCCTATAACTCGAACACCTCTCTTATCAGTGCAGACGCAGGCACAACAAAGCATGAAAATGGCGCGTGGCGAGTCTGGGAGTTTACTGAAGCCAGTGTTTCATTCTGGGTTTTCAATGAAGCAGGGACCTCCGGGAAATGGCGACAGAGCACCGATCCCGGCATAGTCGGGAACCCCTTCTTTTAGGGAGAGGAGGATGTCAAAAACAATCAACTCACGACAACTGTTCACAAATTGCTTTCAGGATGGATGAAGCATTAGAGAGCCATTCATCGCTCAATTGAGGATATTTTTCCAGACGTCTGGCCATGGGAATACTGACAAATCGGCTCATTTCTTTCACAAATCCTCTCTTGGCTTCGGAAGTTTCGAGGCTGGCCTTTGCACGGCCCAAGCCATCAGCGAGCTCAGGGATTGCCAACCCATAATCCGCTGCCTTGATTTGAACGAAGTTGCTCTCCGGAACAAGATTCCGATCCCCCAATTGCTTGAGATCCCAAACATCCCGGTATTTGATCCACTTTCGAGCTGCTAGAGCGACAATCTTATCCGCCAAAATTTCTCTTTCGCTCTCCACATGAAGGACTATGGGCTCTATGTGTTCCAGTGGCGAATACGTCGGGCGAAGCAGTTTGGGAGCGGCATCGTGTGCCGGCACATTGCATACTTCCAGGCGGATCCGTTGCGACTGCCCCTGAACAGGGACCCGAATAACAAACTCCCACCGTTTGACATCAGCCTGCTCAGTCAGCTCTTGCCCCTTGGGTCCCTTGACTTCATCGACAGTCAATCCGTACCGTTCAGCCATCTGCTCATGAAGTATCTTAACCATGGGGTCGATGATCATAGGTTCCGCATCCTCCCCGCCACAGACGAAATCGAGATCTTCGCTCAGACGATCCCCGTTGTAACAGATGCGTAGGGCCGTCCCCCCCTGAAAGACCAAACAATCACCCAAGGGACTTTCGGAAAGAGCCCGGAGGAGATCGAAATGCAGCATCTCCTTGGCAACAATGCCCGGTGAATAACGGTGGCCGGCATTTTCGACAGCAAACTGAAGATGCTCTTCAAAAGTCCGTCGCATCAAACCTCCATTTCTCCGACGAGATCCACATTCCTTCTTGAACGTCGCAAATCAGCCCGAGCCAGTTCAGGGTCAGCCACTCGGATGCCTCGTCGCCAGTCAGGAATGATCTGGTTCCAGCATCTGGAAAGATCCCTCTGGGTATGGATGAACTCCAAAATGCCCAAAGGGGTCTCATAGACATAGCTTCGTCCAGTGGTGACAAAAACGAGACGGTTGGGAACTTGCTGAATAAATCCTGCTTCATGGAGGGCGCTTTCGAGGGATAGGTAAAACCACTCATTGGAACGAAGCCAATTGGCCAACAACTCAAGATGGTTCCAGGGAAGATTGGCCAGAGTGTTGCGATAGAAGCCACCGCCTAGCCTCAAAATATGGCCTTCCCGACTAGCACGGGCAAGAGACACAGAGAGATTGTGAGGCGACTCCAGCAGCAGCCTCCCCAAAACCCGTCCAGACAAGGCCCAGATTCCTTGTGAGGCCAAATGGTGAAGACACTGAAGAAGAATTGCTTTTTTCATATACACAAAACTAACATTATAGTTAGTTTTGTGTAAAGCGATTCCTGTATTCCATCCTTGAGACCGATCTTTAGCTTGGTCCAGGACTCGTACACGCGGAGACTTTTTCAATAGCCTGTTGGGATAATTAAGGGCGTGATCGCCTCGTCGGCTTCTGGACCCCCGGAGCCTGGTGTGCTACTGGAAAAGCCTATGACGCCTTCCCGCAGTCCCGTGGTGCACCTTATGGCCCAGCCTGTGTACGAGCTGGACAGCCTCCTCCCCGCTGCGGCCGAGTGCCTGGACCGCGCCCTTGACCGCCCAATCCAGGACAGCACGGTCCTGATCAAGCCCAACTTCATCTCCAGGCAAAACGCCTGGCTGTCCTGCACCCACCCCGCCCTGATCGAGTCCGTCTGCGCCTATTTCTCCAGCAGGGGGAACAGGGTCCTCGTCGGGGACTCCCCGGCCTTCGGCTCGGCCCGCAGCGTGGCCGCGTCACTGGATCTACCCCGGCGTCTCGCCCCGTACGGGGCCCGGATCATGGAACTCAAGCTGAGCCGAGACGGGGCCTCGCGCTCGGGCGAGGGACCGGCTCTGGCCCGACTCCCGGACGAGGTGGAGCTGGTGATCAATCTGCCCAGGCTCAAGGCCCACAAGCAAATGGCTGTCAGCGGAGCGACCAAGAATCTCTTCGGCCTGGTTCCGGGCGCGAGAAAGGCTCTGGCCCACGTGCGTTACGGGCAGAGCAGCACGACCTTCGCCCACATGCTCTTGGGGCTTTTGCCGGACTGTCCCGAGACCGTCAGCCTCATGGACGGAATCCGGGCCATGCAGCGAAGCGGTCCCACGGACGGCGATCCCTACGAATGCGGCATTCTCTGCGCAAGCCACGACCCGATCGCACTGGATACGGCTATTTATTGCGCCCTGGGCCTGAGCCGGGAGGACGTGCCCCTGTGGCGCGCCGCATGGGAGAAAGCGCTGCCCGGCTCCGATCCGGATGCCATCTCCTACACCGGGAAAAAGCCGGAACAATTGGCCTGCAGCATGCAGATGCCCCATCAGCTCAGCCCCATCAGCTTCCATCCCCTGCGGCTGGCGAAGAGCTTTTGCAAGCGGGGATTGGCGCGGCTCAGACCCACTGGATGAAACCATGAGCCCCACACAGAACAACAATCCCGATTCCGCCGGGCAGCGCGGCTGCTGGGTCCTGATCCAGGGCAGGGTCCAGGGCGTGGGCTTTCGGCCCTTTGTCTACAGGCTGGCCCGCGAATGCGGCCTGGTCGGCCAGGTGAGGAACACTTCCCAGGGCGTGGAGCTCGAGCTCCATGGCGAGACTCAGACGCTGGAACGCTTCCTGCAGCGCATCTCCGGCGAGCTGCCTCCGCTGGCCCGGATCGCCTCCCTGACAACCGAGGAAATCGCTCCCCGGCAGGATCTGGCGGACTTCACCATCCGACAGAGCCGTGGGGATGAGGCACACAGCGTTCTCATCAGCCCGGATATCGCTGTTTGTCCAGATTGTCTTGCGGAGATCCATGATCCCCACGACCGGCGCTATCGCTATCCCTTCACCAACTGCACCAATTGTGGCCCCCGCTTCAGCATCACCCGCTCCATTCCCTACGATCGGCCCGGCACCTCCATGGCCTGCTTCCCCATGTGCCCCTCCTGCGAGGAGGAGTATCACGACCCCTTGAACCGGCGCTTCCACGCACAGCCCAACGCCTGCCCGGACTGCGGACCACAGCTGTGGCTCGCGGACAACCTGGGCCGTGTCCTGGCCAGGAGGGACCAGGCCCTGGAACGGACCGCGCGCGAGCTCGCCACGGGCGGGATCGCCGCGATCAAGGGACTGGGCGGATTCCACCTGGCCTGCGCCGGGGACGACCCCGAGGCGGTGGCCGAGCTGCGCCGCCGCAAAAAGCGCCCGGACAAGCCCCTCGCCCTCATGGTCCCGGATACGGGGACCCTGGCCCGGTTCTGCCATGTCCCGGCAGAGGCAGAGGAATGGCTCACTGGCATGATCAAGCCCATCGTGCTCCTGCCCCGCCGAAACGGGGCCATGCCCCGCGAGCTCGCCCCGGACACGAAGGATCTGGGGGTCATGCTCCCCTACACCCCGCTGCACAGCCTGCTTTTGACGGACTATGCCCGCCTGCTAGGACCGGAGCGTATCCCCGCCCTGGTCATGACCTCCGGCAATCGAAGCGACGAGCCCATTGCCCTGGGCAACCGGGAAGCCCTGAGGGAGCTCGCGGATATAGCGGACAGCTTTCTGCTCCACAACCGGGACATTCTGCTGCGCTGCGACGACTCCGTGCTCCGTCCTCTGCCCGGAAAACAATCCCCCTTGTTCTACCGCCGCGCCCGCGGCTTCGTCCCAGATCCGATCACCCTGCCGGACTCGGGAAAAAACATCCTGGGCCTGGGGGCGGACAGCAAGACCACCATCTGTCTGAGCCGGGGGGATCGGGCTTTTGTCTCCCAGCACATCGGAGACTTGAGCAATCCAGAGGTGCTCGGTTTCTACCGCGAGGTTGCGGAGCACAACCAAAGGATCCATGACGCGGAGCCGGAACTGATCGCCTCGGATCGGCACCCGGACTACGCGAGCACCCGCCACGCAGAAGAGTATCCCCAGCTGCCCCGGGTCCGCGTACAGCACCACGTGGCCCATGTCCTCTCCGTGATGGCGGAAAACGAGGTGTATGATGCCTGTCTGGGGCTGGCCCTGGACGGGACCGGGCTGGGCGAGGACGGTACCCTCTGGGGAGGGGAGCTGTTCCAGGTGGACTTTTCAAGCCGGACCGTCCACAGGCTGGCCCATTTCCGCCAAGTCCCAGTCCCCGGCGGTGACAGGGCTGTTGAGGAGCCCTGGCGCATGGCCCTGAGCTACCTCCTGCAGCAGGGCATCGCCCCAGACGCCCACGTCTGGCCCTGGCTGGCGGAGTATCCCCGGGCCCAGGACATGGTGGCGCGCATGATCAGGAGCGGGATCAACTCCCCTCGAAGCAGCAGCTGCGGGCGCCTCTTCGATGCGGTCGCGGCCTTGCTTGGGCTCGCCCGGACAATCACTTACGAGGGCCAGGCCGCGGTCAGGCTGGAGGCCATTCAGGGGAATCTGCAGGAAGAGGGCTATCGCTGCCCGATTGACGCCGGGGTGGATCCCGCGGTCCTGGACACTGTCGAGCTCTTCTCCCAGGTCTATGCGGACTGGGCAAGGGGGGTGCCTCCTGAGGCGATCAGCCGCCGCTTTCACATGGGCCTCTGCCGTGGCCTGGCCCACCTGGTCCGGCTCTTGGGCCAACGCACCGGCCTGAGGCGGGTCGCCTTGAGCGGCGGAGTCATGCAGAACGAGACCATGAGCACCGTCCTTCCAGCCGAGCTCGAGCGGCTGGGGTACAGCCCCTTGCAGCATACCCTCCTGCCCCCGAACGACGCCTGCATATCCCTGGGCCAGGTCGTGTACGCCCGCTCCTTTGCCTGACCCCCTGCTTCCCTCCTTGTTTTCCGGCTCAAAAAGGATTAATATTGTTCGTTTCCCCCTTTTGATGCTTGGCTCGAGCATGTTCTCGCTTATTGCGGCCAGAACAAGGCCACAGTGTATTATGAAGCCCGGCGAAGCGCTCCACCCGCCTTCGCCTCGCTTGGCAGTTTCACTTTGAAGTTCAGCTCATTGGACACATTTTCATACAAAAAAAGGCCGTAGGAAAGTTATGTCCGTACGGAATCCGCACATCACGCTACCCCGGAACCATTTGATCGACCGGGTTCTCCGGGTGCCGCGAGAGGAATTCGCAACCTGGCCCGAATCGGTGCAGGAGCTGGCCACGAGCCTGGCGGCCGAGCTGTTCATCATCCGCTACAATCCCTTCATCCCAGCCCGGGAGGTCCACAAGAGCGTCTTTCAGCGCCTGGAAGCGGAGAGCGGACAACTCGACGCGGACTATGGCGATTCCATCCGAGAGGGTCTGGACCAGTTCTGGCAAGACTTCCTTGCGGATCAGGAATTCAAGGACCGAGTTATCCAGCGCTTGGAGAGGCTCATGCCCAGGGAGCATATCTATACCAGCCCCGCCTCCCTGGTGCAGTTCTCCACGGACGCCACCGACCTGCGCCTGGAGCTCCCCATGTTCATCGTGGCCCCGGGAAGCACCCGCGAAGTACAGGACATCCTCATCCTGGCCAACGAAATGGAGTTCTCCATCCTGCCCCGCGGAGGAGGCTCCGGATTAACCGGAGGGGCCATTCCCCTGCGTCCCCGCAGCGTGATCATGAGCCTGAGTCGAATGAAGGGCATCGGATCCGTGGACACCTCGAACAAGCTCCTCTGCGCCCAGGCCGGGGTCATCACCCAGGATGCCATACATGCCGCCTCGAACCGGGGACTGCTTTTGACGATCGACCCCGCCTCCAAGGCCTCCTCCTCCCTGGGGGGCAATATCTCGGAAAACGCGGGCGGGCCCTTCGCCTTTGAATACGGCACCACCCTGGACAACATCGCCAGCTACAAGATGGTCCAGCCGGACGGCGGGCTCATCCAGGTCACTCGGCGCGACCATCCGCGGCACAAGATCATGCCCCGGGAAAAGGCTGTTTTCGATATCCACGGCGAGGACGGCGGCCTGAAGGACAGCGTAACCCTGTTCGGAAACGATGTTCGGGCCACGGGCCTGGGCAAGGACGTGAGCAACAAGTACCTCGGCGGCTTGCCCGGCGTGCAGAAGGAGGGCGTGGACGGGGTGATCACCGAGGCCTGCTTCACCCTTTACGACCAGCTCTCGCTGAGCAGCACCCTGTGCCTGGAGTTCTTCGGCGACAGCATGCGGGGGGCCATGCTGGTCATTAAGGACCTGGTGCGCCTGCGGGATCGCATCCGGCACGAGGGCAACCTGGTCAAGATGTCCGCCCTGGAGGAGTTCGGGACCAAGTACGTCCAAGCCATTGGATACCGCAAGAAATCCCGGCGTTACGAGGGCGAGCCCATCTCGGTCCTATTGGTTCAGCTCGACTCCGACAGCAAGGAGGCCCTGCAGGAGATCACCTGGGAGATCGTGCACATCGCGGAGAGCTACCACAACGTGGACGTCTTCGTGGCAGGCGACGCGGAGGAGTCCGAGGCCTTCTGGCAGGACCGGCACAGGCTGAGCGCCATAACCAAGCACACCAGCGGTTTCAAGATCAACGAGGACGTGGTCATCCCAATTGATGTGATCCCCGAATTCGCGGATTTCATCGAGGGACTCAACCTTTACTATCTGGCCCTGGCCTATCGCAAGGCCCTGCAGAAGGCCTCGGAGCTGAAGGGGATCCCTCCGGAGGACTCCTTCATCGACATGGAACAGCACGTCGCCTCCCGGATCCTCAAGGGCGAAACCGGGACCAGCGACCTTGCGGAACAGGAGTTCGAGCTCCAGATCCACTACTTCTTCCGGGACCTGGAAAGCAGATATCCCCAGCACACTGAGGATCTCGACGCACTGGAAAGGGATCTCTTCGCCACCCGGATCATGGTGGCCAACCACATGCATGCCGGGGACGGCAACTGCCACGTCAATATCCCGGTCAACTCCAACGATCCGGAGATGTTCCGCCTGGCCGAGGAAGCCGCTGGCAAGGTCTTCGAGAAGGTGCTGGAGCAGGGCGGATCCATTTCCGGAGAGCACGGTATCGGAATCACCAAGATCGGCTATCTCAAGAGGCAGCAGCTCGAGGAGCTGGCGCGGTACAAGGCCCGGATCGACCCCGGCAACATTCTCAATCCGGACAAGCTCAGCAAGGGCTCCCTGGAGCTCATTCCCTATACCTTCTCCTTCAACGACCTGCTGCAGGACCTGGGCAAGAGCTCCCTCCCCCAAAAGGACAAGCTCATCGATCTGTTGCAGAACATCCAGAACTGCTCCCGCTGCGGCAAATGCAAGCAGGTCTGCCCCATGTATTGCCCTGAGCGGGGCTATCTTCATCACCCCCGGAACAAGATCATCGCCCTGGGCGCGCTCCTGGAGGGGTACACCTATACCCGGCACAAAGGGGGCAAGCCGGACCGGTCCCTGTTGGACACGCTCAAGGATCTGGTGGAGCACTGCACCGCCTGCGGCAAGTGCACAGCTGTCTGCCCCGTCTCCATCCAGACCTCGCAGCAGATGCTCAATATGCGCTCCTTCCTGGAGGAAAACGGGGACGGTGGACGCCATCCGCTCAAGGTTCGGCTGCTCGCACATTTCTTCCGGGAGCGGGGCCGCCTGGCCAACGCGGCCAAAACCGCCTCCGTGAGCCAAATGGCCCAGAGCCGTATCAGCCGGCTCATCCCCAAGGGGCTCCGGAACCGTGCGGATCACCCCCTTCTCATCGGCCCGGGTCCGCAGCTCTCCTTCACCAATCTGGACGAGACCCTGCATCTGAACCGGAGCAATCTCTTCCTCACCCGCTTTGCCGAGGATCCGGCCACCGCGGAGACGGTGCTCTACTTCCCGGGCTGCGGGGCGAACCTCTTTTATCGGGACATCGGCCTGGCGGCAATCTTCACCCTCCTGGCCGCGGGCAATAACGTCATCGTACCCCCGCAGCACCTCTGCTGCGGATACCCCTTGCTGGCCTCCGGATGCATGCGGACCTACGACCAAAACAAGGAACAGGTCCGAAACGATCTGAGCCGCCTTCTGGACCAGGCGCGGGAGCATTCCCTGTCCGTGGACAAGATCCTCACCTCCTGCGGCACCTGCCGCGAGGCCCTGGAAGACATGGACCTCGCCGGACAAAAGGATGGTCAGCCGGAACACGCAGACGTGGTGCAGCATGTTGTGGAGGCGGGCAAGGACCGCTTTCAGCCGGACCTGTCCGGCTGGGGCGATCCGGAACGAATCCTGTACCATCCCGCCTGCCATAGCGAGTGGCAGGACATCGTCCCGCACAAGAGCGGCTCCATCTACGCCGCTGAGCTGGGCTCTCTCCTGGACACCCCCGTGGATGTTACCTGGGGATGCTGCGGGGAGAGCGGCCTGGGGGCCATGACCTCGCCCCACATCTACAGCACCCTGCGTCGGCGCAAAACCAGGCAACTGGAGAACGACCTCCGCGGATATCCCCCTCATCTACCGGTGCTCGTGGGCTGCCCCTCCTGCAAGGTCGGGCTCACCCGGATCATGGCGGCGCAAAACTGGCGGCACGAGGTCCTGCACACCCTGGAGTTCCTGGCCAGTATCCGGCTGGGCGGGAAGTGGCGTGTTCGGGCCGAAACCGCAATCGCCAATTGCGGAGTCGCGGAGACGACCTGATGCGCGTTATGGGGATTGACTTCGGCCTGAGCCGCATCGGACTGGCCATCTCCGATGCGAAAGGGGAGATGGCCTTTCCCCTGAAAACCGTGTTCAAGCAAACCCGGGAACAGGCCTTCGAGGAGATCCGAAGCATCGCGATCGAGCGCGGGGTGGGGGCAATCGCGCTTGGGCTTCCCCTGGACCTGGAAGGCAGGCGGACGCTCAGCACGAGACAGGCGGAGAACTTCCGCAGGGAGCTCGCTTGTCGCGTGGATGTTCCGGTCTACATGGTGGACGAAGCCTGCACCTCGGCCCAGGCCGAGGCCAAGCTCCGGGAGGCGGGAGTCCCGCCCAAGAAACGCAAGGCCATCCTGGATCAGCAGGCCGCGGTTGAAATCCTGGAAAGCTTCCTTGGCAACGTATAGCTCCTTATCCTATGATCTGTTTATCCCGAGCCCAAGAAGATGGAATCCATCGGGAAAAAGACAGCCATAAGCCCTGGAAAAGGCGATCCATCCGCTGAACCATGCGCAAGTACATCCTGGCCCTTGCCCTTCTGGTCGTTCTCGGCGCGGCACTCTACGGAGCCCACCGGATCTACCACTATATGCATGCCCCGATACATGAGCCGGGGCGGGAAAAGATCGTGCGCATCCGTAGCGGATGGTCCTTCGATCGTGTCGCGACCCATTTGCGCGAGGAGGGGGTCATTCAGAGCCCGTTCAGGTTCAAGCTCCTGGCCAAGTTCTCTGATCTGGCCTCCTCGGTGAAAGCCGGGGAATACGAGGTGGATACCTCCTGGTCCCGGATGCAGCTATTGACCCATTTGAAACAGGGCGATGTCCGGCTCCACAGGTTGCAGATCCCCGAGGGGCTGGCTTGGTGGGAAACCGCTCGCCTTGTTGAGAAGGCCGGGTTGGCCGACTTCAGCGACTTCGCGGACCAGGTGCGCAATCAGGATCTGCTCGATCAGTACGGCATTCCCGGAGAAACCGCGGAAGGCTACCTCTTTCCGGAAACCTACTATTTCTCTCGCGGCGAGAATCGGAGGGCCAGACGGATCGTCGCGAAAATGCTCCAGCAATTCCGGACCGAAACGAACAAAGAGCTCTGGCCGGACCAGCGACCCGAATCCGATCGCCTCTCCCGGATTGTCACTCTGGCCTCGCTCGTGGAAAAGGAAACCTCAGTCCCGAAGGAACGCCCCCTCGTCGCGGGCGTCTTCCACAACCGCCTCGACCGCGGCATGCGTCTGCAGTGCGATCCCACGGTCATATACGGTTTGGGGCGGGACTTCGACGGCAACCTCCGCAAAAAGGATCTGCGCAACAGGGAAAATCCCTACAACACTTATCGCCACGCCGGTCTCCCGCCCACCCCTATCTGCTCTCCGGGCATCGCTTCGCTCAGAGCCGCCAAGGATCCGGCAGAGCACGACTATCTCTACTTCGTGGCCACGCAGAACGGCACGCACGTCTTCAGCAAAACGCTGCGCAAGCACAACCAAGCAGTGCGCAAGCACCAGCTCCGATAACGCTGGCGCGGCATCAGCCGTAAAAAACGTGCCCCATTTTCTCAAGGGCCTGCTCGAATTCGGGATAGTACTCGATAACGAGGACGAACTGGCGTGTCCGCTGATGCATCCTGGATTTAAAGCTCCGGACCTCACGACACATAAAGCGGTATCCCATGTCGCTGTCCCGCTCGAAAAGATCCAGCATCTTGTCTCCAGGCAGATGAATCACCGTGGAATCCCTTCGACAGACGGCCCTGGCAGATCCCCGCTTCCCAGGGATCAAAGCCGATATCCCGAAGGACCTCCCTGGCTTTATCACCTCCAATGGCAGGGACTCTCGACTGTCCACGTCCAGTGTAAGGCCCACCTCGCCTTCCAGAAGCAGGTTGTAGTAGTCGAGCTTCTCCCGATGTCGAAAAAGCACAGTGTCTGCCACGTATCTGCTCTTGTGGCCAATGGCTGCCAGCTTCTGCAGTTGATCCTGATTGAGCTCCTGCAGAGCCTGCATCCCTTCCAGATCGTTTGCGTTGACCAAGCTTCCTCCCCGCTGCAATCAGTTGAACCCGCTTGTGCGAACTCGCCCTTTGAACGTGACCCAGCCCTTATTCAATGTCCTCCAGACGGGTTTGTTTCAATTTCTTCAATAACTCCGGATTGTTCCGCAGTGATTTCTGCAGAACCGTAGTGCGGTGATTGATGATCGCCTGATACAAACGCACAACCCGAGTCGTGAAATAGTAAGCCAGATCGCGGTCCTCCTCGAATAGAGCGAACAACTCCTCCACGGGAAGAACGATGAGCTCGCTCGGCTCGTCGCACACGGCCCTGGAGGAGCTCTTTCCATCCTGGATAAAGGCCGAAACCCCGCACGCGTGTCCCTGACCGACGGCGCCCAGGATAATGGAAACATTGGATACGAGATCCACGGAAAGCGACACCTGGCCCGTATGGATCATGTAGAAGTGCTTCAATTTCTCTCCGCTATTAAAGAGGCGCATATTCGCGCTGTATATATATAGCTTGGCAATAGCGGTGAGTCGGTCCAGCATCCTGTCGGGCAGGTCCGAAAGCATATATATTTTCTTGAGATCATTCCGTGGCACCATATCGCGTCCGAACCCCTTCATAAGCCCCAAGTCATTGGAAATAGACGCACATGGGGCGATTTGCGTTTCTCCGGATCGGCTTTCCGGAGCCCAGCTTCCATACCCTGGCCAGGAATCGGAAATCCCTGAAAGGAGCCCTTAATATGCTTATTGATTCAGATCCGCATAAAAATATTTTCTGAAAAGTTCATTATCTATTTCGAATAGGTAGGAAGAAGCCATCACGGGGTTTTTCGAGCGTTTAGGTGGAGGTTCTGCATAATTTTCTTGGCTCCTCCTATGGGGGAAACCCGACCGCGACAAGGCCAATGTGTGCGGATATTCCGTAGATTTTGGGGAGTTCTTTTACTGATCATACCTGTATACACCTCGAGTCGGGTGGGGGCAGGGATGCCCCCGCAGGAGGAGCCTTAGAAAATTCAGAACCGGAGCCTCCCCGCTTGAAAAAACCCCGTGATGGCTTTCGCGGATCTGAATCAATAAGCGTATCCATTCAAAAAAATCGCGCCACCATGAAAAATCCGGCAACAAACAGGGCGCTTACTCCCGCAACGATTCCCACGGGAACATTCGCCTGCATGACATCTCTGTAGGCCTTGTTTTTCTTCAGCTCCAAGCGTTTCCCGCGCACTCCGGCCGCCAACCAAAAGTTGGTCAGGACGAAAAGAACGACTCGAGCCGGAAGATCCCGCAAAACAAAGGCAAGCGCCGAGCTGAACCCGAGCAAGGCCCTTTCGCAGGCATGGTTCAAACGGTTCAGGCCTGCGTCGAAGGCGGCATAGGCCCATTTGCCCCCTTTACGGTAGAACCAGTCCGTATCCAGGTTGATGGCGCGGATCTCCGCTGGATAATATCCGGAAAGGATCAGGAGACAAAAGGCGAGAACCCCGAACAGGAGCAAGTGCAGCTTGGACAGAACATGGGTGGGAGTATACGGAGCATAGTCCGCGGCCCGGGGAAGAATATCATACAAGGGCTGTGGGAAAAACCCGAGAAGGACGCACAAGAAGGCTGTCAGCCCCATGGCCAGAAGCATGTTCGTTGGCGGCTCCTTGGGTCGCAACCCGGAGTCGTGGCCGAAGAAAGCGAAATACGGCACCTTGATGTAATGGAAGATGCACGCGGAAGCAAATTGCAGCACCAGCCAGATCACGAGCATATGGTGGTGCCCTGCGGCACTGATAATCATGGATTTGCTGATAAAGCCGCTAAACAGGGGAAAAGCGGCAATGGAGGCTGTGCCAACGATGCAAAAGAGACCGGTCAGGGGCATGGTCTTGTACAAGCCGCCCAGATCAGTGCACTTGATCCGTCCGGTCATGTACAGCACGGATCCGGCGGACATGAACAAGAGGGCCTTGTACAGGATATGGGTGAAGGCGTGGGCTACCGCTCCGTTGATCGCCAGGGACGTGCCGATACCCACGCCGACCATCATGAAGCCCACCTGATTGATCAGGCTATAGGCCAAGATGCGACGGATATCGTTCTCCAAAACCGCGTAGAATATGGGAACGATGGTCATGACGGCGCCGAGCCAAATCAGGGCCTCGGTGCCGGGAAATGTCCTGGCCATGAGATAGACTGCGCTCTTGGTGGTGAAGGCGCTCAAAAAAACCGCCCCTGTGATGGTTGCTTCGGGATAGGCGTCCTTGAGCCAGGCGTGCAGGGGCGGTACAGCGGCATTCAGCGCAATCCCGACAAAGATCAGGAAGGATGCCGTGCCCTCTAGACCGATGTAGGCAAACTCCAGGCTCCCGGTTTTGTGGAAATAGAGAAGGATCCCCGCCAGAAGGCACAGCCCTCCGAACACGTGCACCAGAATATAGCGATAGGCCGCGGCCAGGGATTGTTCCGTGCGGCGGGCGAGAATGAGAAACGTGGAGGCGACAGCCATGATTTCCCAGAATATGTACAGGCTCAGGAAATCCCCGGCAAAAACGACTCCCAGGGCGCTCCCGGCATAGCAGAGCCCGGAGACGTGTTGCAGGTCGTCTTTGATGTTCAGGGCAAAGAGGATGGAAAGGAAGGAGATGATGGTGAAGATAAAGCCAAAGACAAGGCTCAAGCGATCAACGCGTCCCAATATGATCTGATAATCGAGGAACGCGATGTTCCAGTGTGTCCCATAGGGAATGCTGGCCAACACGACAAATGCGATCACTGGCAGCAACAACATGAATCCCGCTTTCGTCTTGCCTCCCAAAAGGGGCACGAATGCGGCACCCACAAGAAAGATGAGGGCAGGTGGAAAACCAGGATTCACAAGAGAGCTCATCACCATAAAATTCCCGTGCTCTGGGATTGAGCTGTCCGCTCTAGTCGCAACGCTTCATGCAAGATAGCGCACATATTCGAGCGCAAGCCGAGCATGGCCCGGAAGAACGTCTCGGGCTTATTTCCGATCGTAATAGTCCTCGTTGCGCTTGAGAAAGAATCGCATAGCCTTTACAACAAGCAGGAGAAGGATACAGGAGATAAATCCGTATACGGCAAAAAAGCCAAATGCCTTTTCAAAAGAAAAATAGGTATGTCTATGGAGGAACAGATCCAAAATCAGCAACAGGACGAGACAGGCATAGAATCCGTACAAAAGGCGTTGAACATTTCGCGGATTATCAAACAGCTTCAATTCCTTCTTCATAGCACAAACTCTTGATCAGGGATTAGCACAATGCGCTTGCGAAAATATACGTCAAATAGATCACGCCTATCCCTACCAGGATATACAAAGCCGATCTGTATCCAGGAACAGGCTCATGCTCCAGTCTTGTTCTTTCTTTTTCCATTATTGCTCCCTCCCGGGAATCACCGAATGGCTATCTCGATAAGATCGATGAAGAGCGTGGGCCAAAAGAACACCACAACGGATCCCATCCCTGTCACCAGCAAGGGGAAGACACACATCATCGGCTCTCTGACCCTGGCCGAAGCCCGCCCCGCATTCCGCGGCTCCCTGAAGAAAGCCCTGTAAACGATAGGAAGGAAATAGACGGCATTCAGGAAGGAGCTGACCAGGATGACCGCCAGGAAGAGAAGGCTCTGCTTCTGCAGTGTCCCCAGCACAAGGTACCACTTGCTTATGAATCCCCCGCAGGGAGGCAGCCCGATAATACTCAGCGATCCGATCAAAAAGGCCCCCATGGTCAGGGGCATGGTTTTCCCGAGGCCGTCCATTTGGCTGATATATTTCTTGCCGGTGGCCACCATGATCGCCCCGGCGCAGAAGAAGAGCGTGATCTTGCCCAGGGCATGCATCACAATGTGCAAAACCCCTCCCACCGTGCCATAGGGCGTGAGAAGCCCCACCCCGAGCACGATGTAGGCCAGCTGGCTCACCGTGGAGAAGGCCAGCCTGCGTTTGAGCTCGTCCTGGGACAGGGCGATCAGGGATCCCAGAATGATCGTGACCGAGGCAATAAGCGCCACCACATCGCCCAGGTGGAAGGAGGCCAACACCTCGTAGCCAAAGACTCCGGTCACGATGCGAACAATGCTGAATGCCCCCACCTTGACCACGGCAACCGCATGCAACAGGGCGCTCACCGGAGTTGGCGCGACCATGGCCGCTGGCAGCCACCCGTGCAGGGGGATCAGGGCCGCCTTGGCAAATCCGAAGAGGAACATGAGAAGCAGCACGGTTGCCGCGGACCGGGAAATATCCGCACCAAAGATGCCCCCTTGAGCGAACTCGAGCGTGCCCGTGATATTGTAGCAAATGATCATTGCCGGCAACACCAACCCCACTGAGGTCCCCAGGATGTAGCCCAGGTACTTCCGGCCGCTTATACGGGCTTCCTCGTCCTGATGATGGGTGACCAAGGGATAGGTGGACAGGGAAAGGATCTCGTAGAAGAGATACAGAGTGAGGAGATTAGCGGCGAAGGCCGCTCCCACGGCTGAGAAAAGGGCAATCGCGAAAAAGGCGTAGAACCGGGTTTGACTGTGCTCCGACAGGCCTCGCATGTAACCGATGGAATAAATGCTGGTCACGATCCAGAGAAAGGAGGCGACCAGGGCGAAGGAAAGACCCAGCCCGTCGACCCTGAGGGCGATATCCGCTCCGGGGGCGAAGCTGAAAAGCGTGATCCCCAGCTCCTTTCCGGCAAGCACGCTCGGAACCAAGGAGGCAACAAGGCCAAACTTGATCAACCCGGCCAGGATGGTCCAGGCCTCCCGCGCGTTGGGCTTGTCGCCGCTGGAAAGGAGGACGGGCACGACAGCCAGGGAAACGAGCACTGCCAAAAGCGGACGCACTGAAAAGAGGGGCTCCATCAGATCATGCTCCCTGACACAAAGGGCTGGATTATTCCGCTCACGATACTTCCCGAATACAGGCCCACGAGAACCAGACCGACTGTCACCAGCACCAGACAGGCCACCATTGCCGGCGGGGCCTCATCCATCCCCACCTTGTGGTGCTGATGGCCGTGATGGCCATGCCCCGCCTGGGGCTCGCCGAAGAAGGCCCATTCAATCACCCGCACAAACAGCACCGCATTGATCAGGCTGCTCACCAACAGGGCCGCGACATACATGTAGCATCCCTCATTCAGGGCCCCGCTAATCAGGTACCATTTGCTGAAGAAGCCACAGGTGGGAGGTATTCCGACAATACTCATCCCTGCGATGACGAATCCCGCGGCGCTGAAGGGCATGCGGGCGAAAACCTCGCGCAGATTCTCCAGACGGAGCTCACCCAGCTTGAAGGCGAAATTTCCGGCCGCCAGGAAGACGGCGAAGGTCATGAGGGCGTCGTTGATCACATGGAGGATGGTGCCGGTCATGGCGACCTGGTTTCCCAGCCAGGCCCCGCCGACCATGTATCCAATCTCGGACACGATGATATAGCAGAGCATCTTGGTCAGATTTCTCTGGATCAGGGCCATCACGGCGCCTGCAAGAATCGCCAGGATCGCGAGCCAGACTATGATGGGGCCAAGATCGAGAATTCGGAAAACATAGTCCGCACCGAAGACAGTAAGCATGATCCGGATCATCACATAGACCATAACCTTGGTCATGAGCGGAGCCACGACCCCGCTGACACTCATGGAGGCGTAGGTATAGGCATTGGGCAGCCAGGTATGCATGGGGAAGAAGGCCATCTTGATCCAGACACCGACCAGACAGAAGATGAATCCGACCAACACCGGCTGGGAGGACTGGATTCCCGGGAGGATCGAGGCGATATCCACCATGTTCAGGGATCCGGTCATGATGTAGAGATAGCCCACGCCGAGCAAAAAAAAGCTTGCCCCGATCACGCCCAGGAATACGTAGTTCAGGCTGGCCAACGGTGCTCTGGAGGAGGGACCCAGGGCAATGAGCGCGTATGCGCTCAGGGAAGTGATTTCCAGAAGGACATAGAGATTGAACAGGTCTGCCGTGGCGGTCACTCCTATCAAGCCGGTCACGAAGAGCAGGTACAGGGCGAGAAAGGTCTCCTTGCGGTCCGGGAGCTCGCGCTTGACGAATTCCCAGTTTGCCGCGAGGTTGACCAGCCCGACTGCGGATACGGCCACCAGGACGAGGCTGTTCAGGAGGTCGATCCGGAGCTCGATCCCAATGGGCGGTGGCCAGCCTGCCATTCTGTAACTGACGGTTCCTTCCTGGACCACCCTGTACAAGACGGCTATCGAAGCGGAAAGGGCTCCGAGCAGCCCGGCCAGGGCCACAGGCAGACAATACCGTGTCCGGATCCAAGCCAGTCCGCTCACCACAAAGGAGGCCAACAGCGGAGCCAGCACCAAAAGGGCCGCGGTGTGCTCAAGCATGGCTACATCTTTTCCCGTATCCGCATGCGGATTTCATCTTCTTCCAGGGTCTCGTGCTTGCGATAGATCTTGACCGCTATAGCCAGGGCCACACCGAAGGTGGCCACGGACACCACAATGGCTGTGAGCATGAGCACATGGGGCAGCGGATTCATATAGGCCGTGGCCTCGATGGATTCCGGAGTGACGTGTCCCGGTCCGTGGGCATTGCGAATAATGGGTATGGTAGCTTCTGTCTTGTAGCTTATGGAAACAAAGAATAAAATGATGGCGGTCTGGAAAATGTTCATTCCCACCAGTTTCTTGATCAGGTTGTTCTTGGCGATGATGGCGTAGAGGCCGATCATCATGAGGATGATATAGAGCCAATAATTGTATTTGGCCACGATCTCCTGGAGCAGCTGTTCCATAGGCTCACCCTTTACGGATATCGGATGTCGGAGACCCGAAATCAGAGGTCGGCAAAAAGGGCCAAAAATTCTGCGAGCCAAGTCTCCAGACTCTATCTGCCTCTTCCGACTTCCGACCTCCGTTCCTACAGTCCCTCGTCGTGCCTGCCGGCTGAAGCGATATTGACGTAGATGACGACCATCACGGCTGTCACCGCCATGCCCACGCCGAATTCCACGCCGATCATGCCCAGGGCGCGGGCTTCCTCGGCGTGAACCGGCAAAATGGTCGCCAGCTTGCCGTAATCCAGAAACTCCCCACCCAAGAGCATGCACAGCACCCCAATGCCCCCGTAGACGATCACACCGGAAGCGGCGAGGAGGGCGAGGAATTTTTCTCCCACCCTGCTCAGGGCCGTTCGCAAGTCAAAGGATATGGCCATGAGCACCAGGGCGGCGCCGAACATCACCCCCCCCTGGAATCCTCCGCCGGGGCTGAAGTCGCCGTGGAAGACCACATACAGGGAAAAGAGCTGAATAAAGGGAATCAGGATCCGACAGAGGGTCTTGATGATCAGATCGTGGGGCACCCACTGGGTATCCAGCCTCTCGAAAGCCCCGCTGTGGGGAAGGACGGGAGGTCTTTTCCTGAAATGAATGATAACCCCGGAGGGAATGTGGCGCACGTACCAGCCCTCCTCCTTGCGAGCGAGAAAGGAGCGCAGCAGAAGAAAGCAGGCCAGCCCGGCGGCGAATATGACCACGGTCTCGAACATGGTGTCGTAGCCACGATAATCCGCGAGCACTGCGGTAACCAGATTGGAGACCTCGGTCTCCTCCAGGGCGTGCTGGATGTAATGAGGCGAGAGATGGGTGCTTGCCGGAGAGGCAGGATCCCCCCAGGCAGGAAAGTCCTTGGTGGCGTAGAGCAGCACCGCCCCGCAGAGAATCACCAGAATAAGGCCGATTCGCTTCAATCCTTGCTCCTCCTGGTGGTCTGGAACACGGCTGCGACGAAGAAGACAGTGGTCACTCCCGCCCCGACCGAGGCCTCGGTGAAGGCCACGTCCACAGCGCCCATAATGGCCCATAAAAGGCACATGAGGAAGCTGTACGCCCCGAAGAGGATCGCGGCACCCAAAAGATCGCGCACATTGATAGCCGCCAGGGCACAGACGATAATCAGGGTCAGGATAAAGAGATCGATTTGCCAGTGCATGCGCCTAGTCCTTTCCGGATTTGGACCAGGGGGTGAGCCCCGCCCTGATTCCCGCGTCCACGATGGAGTGCGTGGCCGTGGGGCTGGAGAGAAACACGAAAAAGACAATGAACATCATCTTCAGGCTCACCAGGACAGCCTCCCAGGAAAAGTGTCCCAAGTTGTACAGCGCCAATCCTGTTACCATGGCCATTATCCCCAGGGTGTCCAACTTGCCCACAGGATGAAGCCTGCTATAGAAGTCCGGCATACGAATGATTCCCACAGCCCCGCCTAAGAAAAAAACAAGCCCCATGCCCATCAACAGAATCACCAAAGCATTGAGAAATAGCATGCCGCTCCCCGTTGCCTCCCTTCGGAAGTTCCTCGCTGCGCGAAATCGCTCCTATCCCACCCACTCCTTTCGGTTGCCTCAGGCAAAAAAAGGAATCTCTTTCAGTTGCCTCCAGTGCGTATTTGCGGCGCGGGAAGAAGCGCCCCTTTTTGGCATCACCGCGGGGCCACCGCTTTGATGCGTAACCAATCCTTCGCCGGCATCCTCCGCCGCTGGCTCACTCGTAGGGAGATTCCTCATACAGGCCCCGCCGCTTGTGGAAATAGCGCGAGGCCGCAAGCACCGCGATAAAGTTGAGCAGGGCATAGGCCAGGGCGATATCCACAAACATCTCCACGCGCTCATAGAGGCACCCGATCAACAGGAGCAGGACAACCGTCTTGCTCCCGATCGCGTTGGTGCCCACCAGACGATCGAGCACCGTGGGTCCGGCAATAGCCCTGTACAGGGAAAAGCACATCAGGGTACAAAGGAACAGGCCGCTGCAAAGAAAAAATGTGATCATTGCCTCTCTCCGAAGGCCTTGGCCACCTTCCGCTCCATCTCTCCGGGAAGGGACTCCGAGCTCTTTCGATCAATGGCATGCACCCTGAACTCGCCGTATTGATCCGCTGTCACGGTAATCGTTCCCGGAGTGAGCGTGATGGAGTTGGCCATGGTCGCGACGGTGATGTCACTTCTCAGGCGAGTGGAGAAGACAACCAAATGCGGATCGATGATCTCCAGTATCCTGGGATGAAAGACAAGGCGCAACAGGTGGATATTCGCCATGAAGATCTGTGCGAGAAGCCAGGGAATATAGAAGGAGAATCTCCAGGCCGTCTTGATATAGCTCCTCAGATGGGGATTGGGAAAAAGGAATCGGTGGGAAAAGCCGGCAACAATAAGGCTGGACACAACTCCGAAGCCTATGAGCAACAGTTCCGTCTTGCCGGAAAAGATCATCCACAGGAGCATCATAAGGACAAAGGTCAGGCCAAAGGATGTGACACTCGTCCTCAGTCTGGTGTACTGCATTCTATCGGGCATGTCCCGTTTTCCCCCTGCCGAATCGGTGAACACGAGGCAGAGCTGGACGCCCCTCCTCGCACGAAACGCTTTTCACCCCGATTCATCGACTCCCGATTTTCCGATGACGAAGTCCGAGCTCGTTCCCAAGCCATCAAAGCGGAGGTTATTGCTCGGTCACACCGTAAATGCGCCGCAGGGCGCGCCACATCCCTTTGAATCCCCTGCCGGCCCCATCAGGGGCAAGATTCGCCTGCTCCCCCTGTTCTTTCCGTATCTGCTCCAGCTTCCGTTTTTTCTCGTGGGCGCCCCGGATGGAAACAACCAGGGACTCGTACTCCACCGGCTTGAACAGGTAGTCGTATGCGTTCAGCTGCCCGCTCTTCAAGGCGCTTTCTATAGAGCCGTACGCCGTGAGCACAATGCACTGCAATTCCGGCAGGACCTCCATGAGCCGCCTTTGAGTTTCCAGCCCGTCCATGCCGGGCATCTTCAAGTCGATGACGGCGACATCGAAATCCTCATTAATCACAACCTCAAGGGCCTCCTCTCCGGAAAAGGTTGCCCTCACGGAAAAGCCGTACTGCTGCAGGCGCTTGCTCAAGTATTCCAGCAGGGTCCTGTCATCGTCAACAAGGAGGATCCTCACCTCGTCCGCCGCACTCATAGGCATCTTCCTCCACTGAGCCACTCGGCGCCGGGCCCGGGTCCGGACGCTCGAGCAGCACGCGTTACCTCACCAACCCCTTCCGAACCAGCTCCTCCGCGATCTGGACCGTATTCAGGGCCGCTCCCTTCCGGATATTGTCCGCAACAATCCACATGTCCAACCCATTGTCAACGCTGCTGTCCTGGCGAATGCGGCCTACATAGGTGGCGTCCCGACCTGTCGCCTCCAGGGCCATGGGGTAGATCTTTTCCGCTGGATTGTCCCATACCTCCACACCCGGGGCCTCGCTCAATATGCCTCTGGCCTCCTTGGCGGAAACCGGATGTTCCAGCTCCAGATTGACCGCCTCGCTGTGCCCGTAAAAGACCGGAACCCGGACGGTTGTCGCGCTGATCCCCATGGTGGGATCACCCAGGATCTTCCTGGTCTCGTCAACCATCTTCATTTCTTCCTGAGTGGAGTCGTTGTCCAGGAAGTCGCCGATATGGGGCAGGCAATTGAAGGCGATCTGATAGGGGTAGGCGTTGCACTCCACCTCCTGCATGTTGAACAGGGCCCGTACCTGGGATTCCAGCTCGTCCACCGCCTTCTGGCCGCTTCCGGAAACCGCCTGGTACGTGGACACGACGACCCGCTTGATTCTCGCGGCCTGGTGCAGGGGATTCAGGACGACCACCATCTGGATGGTGGAGCAGTTGGGATTGGCAATGATGTTCTTGTGCCGGGAGAGATCATCCGGGTTGACCTCGGGCACGACAAGGGGAACCTCGGGATCCATGCGCCAGGCGCTGGAATTGTCCACAACCACGCAGCCGGCCTGCGCCGCCAGCGGAGCGAACTCCTTGGAAATGGACCCTCCCGCGGAAAACAAGGCCAGATCAATATCCCGGAAGACATCCTCGGTCAGGGTCTCCACCTCCAGCTCGTCCCCCTTGAAGGGAAGCAGTTTCCCTGCGGACCTGGGCGAGGCCAGGGCCCGGAAGGAATCCGCCTCAAAGCCGCGCTCATCCAGGATTTTCAGCATTTCCTTGCCCACAGCTCCTGTGGCTCCGACAACCGCCACGTTCAAACCCTTTCCGGCCATACTCGCCACCTCTCTTGCTCCTTGATCCGTTTCGCTGGCGCGGTCCCCGCTTGGGCCCAACGGATGGTCCATCCCTTCGGGCTTACAGCACGGTCCCGGCCATCTTGAAAATGGGCAGATACATGCTGATCACCAATCCCCCCACGACCACGCCGAGGAAGGAAATCATGATCGGCTCGATGAGCGAGGTCAATGTGGATACTGCCACGTCCACCTCGTCGTCGTAGAAGTCGGCGATCTTGGAGAGCATGGTGTCCAGATTACCGGTTGTTTCCCCAATGGAGATCATATGGATCACCATGGGGGGGAAGACGCCGGTCTCGTCCAGGGGCTCGTGGATGGTCTGGCCCTCGGATATGCTGATCCGGGCATTTTGCACCCCGTTTTCCACGGTCCTGTTCCCCGCGGTCTTGGAGACCACATCCAGGGAATACAGAATGGGCACGCCACTGGCAAGCATTGTGCTCAGCATCCGGCTGAACCTGGCCACGGCGACCTTGCGCAGAAGGGGCCCGAATACGGGGATAAAGAGAATAGTCTGGTCCACGATCCGCCTGCCCCGCTCCCAGCGGTAGAACAGGCTAAAGCCCACGACAAAGAGAATGATCCCCAAAGCGATCCACAGGATATTGCTCGTCACCGCGTTGCTCATGGCGAGCACGACCTTGGTGGCCATGGGAAGCTCCGTCCCGAAATCCTTGAACATCTCCTCGAAGGTGGGAATAACGAAGGCCAGGATCACGCCGACAACCGCGATGGCCACGAAAAAGATCACCACGGGATAGGCCATGGCCCCCTTGACCTTGGACTTGAGGTTGTCCGCCTTCTCGATGTATTCGGACAACCGCTCCAGCACGGTGTCCAGAACGCCTCCGGTCTCCCCGGCGTTGACCATATTGGTGTAGAGATCGTCGAACACGTCCTTGTGCTTGGCCATGGCCTCGTACAGGGAACTTCCCCCCTCCACGTCGTTCCTGATCTCATAGAGCTTTCTGCGGAGCTTGTTGTTCTCCGTCTGGTCGCACATGACCTGCAGGGCCTCCAGGATGGGAACGCCGGCGTTGATCATGGTGGAGAACTGCCTGGAGAAGACCACCATGTCCCTGGACTTGACCTTGCCCTCCAGGAAGGTCCCCTCCAGGATGTCCTTGGGCTTGGGCTTGACCTTAATCTCGGTGAATCCCCTGCGCTGCAAGGCCATGCGTGCCATTTCCAGGCTGGCCATGTCCATCTCGCCCTTGACCTTGCGTCCCGCCTTGTTCCGGGCCTTGTAGATGAAAATCGGCATAGTCCGCTCCTTTATGGGGAAGGATGGCTCACGCTTGTCCGGGGACCAGACACATCCATTGGGGATGAGAAGAGTGTATTGCTTTTGGGCCGATATGTATTTATTCTGGCTCGGCAGCGGATAAGGCCGGCGACTCGACCTGTGGAGTCATTCCGGGATCCACCGTTCTTTTTCGATCGCTTCAAAGCTTCGTCAAACCCGGCGCTCGCACTCCAGGCGGGCCTTCCCGCCGAAATCCAAATTTTTTTGTAACTATTCACCACCCAACTGATCATCAGGAAGCCGACACGGGGTATTTTGACTCATTTCTGCGGAGACTCTGCCAGATTTTCTTCGCTCGCCACGTGGGGGAAGCCCGACCGTGAACATGCTTTCAAGTGACAAAAG
>Ga0207714_1000516_pt1 | contig 26448 bp, 20 predicted proteins | sample PonA232FremontCA_2_FD_187270 | JGI IMG/M metagenome (GOLD analysis project Ga0207714, IMG submission 187270) | Marine sediment microbial community from Fremont, CA, USA - Pond A23 Sediment 2 (SPAdes) | ecosystem: Environmental > Aquatic > Marine > Unclassified | place: USA: Fremont, California...
TCCTAGAGGACCGTATCGAAAGGCTCGATCGCAGCGACATCGCGTTGACCACTCCTGGCCTCCACGGGGAGCGGGGAAACGACTGGCGCTTGACGCTGTACTTGTACGACGTCTCGGAGAACGACCATCTCAGCGGGGGAGAGCGCCCAGCAGAGGATCCGATGACCGGTGTGACACCTGATCGCCCGATCTTCCTTGATCTCCGGTATCTCCTGACGGCACATCCCGCAACCGGTGGCACCGACGGCACTAAGAAGACGAAGGAGCAACACGAACTCCTCGGGCGCGCCATTCAAGTGTTGCGGGACAACGCCGTCCTCCAGGATTCCGAACTCAGCGGATCGCTCGCGGGCGAGGACGAGGTCAGGGTTTCGATCGAGCGGGAGTCGTTCGATGCCGTCATCAACATCTGGAACACGTTTCCAGACGCGGCCTATCGACCCTCGGTCTCGTATCTCGTCTCCCCAGTCGCGATGGACTCGACCCGCGAACGACAGGTCCAGCGCGTCGTCCAGCGTGACGTTGAGGAGCGCGAGCTCACACAGGGGGGGTCAGACCGTGAGTGAACTCTCACAGACCGTGTCACTAGGGAGTGTCTCGACGACGCTCTCACTGGCGGTGCGATTAGTAGATTGTTACACTGGGAGCCTGCCGCTCGGCGACCCGGAGGTCCGAATTGAGAACAGGGACGTCGAACCTGTCAGGAACCCGAGCGGTTACCACGTGTTCTTGGATCTCGATCCGGGAACGGTGACGGTCGTCGTCGACGGTGGGCGATACTATGTTGACGAGCGGGTCACGGACGTGGACGCGGTCGATCTGACCGATCCGGCCACGAACGTCGACCCCTCGGACCCCGCGACGCTCCCGCTGGAACGGATCGAACTCGCTCCGGCGCCGCCGTACCTGTTCCCGTCGACGGCGACGATCGTTCGCGGAACGGTACACGATCCGGCCGGGAAGGTACTTCCCGACGCCACCGTCTCCATCACCGACGTGAATCGAGACACGCGTACCGACGCGAACGGCGAGTTCGTCCTGTTTCTCGATTCGGTTAGGGACGAGAATGCGACGGTGGACGACGGGGCGGTCCGGGTGAACGGTACAGCGCCGGTGTTGACGGTTTCGCACCCCGACCTAGGATCTACCAGCGACACGCTAGCGGACTCCGGAGGACACTCCGTCCTTCGGGAAGGTGAACTGACGGTGCGGGATATCCAGTATCCATGAATCGGGAGATCGCGCTCGCGGCTCGATGCGCGTGTGCCGTCACCGTCGCTTCGGGGATTGAGGGACGCTCGTAGGGTCTGCATCTCGGCGCGGACCCCGTAACGAGCGAGATACCACGTCGCCTGCTAGCGGTTTTCACGCCGAGAGCCGGGGAATAGCCCCCATACGTCTTCCGGGTGTGGGTCCGTTCGGTGGACGATCGATGTCGGCGGTTCCGGCGATCGTGTATATAGTTGACATTCCTCTAACGCTACGCGGTCTATCGATTTTATTCAAACCGGGGATAGATTTAATATCGTTGACTAATATGTCGGAAGGCAATGATGCCGACAACCAGTGCCCGTAGTCACGGTACCGACGATGCCTGAGTATCAAGCACCCGGAGTGTACGTCGAAGAAGTAGAGCGCGGTTCGAAGTCGATAGAGGGGGTTTCCACGAGCACAGCCGGATTCCTGGGACCAACGGAGCGAGGCCCCACGTACCCGCAATACGTCACCAGTTTCTCGGAGTTCAGACGCCTCTTTGGGGGACCGGTCGAATATTCGAATTTGGCCTACGCCGTCGAGGGATTCTTCAACAACGGCGGCGGCCGCGCCTACGTCGGGCGGGTCGTTCCCAAGGCGTGGCGGAGCGAGACTGGGACTACTGCCAGCACCACGGTCGACGGCGATGACGGGTCGACGACGGAGACACACGAATTCTCCACGGTCGGTCCCGGTGTGTGGGGGACGAACGTTGCGGTCGACATCACCGACTCCAGTCTCGGCGCCGACGGGACGTTCAAACTCCGCGTCGGTTACTGGACGGAGGACCTGTCTGACCACACGGACCGCGACTACTCGAACGACGTCGCAACCGAGGCCAACCAGGGTCTCGTCGAGTTCATCGGTCCCCCGGCGATCGAGGAAGTGTACGACAACGTCTCGATCGACGAGGGTTCGACGAACTTCGTTGAGGGGCGGCTCGGAAATTCGAACCTCGTCGAAGCGACACAGAACGACCGAGTGCGGCCGGAAAACGGGACGTCGGTCCTCGGGGCGTCCTACGAGTTCGGAAACAACGTCTCCTCCGCCGATGTCGGCCTGAGCGATTTCGAGGGTCACGATCGGTCGGTATCCGGAGACACCGTCCGGAAGCGCACGGGGCTGATGGCGTTCCGTGAGATCGACGACATCTCCATCGTCTGTGTGCCCGACGACTACGACCATGACGGACTGCGTGAGGCGGTGAAGACCCACTGCGGGACACACACGGGAGACCGCATCGCGGTCCTCAACTCCGGTCCGAATGACGACCCGAGTGCTGTCGAAACCACCGCGGGGGAGATAGACTCCTCCTACGCGGCGCTCTACTACCCCTGGGTGAACGTGTTTGATCCCGACACCAACAACGAGACGTCGGTCCCACCTTGCGGCCACATCGCGGGGATCTACGCCCGGAGCGACGGCCAGCACGGCGTTCACAAAGCGCCTGCCAACGAGGTCGTCAACGGGATCAACTCACTGACGTTGACGGTGACCCGGGACGATCAGAAGCGACTCAACCCCAAGGGTGTCAACTGCATTCGGACCTTCCGCGGTCGGGGGACGCGTGTCTGGGGCGCCCGTACGCTCTCCAGTAATCCCTCGTGGAAGTACGTCAACGTCCGGCGGCTGATGTTGTACCTCGAGGAATCGATCGACGAGGGGACTCAGTGGGTGGTCTTCGAATCCAACGACGAGCAGACGTGGGCGCGCGTTAGACAGACCGTCCGGAACTTCCTAACGAACGTGTGGAACGACGGCGCGCTGATGGGGTCGACCCCCGAAGAGGCGTTCTACGTCAAATGCGATCGAAGCACCATGACTCAGGACGACATCGATAACGGCCGACTGATATGCGAGATCGGCGTCGCACCGGTCAAGCCAGCAGAGTTCGTCATCTTCCGGATCGGCCAGTGGACTGGCGGCGTCGAGGGGGGTGAGTGACCATGCCGGACAGACGCGGCCCCTATCGGAACGTCCGGTTTGTCTTGGAGATCGGCGGCATCGCTATCGCCTCGTTCAGCCAGTGTTCGATCCCGGAGAACTCTACGGAGCCCATCGAGTACCGCGATGGAAACGACCCCCCCACCGTGCGAAAGCTCTGGAGTCTCAACTCGTACGGCAACCTGACCCTCGAGAAGGGGGTGACCGATGACTCGATCGAGCTGTTCGAATGGCGCAAAACCGTCGAGCAGGGGAGTGTCGACTCAGCGCGCCGGGACATCGCGGTGATCGTGCTCGATGAAGAGGGTGAAACCGGTCCGCGCTGGGAGTTCCGGCAGGCTTGGCCGGTCAACTACGACGCGCCCGACCTCGATGCGACCGGTAACGAGGTCGCGATCGAGTCGCTCGAGATCGCTATCGAAGGCATGGAACGCGTCGCATGACCTCCTCACCGCTCCAGACCGAGTTCGAGTTCACCCTCCCGCAGGGGTACACCGACGACGATGGCGAGGTGCACACCGACGGCGCCATGCGACTGGCGACCGCGGCCGACGAGATCAAGCCGCAGAACGACCCGCGGGTCCAGTCGAATCCCTCGTACCTCACCGTGATCCTTCTCTCGCGGGTCGTCACGGAGCTTGGCGACCTCGATCAGGTTTCGCCGCACGTGATCGAGAACCTCTACGTGAACGATCTGGCGTACCTCCAGGACCTCTACGAGCGGATCAACGAGCGTGGGGCGAACGCGGTGGACGCCACCTGTCCCGCGTGCGGCGAGGAGTTCGATGTCGAGGTCGAGCGCGGAACGGTGATCGAGGTGGAAGCGGGAAACGCGGAGCGGCCATGAGTGACACCCCGGTGGATCAGGTGTTCGAGGAGGTCGCTTTCCTCGCGTACCACTTCAACTGGGGCCACGAGGAGATCCTGGCGATGCCCCACTGGGAGCGGCAGCGGTGGTGCGAGGAGATCAGCGCGATCAACGAACGGATTAACGAAGGTGAGAGCTGATGCCGCCGGGCGAAAGGGCCGATCCGTACCTCGACTTCCGGTTTCAGGTCGAGATCGACGGGATCGTCGTCGCGGGGTTCTCCGAGGTGAGCGGGCTGGAGATCGAGGTCACCACCGAGGAGTACGAGGAGGGCGGCCGCAACGACCGCGTTCGTGAGCTCCCGGGCCAGGTCTCGCACCCGCACCTCGAGCTCCGGAAGGGGCTGACGGAGTCACGGGTACTGATCGACTGGATGCAGGACGTGAGGACGGGCCTGATAGAGCGCAAGACCGTCTTCGTCTTCCTCCTCGATACAGAGGGACTCCCGCAGTGGGGCTGGCAGTTCGAAGGGGCCTATCCGGTCAGGTATTCGGGGCCGGAGCTGCGGGCCGACCGGGGTGACGTCGCCGTCGAAACGCTCGAACTGGCACACCAAGGCCTCTCCCCGATGGACATCGGTGGCTGATGACCGCACGTCCCTACGAGGACGATGTCGAGCACGTCCGACACGAACTGGCTCGTCTCGACGTGTTGCTCCGGGTCCACCTCGAATCGTGGTGGGCCGACGGGGGCGGCGACGAACTCGGCGGGCTCTATATCTCCGACGAGGAGGTGGACCGACTCCTGCGGCTCCCCGACGACGTGGATCGCGACGGCGGTCTGGCTCGTGGCGGGGGCCAAACTGCGACCGGGAACGACCTTCGTGAGCGTCTGACCGCGATCTCACGATCGATCCGCGCTCGAAAGAAAGCGACCGAGAGCGACCTCCGACTCCCGGAACTCGTCGATCGGTTCGACCTCGATCGCGTCCACAGGGACGCGCTGCTGCTCGCGCTCGCCCCCGAACTCGAGCGGAAGTACGAGAAGGTGTACGCATACTTCCAAGACGACGTCACCCAGACCCGCCCCACCGTCGAACTCCTGTTGCAGTTGTTGTGTGAGACCCCGACTGAACGGCTGGCGGCTCGCGAGGCCTTCTCGTGGCGCTCACCGCTAGTCCGGAGCGGCTTGGTTACGTTGACGGTCGACGGCGATGCGCCGCTCCCCTCGCAGTCGGTCGCGATCGACGAACGCGTCGTCGACCACCTGCTCGGCGCGGACGCGCTCCCCGCCGACCTCTCGGCGGTCGCGACCGCGATCGAGCCGGAGCGAACGGTCGACGGGGTGGCCGTCGATCCGGACACTCGGGACACGCTCGAACGGATGGCAACCGCGCGCGATGACGGTTCGCCGTCGCTGGCGTACTTTCACGGCCCCGACGGCTCGCGGGCACACGCCGCGGTCGAAGCCGTCTGTGGCGACCGAGGAGTCGACGTGATTCGGTTGGACGCCGGCGCGGTAACCCGACACGATCTGACCGTCTCCGAGCCGGGCGCCCCTCGACTGGACCTGCTCGTCCGCGAGGCGCGGCTCCGCGACGCCGCGATCCACCTCTCCGACGTGGACGCGGTCTCAGACGCGGATGCGGGATCGAACGGTGACGGCGACCCACGCCGCGCGGACCTCACCGATGTCGTCGCGGAGCTCGCCGCCGGCCTCGGACGGTTCCACGGACCAGTGTTCGTCACGGGAGAGCGGTCCGTCTCGCCGCGTCTCGGCGCGCATGTCGACGACCGGGACGTCACGATTCTCGCGTTCGACGGGCCCTCCTACGAGCGGCGGCGAGAGCTGTGGGCCGGCGTCGAGGGGCTCGAACCGGATCCCGAGGAGCTCGCCGCGAAGTTCCAGCTGACGGCCGGCCGGATCGAGGACGCCGTCGCGACGGCCCGCGCGATGGGAGACGGCGCAGGACTGTCGACCCGGGCCGTCTACGCGGCGTGCCGGGCGCAATCTCGCGAGCGGCTCGGTTCGCTCGCAACCGCGGTCGACACTGGATACACCTGGGACGACATCGTGTTGCCGTCGGAGACGATGGCGCACCTGCGGGAGGTCGCCGCTCACGTCAAACACCAGGGCCGCGTCTTCTCCGACTGGGGGTTCGAGGCGCGGTACACCAACGGACGCGGTCTGACAGTCCTGTTCACGGGGCCGTCGGGGACAGGAAAGACGATGGCCGCCGAGATCGTGGCCGGCGAAGCCGGACTCGACCTCTACCGCATCGACCTGGCGAGCGTCGTGAGCAAGTACGTGGGGGAGACTGAGGAGAACCTGCAGGCCGTGTTCGACGAGGCGGCGGGGAGCAACGCGGTGCTGTTCTTCGACGAGGCCGACGCGCTGTTCGGGTCGCGCTCCGAGGTCAGCGACGCCCAAGACCGCTACGCGAACGTCGAGGTGAGCTACCTGCTCCAGCGGATGGAGGCCCACGACGGCACGGTGATCCTCGCGAGCAACCTTGAGGAGAACATCGACGACGCGTTCCTCCGGCGAATCAACGTCAGCGTGGAGTTCCCTATGCCCGACCGGGAGGCACGCGAGCGCATCTGGCGGATCGTCTTCCCGGAGGCGACGCCGACGGCGGAGCTCGATATCGACTTCCTCGCCGGGTTCGACATCGCCGGCGGAAGCATCAAGAACGCGGCGCTGACCGCGGCGTTCCTCGCGGCCGAAGACGACGAGTCCGTCAGGATGAAACACGTTGTGCAGGCACTGCGCCGAGAACTGGAGAAGTCGGGCCGTCTCGTAAATCCGGCCGACTTCGGCGAGTATCAGGGTGTTCTGCAGCGATGATCCGGGCCAGTTTGTCCCCTGATACGACGGACCGAACCATGCCGTTCGGCGTCGGTGCCCTCCGTACTAGATTCGATCAGAGAACGGGAGGGAACGCGGCACTTGTCGCTGTCGAACCGGAACGGCGATCGGGATGCATCGATCAGTCCGCGGAACAGATTCCCCTAGGAGAGGGATGGTTCCGGCTTCGAGGAGAGCTCGCATCTCATTTGATAAGACGTCAAAACAGCCGTACTGCACGTTAGTCACACACTCATACGGGGTACACAGATGGAACTCACTTCGACCGGCCACGACAAGGCTGATAAGATCGCATCGGCCCGACAACGCGACGACGCGCGGACGTCCGATTCCTCGAAGCCCGAGGCGGGAACCGTTGCCGCGCTCCATCGGGCGGTCGGGAACCAAGTCGTCCAACGTATGCATGAGAACGGTGGCATACGCGATGGCATCACCGTCAGTGATCCCGGTGATCCGGCGGAACGAGAGGCCGAGCGGGTAGCCGGACGTGTCGTCGATCGGACCGAACCGGTACCGTCGGGATCGGCGAACGAGGCTCACCTCGGTGGTTCGGTCGGTCCGAAGCTCCGCGCGCCGGATCCACGCTACTCCCCGCGGCGGACAAAGGGAGCGTTCGAGTCGGCACCCGATGACCCCGTGGAAACGAGTATCGATCGACTCCGACAAGGCGGCCACGAACTACCAAGGAACGTCAGAAATCGATTCGAATCGGCCCTTGGTGCCGATCTCAAACGGGTGCGGATCCACACCCGGGGAACGGCTGACCGGGCAGCCCGATTTCTCGACGCTCGCGCATTCACGATCGGGAACCACGTGGTTTTTCGACGGGGCGAGTACGACCCGTCCACGCCCGATGGCAGGCGACTACTAGCCCACGAACTCTCACACGTCGTCCAGTGGAAGGGCGATCCGAACGTCGTCCACAGACAGGCGACGCGATCGGGGACGATGAACCGGTCAACCGGAAAAGAGAATGACCGGAGCAACCGATACGCGAAGGCGTTAGTCAACTGGCTCGGCGAGCAGGAGGACGGGAAGGGAACGATTCCGCTCTCGACCTCTCAGGAATACAAGGCAGCGAACGGAATCTTCACTTTCGACGTCGACGGCGAACTCGTCCTGATCCCGTCTCTTGCGACGGATTTCGAGGGGATCTCTATCACGTGGAAACCGCGTAGCGGCGAGGAAGGCGAATCAAACCAGACGTATTCTCTCGATATCGGTCCACAGAAGACCAGTTTCAACTGGACCTACGATCCCGATCTCTGGACGATCGAGATCGGAACGGCGGGGAGATATGGCGACAAGCAGAGCGGCGAGCAGGGCGACGTGTACACGAAAGTACGGGCCGATGTTGACATCGCACAGCTCCTCGTTCACACGCTCAGTGGCGGACTCATGGAACGGGTCGAGGAGAAGACGAACGGTGCCGTCGAGCTCATCATAGACGGGATTATCGGATTCGAGTTCCGATTCGGTGAGGGAAACGACGCCATCGAACTCCACCAGAACTACGCCGACCTCAAACTGGGGTTCAAAGTCGATTTCTGGAAACTGGTCGAGGAGATGAAGGAACGGGAGCGGGACGAACAAGAATCGGACGAACGGAAAGACACCGAAGAACCGGGCGGCTACACACCGGAAGCCGGCATCGGTCCAGTCAGTACTTCGTCCGACTTCGGATTGTCGTTCGAAACGGGAGCCGAGTTCCAAGCCGAGACCACGTACGGCGAAACGGACGGGGCCTCGGTAGAGCCGACGACTGCCGAAGTCAGCACGGAGGGATACCTCTCGATGCAAGTCGGGTATTTCACCGTCGATCTGACGCTCTGGAAGGGCGAGGCGGAGTCGGCGGGGACTCTGACCGAACGGCAGGCGATGAGGGACCGAGCGTTGGCCTCGGGACTGATCGATGCGATGGAGACGGTTCCCTTGGAGGACCTTCGCGGCGCCGCGACGTACGACGAGATGGCGTCACTGGTTGATACGATCAACGAGGCTTGGGCCACCGCACCGGATCAGTACATTCGCAACGCCAAGTCGACTATCACCGAATCAGGTTCCGTCGTCGATTGGGAGTGGCAAAATAACTATCCGATGCTGTTCCGGGAGGTCGGTGGAGTCGACTACTTCAGCGTCTACTCGACGGTCCATCATATACTTGAGATTGCACGCCGACAGGACCCGGCCGTCGAGCGGAAGGTGGCGGTCATCTCCCGCTGGCCCGGACGCCACGGCGTGGAGATATCCGAGCGTCACCGCAAAGCACTCTTGGACTGGCAAGTCGCCGTCGATACCGCCGAGAGACTGGCGATGCGGACAAATGGCGGTGTCTCACGCTCGGAACTTCTCGAGGACGCCGTCAGTCTCAAGAGTCACGTCGACATGATGCTCGAAAAGTACACCGTAGCGACCCTCGAGTACGTCGGTATATACGAGATGCTCGTGAACATCTCCGGTCTGTCACCAGAGCGTATCGTGCGGGAACTCACACGGTTACAGGAGCGCAACAGGCAAGCGTCGCCTTCGGGAAACTGAACGGAAACGGACTATCCCCATCGGCGAGACGTCCGTATTCCGAGTATCGCTTCGGTCCCCTCGGGGAACATCCGCCCGGTCGATGTCATGACATGACGGATACCGGCCAGTCGGTAGGGGTATAGCCAGGTATTGTTCCGACGTATCGATCCGGAAAATGTTTGACATAAATGCTACAAAAACTTTTTGTAGAGGGAGGTGGCCTATTTGACAGACAATTGTGAACAATAATGGCTCAACACTATGAGACCGTAATTAACCTGTTCGGCCCGTAATAATCCCATGACTGAGGACAGTTCGGACACCGATCGCCGCCGCCTCCCGCGATTCGTTCGAGACATCGGTGTCCTCGGATCCGCTGGACCACGCCAGCGGTCCGGCATCGGGGTCCTCCCGACGTTCGACGGTGTTCTCAACGTCGGCGTCGATGGCGCGGGCGGGATCCCGCCCGCGCTCAGCTACCTCGCACTCCCCGAGATCGTCGCCAGAGGGCTGCACCGCAACGGAGGGACGGGACCGTCTCCGCAGATTCCGGACGCGGCACCGTCGAGTTCGGAGTCCCGATCGCCCGACAACGGAGCAGACACGAAGGTGCATCACGTGCTCCGGAGCGACGGCGACGAACTGGGGGATCGCCTCAGGTCCGATACCGGTGATTCGCGGAACGGCGAGCGATCCGCCGGCGATGGGACCTCCAGCGAGGGGACAACCGGCCGAGAGAGTGCCGTCGGGGGAACAGTCGACGAGCGAACGACCGCCGAGACCGGTCGGAACCGATCCGATCCGCCCGGCGAGACGACCGACTCGACTCCGAGAGTGCTCGACGGGAACTGGGACGGCCGTGGCAGGCCGACGACCGCGACTGCTCGGCCGCCGACGGTGCTTGCGACCGCGTCTATCCCGGGGCGCGCGGAGCATACGGATGGTCCGTCCGGCCGCTCAGCCGAGGCGGCTCCGACGCGACAAGCCGTGAACGACCCGGATCGATCGGGAGGCGACGCCCGAACACCGGTGGACACAGAGCGACGCCCGGGATCGGCGGGTCGGTCCGAGACCGTCGATCACTCGCTCGACCGCCGGGACGGAAGCGACGGCTCGCCGGGACGAAGCGCCGGTGGCGACGGCACCGCTGCCGCCGACCGACATCGCTCGGAAATAGGGGTCGAAACGCTCGATGACGGAGCCTTGACGGTGGCGTCGGCCCGACGCTCCGGCGATGCGTCGGGTTCCGGGACCACGCCCCTTCCGAGCGATCGCGGCGTCTCGCTCCCGGACTGGACGTCCGACCGACGCGGACCCGAAACCGATCGCGGAGCGTCGACGCCCCGATTGACCGTTCTCCGGGGATCCATGTCCGGCGACTCGGACGGGGGGCCGACGGCCGGTGGACACGCCGTCGGTGGGGGACGAAGCGGTCGACACGTGGGGACGCCCGATGACGGTCCCGCGGGATCCGGTTCGTCGGCGACAGGATCGCCCGGCGACGGTTCGATCGGCACCGGTCCGATCGGCGGTCCGGAGGCATCGTCGGTCGACCGACAGGCCACGGCGCAGTTCCCGTTTCCGCGGAACCTGTCGCTGGAGGGCGGCGGCCCGGACACGCGGTTCCTCGAGGAGGTGTACCGCGAGCTGACCAAGAAGATGCGCACGGAGCGCCAGCGGGGTTGGTACTGATGTGCCGCGTCGTGCCCGACGGCGGACTGGCCGACGCGACGATCCGCGTCGAGAACGGGAACCAGTCGGGGACCCGGATCTCGACGATGTTCAATCCCACCGAGTACAGCAGGAGCAAGAGCATCGAGTACGGTGAACAGGACATCGCGGGGCTCGGATCCCCGGTCGCGCAGTTCGTCAGTGGTGAGGCGGAAACGCTGTCGATGGAACTGTTTTTCGACGCGTCGGAGTCCCGCGGCGACGTCACCGACCAGACCGACCGGCTCGACATCCTGTTGTCGGTCGACGAGCAGCTCGGCGCGCCGCCCTTCTGCACGTTCGTCTGGGGTCGAGGTATCGAGTTCCAGGCCGTCCTCGAGAGCGCCAACAAGCAGTTCACCATGTTCCGGCCGGACGGGACTCCGATCCGGGCAAGAGTGGACGTCACTTTCCGGGAGTACCGACAGCCGAGCACGGAGCGTCCGGGCGGGAGCGCGGATGGGAGCGACGGAACTGGCCGTCGAACGGTGAAAGAAGGTGACACACTCTGGGGGATCGCGAAAGAGGAGTACGGCGATCCGACGAAGTGGAGGCGTATCGCGTCGGAAAACAACATCGAGGACCCCCGGTCGCTCCAGCCCGGGACCACCCTCACGATCCCATCGAGCCCGCGATGACCTTCGCCGACCTCGCGGAGAAACACGACGAGTTCTACGCGCCTACGTTCGAGGTCCGCGTCGGAAACGCGACCCAGGGGTTTCCGTCACCCGATCGATACACGGGCGACGAAGGCCTCGTCTCCGGGCTCAGCGTCGAGACGTCCGCGGGACGGGGACGGATCAACCGGTTCTCGTTCGAACTGAACGACGTCTTCGACCGACAAGACGGTCCGAACGGTGCGTTCGACGAGGGCGTCCGGTCGGCATTCACAGGGGGGAGCGACGTAGAGATCGAGATGGGGTACGGCGACGGGAAGACGACGCTCCTCCGCGGCCGGATAGACTCCGTGAAGCCAAAATTCCCGGCCCAAGGCGCGCCGAGCCTCTCGGTCGAGGGATATGACTTCCTCCAAGGGCTGCGATCGGGCACTGGGTCGGGACACTGGGAGGACACCGACCTCAAGTCTATCGTCACAGACTTAGTCTCGGACCAAGCGTTCGCGAGCACAGAGATCGACACCGGCGGGGTCTCGATCGGCAACCGGCAACACCCCGAGACGAGCGACTACGAGTTCCTCAAGCGGCTCGCGCGGGAACACGACGCCGAGTTCTTTTCGAGGGCCGGGACGTTTCACTTCCGCAGACAGTCCCTCGCGTCCGAACTGTCGCCGGAAGCGGAACTCCGGTACGGACGGGCGCTGCGGTCGTTCACGCCCGGCACCGCGAATCCGCGTTCGGGCGATTCGGATAGCGGCAGCGGCCGGGTCGGAACGGTGGAAGTACGGCACAACGACGAGACGAAGGGCGAAGCGATCGTGGGGACAGCGGAGGTTGCGGGCGGCGGCGAGCAGACGCGAGTGGAGACCGTTCCGGTCCGCTCGCAGGCCGAGGCGGAACAGCGTGCACGCTCGATCGCCGGTGAGATCGAGCGAGTCGGCGACGTGCAGAGCCGGACGTCTGAAGGTCCCGGCGGTGACAGACGCGCCGGCAGTCGCGGGGAAACCCTCGGGCTCCCCGAGATCCAGGCCGGGCGCGTGCTCGATCTGGGCGGTCTCGGCTCCGAGTTCTCCGGCAGCTACTACGTGGAGTCGACGACCCATCGAATCGACGAATCGGGCTATACGACCGCTTTCGAACTCCGGAGGCTATCCAATGAGTAACACAGAATTCGACACGACTGGCGATCGCAGCGGCGTGGCGGTCGGTATCGTAGCGGCGAACGATGACCCCGAGGGGCTCGGCCGGGTGAAACTGACGTTCCCGTGGCGCAAATCGGACGCGGAGAGCCACTGGGCACGGGTCGCGACGCCCATGGCGGGCGACGAGATGGGAGCCTACTTCCTCCCGCAGGTCGGCGACGAGGTGCTGGTGGCGTTCGACAACGGCAACATCGACCACCCTTACGTCGTCGGGTCGCTCTGGAACGGCGACCAACCGCCGCCGGAGGACGATTCCGACGGCGAGAACGACGTCCGGACGATCAGATCCGAAAGCGAACACGAGATCGTTCTCGACGATACGGATCAGGAGGGGAAAGTCGAGATCACAACGAGCGCCGGCCACACCATCAGTCTCGACGATAGCACGGGCTCGGAGACGATCACCATCGAGGACAAGTCGGGATCGAACACTATCGAGTTCGACGCGACCCAAGGTGCACTCGATATCACGGCAGGGACGTCGCTCACGGTGGAAGCACCGACAATCGAGCTCGCGGCCGATGGAAACCTCACCGTCGACGCCGGGGGCGTGTTGACGCTCCAGGGAAGTCTCGTGAGTATCAACTGACCATGCCACCAGCAGCACGCGCCCTCGACCAGACGGCACACGGAACGCCACTGTCCGGCGCCGGCAGCCCGGACGTGATCATCGGCGGCCAGCCGGCCTGGCGGGTCGGCGTCGATTTTCACGCCTGTCCACTCTCGAATGGACCGGTACCGCACATCGGCGGCGTCGTCACGGCCGGCAGCACCACGGTGATCATCAACGGCGTACCGGCGGCCCGCCAAGGCGACGTCATCACGGAGAACGGTCCGCCGAACACCATCGCTGCTGGCTGTCCGACGGTGATGATCGGATGAGGGGACCGCCATGACCGAGGACTTCCTCGGTCGCGGCTGGAGCTTCCCGGTGACGACCGACCGGGAGGACGCGATGGATCTCGCGGCGGGCGTAACCGACATCGAGCAGTCAATCCGCATCATTATCGGGACGGCCAAGGGCGAGCGCGTCATGCGCCCGGAGTTCGGCTGTGGAATCCACGAGTACACCTTCGCCGCGGTCGACACCACGACACTCACGCTCGTCGAGTCCGCCGTCGAGGACGCGCTCGTGGAGTGGGAACCCCGGATCGAGGTCCTCTCGGTCGATACCGACACTGCGCGGCTCGCGAACGGACGTCTCGACATCGGTGTCGAGTATCGGGTGCGGCGGACGAACACAGAGCGGAATTTGGTCTATCCGTTCTACGTCGACGGAGGTGAGACGTGATGTCTGGGCCGGATCCCGACGGGCGGCGCCGGGAGGACCTCCTCGACCGCGCTACGGAGATCGCGCCCTACTACACCGACAAGTGGGACCCCGAGGGGGACGACGCCGGCGCCGCGCTGCTCGAGCTGTTCGCGGAGCTCGCGGAGACGGTCACCAAGCGGGTGGATCGCCTCCCGGAGAAACACCGGATCGCGTTCTATGACGAACTTGGGTTCAGCCAGCGTCCTCCCCAAGCGGCCAGACTCCCGCTATCGGTGACGGTCGCTGATGGCGTGACGGACAACGTGGTCGTTTCCGCGGGTACGCAGGCGATCGGCGGAACCCCGGAGCGGACCGTCGAGATCCTCGACGGCGACGGGTTCGAGGCGACGCCTGCGAGGATCGACGGAATCTACAGCGTCGCGCCCGAGGAGGGGGAAATCTACGAGCACGCCGACCTCTTGGAGGGCGATGACGCCACCCTCTTCCACGGGCCCGAGGGCCGGCAGGAGCACCTGCTCCATGTCGGCCACGCCGGCCGACTCACCGTCGAGGCGTCCGTCGACGCTCCGACGACGATCCGACTGACCACGGCCTCGCGGACGCCGGCGCGGAAGTTAGCCGACGACCTCGTCTGGGAGTTCTACGGCGAACGGGACGGGACAGAGGACTGGCACCGGATCGGTGCCGTCCCCGTTTCGCCGGGCGACGAGGATACCGAGGAGACTGAGGAGTTCATCGAAACCGTCCGGGAGCCTCCAGGGACGCCCGACGAGGAGGTCGAGCGGATGATCGAGAGCGCCCGTGCGAGTACCGAGGCGCCCGACGAGGAGCTCGCGAGGATGATCGAGGCCGTTCGAGAGGGTCACGAGGGGCTCGGAGGTCAGCGGGAACGGATCGAGGCGATACTCGATCGAGAAGGCTGGGAACTCCTCGACCCGTTCAGGGAGGACGACGATGACAAGCGGGCCGACGCGATCGCTCGACGGCGGATCGACCTCGAGATCGACGGGACGCCGACGGAAACGGCGGTCGACGGGACCGAGAGCAAGTGGATCAGGATCCGACTCCCCAAGTCCCAGTGGGGATCGGAGCTGCTCGACACGCGGTTCGGACGGGAAACGGCCGCGGACGAGTACGTGCCGCCGGTCGAGATCGGTCCCCTTCCCGCTGGGTCGGTGCCGATAGACGCGCTGCTGACTAACGACACTGAAAAGCAGATCCCGCCCAATTCGGACGGATCGACGTCGACGGGCGATTCGCCGACGGCGGACCCCGGTGAGGAGTGGTTCTACCCGCTCGGACGGGCGCCGCGCCGGCAGGACGCATTTTATATATCCTCCGAGGAGGCGTTCACGAAGTCGGGAGCGACGGTGTCTGTCGAGCTGGGGGGCGAACCGGGCTCCGAAATCGACTTCGAGATCAACCCGGAGGTCGCCTGGGAGTACTGGGACGGCGACGCGTGGGGACGTTTGGAACTGATGGCCTCGGTCGACGAGGCGGTCAAGGACCTCTCGGCCGCGGGCAGTGTCGAGTTCCCCGTTCCCGACGACCTGGAACCGACCGCCGTCGCCGGACACGATGGCCACTGGGTCCGGGCGCGACTCGTCGACGGCTCCTACGGACGCTACGAGGCCACCCGAGCGGGCGGCGGCACCCCCGAGGACCCACCCGATCCGGAGACTTGGACGACCGAACACGCAGTCCAGCCCCCGGCGTTCGAAACTCTCGAGGTCGGGTTCGAGGAGTCCGGTCTCCAGCGACCCGCGTCACACGTGATACCGAAAAACAACCTCGCGTACGGCCGGGATGTCACGTCCACCCGCCGGTCCCGCTTCCGACCGTTCGTCGGGCCGCCGGACGACGCACAGACACTCTACCTCGGGTTCGATCGCCCGCTCGAGGACGGACCGGTCCCGCTGCTGTTCGACGTCCGCGAGGTCCAGTACAGCGAGGGGTTCTACCCCCGACTCCGATGGGAACGCAGCTCGGACCACGGGCGATGGGAGCGCGTCGACGCCCGCGACGGTACCGAGAGCCTCACCGAGCGCGGCATCGTTCGCCTGACGTTCCCCGAGGCCACGACCGCTACGAGCCGGTTCGGCGAGGAGCGTCACTGGCTTCGCGCGCGAGTCGCCGGATCGCCGTTCGAGCGGCGGCAGAGCGAGACCCATTCCTCGGACGACGACGAAGCGGACGGCCAGTCGTTCGACCCGTGCGGACGGACCGTCGGGACCGACCCGCCGGCGGGTGAACCAGGAGAGGAGCCACCGGAGATACGGGGGCTGTACCCGAACACCGGATGGGCGTACAACGTCCGCACGGTCAGGGACGAACGCCTCGGATCGAGCGACGGTCGCGGGAACCAGACGATGAGCACGTCTGAGCGACCCGTTCTGGACGTCGAGCTATGGGTCGACGAGCACGACGTGCTATCCGAGAGCGAGCGCACCGAGCTCCACGCGTCGGAGAGCCGTGACGTCGAGGTCAGTCGCGGAGCCGACGGCGAGATCACGGCCGTCTGGGTCCGCTGGACGGAGGTCGACGCGCTGACCGGCTCCGACGCGGAGGACCGCCACTACACGCTCGACCCGATCGACGGGCGGATCCAGTTCGGAGACGGCAACGACGGTCGGATCCCGGCACGGGGACGCGACAACATCAGGGCCACGTACCGGACGGGCGGCGGTGCGAACGGGAACGTTCCCGCAGGGGCCATCGAGGAGCTGAAGACCGCGATCCCGTTCGTCGACGCGGTGGCGAACCCGCTTCCCGCGGACGGCGGCGCAGACGAGGAGCCGGTCGAGGCGGTCGTCGACCGCGCGCCGAAAGAGTTGCGCGACCGCGGTCGCGCGGTCACCGCGGCCGACGTAGAGCGGATCGCTCGCGACGCGTCCCGACGGCTCGCGCGAGTCGAGTGTATCCCTTCGATGGACCGGAGCGGCGACCGCGCGCCCGGTTGGGTGACGCTCCTCGTCGTCCCGGCGGCGCCGGATGAGAAGCCCGTCCCGTCGGTCACGCTTCGCGAGGAGGTGTACCGGTCGGTCAGCGAACGGGCGGCCGCCACGCTCGTCGCCGACCCGGAGCAGCTGGTGGTTCGCGGCCCCACCTACGTGCCCGTGTCGGTCGAGGTGGACGTGGCAGCGGCGGGCGTCGGCAGCCTCTCGCGGCTCGAGGAGACTGTCCGATCGCGGGTCGCGGCGTTCCTGCACCCGCTCTCTGGCGGACCCGACGGCGAGGGCTGGGCGTTCAGCGAGACCCCGTGTCACTCGGAGCTGTACGGACTGCTCGAGGGGATTGACGGCGTCGACCACGTCGAGGACCTCGTGCTGCGGTTCCGAGGGAGCGACTCGACGCTGACCGTTCGCGACGGCGACCCGATCCCCAGCATGTCGACCGACGCGCTGGTCCACAGCGGGACACACGAGGTCCGCGCTCGCCGCGCGAGCCGGACCGGGGGTGCGTAGATGGGACTGGACGTTCCGGACCTCGACGACCGCGACTTCGAGGACCTGCTCGAGTCGGCACGGGACCGGATCCCGGTCCACACCGACGAGTGGACCGACCACAACGCTCACGACCCGGGCATCACGATCCTCGAGGTGCTGGCCTACGTCGTCGAGTCTGACCTCTACCGGCTCGATCGGATCACCGATCGCCATTTGGAGAAGTACCTCGCGCTGGCGGGGGCCTCGCCGCGCGGTCCGGAACCGGCGACGGCCCGTGTCCGGGTCGATCCCCCGCCGTTGCTCGTCGGACGGACCGTGCCCGAGGGGACGGCGCTCGTCGCGACCGACGCGACGGACGTCGAACGACCTTTCGAGACGGACGCACCGGTGACCCTCTCGGACGCGACCGTCGGCGCCGTCGTCGCCGACCACGCCCGCGGCCGGACCGACGCCATGTCCGCGAATCGCACTGACGGGCTCTCGTTTTCACCGTTCGGCGAGACGGCACGCGAGGGGAGCGCGTGCTACGTCGGGTTCGAGGGCGATCCCTTCGTCGGCGGCGTCCAGCACCTCGCCGTCGAGTACGACGACTCGGGCATGCCGGCGCCCGCGAGCCACGGCGATGAGGCGTCGACGTTCGACCCGTCGGTCGCGGTGACCTGGGAGTACTGCACCGACTACGATCGGTGGCACCGCCACGACGCCTGGTCCGAGCTGTCGGTGCTCCGGGACGACACCGATGACTTCTACGCCGGCGGGATCGTGGAACTGGAACGCCCGGCGGACTGGGACCCGGACCCGGCGTCCATCCTCGATCACCCACGTGAGCTGCGGTGGATCCGTTGTCGGATCGCCGACGGCGGCCACGAGGTCCCGCCCCGGCTAACCCGGCTGTCGACGAACGCATTAACGGCGACCCACCGCGGGCGGGTCACAGGCGAACCCCTCTCGCGCGTGGGAAGCGAGGGAGTCGACGGCGGCGATCTCACAACGGCCCGTCCGGACCAGACCTTCGCGTTCGACCGCGCGCCGGTGCTGGAGGCGACCGTCACCGTCGGCGGCGACGAGTGGACCCGGGTCGACTCCTTCGACGCCTCCGGGCCGGAGGACGCACATTACGTGCTCGATCGCTCGACCGGACGACTTCGGTTCGGAGACGAGGTCCACGGGCGGGTGCCCGAGCCGGATCAGCCCGTCGTCGCGGAGCGGTACGTCCACGGCGGCGGCAGCGACGGCAACCTGACACCTCCGGTCCGATGGCGGTTCGCGGCCGACGCGTTCGACGAGGGCACGGTCGAGGCCGACGCCGTCGACGACGTGACGTTCGCGTTCGGCGGCGCGAGCGGCGGCCGGGACGCCGAGTCGATCGAGGACGCGCTCGCTCGCCTACAGCGCGACAGGGAAACGCCCTATCGGGCGGTGACCGCCGAGGACTACGAGTACGTCGCCACCCACACGCCGGGGCTCCGCTTCGGGCGAGCGACGGCGATCACCGAGCGGGTCGACGGCGGTTCGGAGGGCCGCGAGGGGTGTGAAGCCCACAAGCGCGTTCGCGTGATCGTGGTGCCGTACAGCACTCGGGACCGACCGGAGCCCAGCGACGCGTTCCTTGAGGCCGTCCGACGGCACGTCCAGAAACACCGCCTCCTCACCGACCGCACGGCGGTGGACCCGCCGACGTACGTCGGCGTCGGCGTCAGCGCCGATATCGAGGTGTCGTCCGGCTACTCCGAGGCCGACCGGATTCGGGCGGTGGAGGTAGCGCTCGACGCGTTCCTGGATCCGCTCGACGGGTTCGACGGCGACGGTTGGCCGTTCGGGCGAGCGGTGTACCGCTCGGAGGTGTTCGAGACCGTCGACGCGGTCGAGGGCGTCGACTGCGTCTCCGACGTCTCCCTATCGCCCCGTGGCGAGCGCGCCGTCGACGCCGCGGGGAACGTGCTGCTCGCCGACGAGGCGCTGGCGTACGCGACCGACCACGACGTGACGGTGCGCCGGGACGACGGCGGCTGCGGAGGTGACTGGCGATGACGTTTGCCTTCCGGGGAACCGCGACCGACGAGGGGTGGCGATCCTGGCAGGGGAGCAACGTCGCGGTCGAGGCGGGCGGCATCACGATCGCGCCCGCGCCAGAGCCGGCGTACGTCTCTCCCGACCGGTTGCCGCCGGAGTTCGAGCCGGTCGACGTCGCGGTCGACGACTGCGGCGACCTCTACCTGCTCGCGTCGTCGGGCGACCTCTACAGGTACGATCCGGTTCGCGAGGCGGTCGACGCCCTGTCCTGTGCCTGGCGGCGCGAGACCGCGGGACCGGCGACCGCGATCGCGGTGACCCGCCGAAGCGTCTACGTCGCGGGCGCGGCCGGCCACCTCCAGGCGTACGCTCGACGCTCGCTGCAGACTCGCTGGGTGCTGACGGACCCCTTCGAGTCGCCCGTAGGACTCGAACGGTCGGGAGACGGCGTTCTGCTCCTCGACGGTGGCGCCGACGGAACGGGGTCGATCGCGACCGTCGGCCATCGCGCCGACGTCGAACGCGTCGTCAGGGGTATCGAGGATCCCGTAGACATCGCCGCGGAGGGGAAGACGACCGTCGTCCTCGCCGAGCGCGACGGCTCGCGGGTCGTCGAGCGATACGACGCCGCATTCGACGAGGTCGGGGCCGAGACGGTGCCAGACGACGTCGACGCCACCTGTCTCGAGGCGGAGGCGGACGGCAACGTCCTCTTGGGGGTCGGTCCCTCGACCGCCGGAGAGCCGGGACTGTTCCGTCTCGAATCGGGAGCCGTCCGGCGACTGGACGGCCTCTCGGCGGTCGCGTCGGCGCTTGCGCTGTCGATCCGCGGCGCCCGCGGACGCCCGCCGGGGCTGTACGTCGTCGCGAGCGAACCGGGCGAGCCGGGACGCGTCCACTTTTTAGAACGGACGACCAGACGGCGGGTGAACCCGACGACGGACCGCTACGACGCGCAAGCGGTCACTCGGATCGACTCGGGGGAAGTCGGCACCGAATGGCACCGGGTCACGACCGAGTTGACGGTCGGCGACACCGGATCCCAGGTCCGGCTCCGCTATCTCGCGACCGACGACGCCGACCTCAGGTACAGCGACGAGTCGGTCGCGCTGGAGGCGGTCGACGGGATCGGTCCGACGTACGCCGATCGACTGCGGGCCGCCGGGATCCGGGGACTCTCGGAGCTGATCGAGCAGTCGCCCGAGCGGGTCTCGCGCGCGACCAGCACCGAGGTGCTGGACGTCTCGGAGTCGCGGGTCGCCGACTGGATGGACGACGGACGGTCGCTTCTCGCGGCCGCCGACGGCCCGGTCGACCTTCGGGAGATCGACGGAATCGGCCCGACGTTCGCCGGACGGCTTCGGGACGCGGGCGTCGGAGACGTGGCGGCGCTGGTCGACCGCTCGGCCGCGGCCGTCGCGCGGATCGTCAGCGCCGGGATCTACGACGTCTCTCGGTCACGCGCCGAGGCATGGATCGAGAACGCACGGGCGCTGCTGGCGGAGCGAGACGACGTCAGGGGTCAGGAATGGACGGAACTCGAGCGTCCGAACCCCCGTGACGCCCTGCTGTCGGACGCGGAAGGCCGGTACCTCTGGGTCGAGCTCGAATTGGTGGGCGACGCGTCGACGACACCGCGCGTCGACGGCTTCCGTGCGTACTTCCCGCGGCAGTCGTACCTCCGACACCTCCCCGCGATCTACCGGGAGGACTCCGCGAGCGAGGCGTTCCTCGAGCGATACCTGTCGATATTCGAGAGCGTGCTCGTCGACATCGAAGAGGAGGTCGATTCGATCACGCGGTACCTCGATCCCGCGGGCGTCCCGCCCGGGGCGCTGTCGTGGCTGGCCGACTGGCTGGCGGTCGAATCGGGCCCAGCGTGGCCCGAGTCGGCGCGTCGGGAACTCCTCCAGCGCGCGCCGACCCTGTTCAAGAAACGCGGCACGCGCGAGGGGCTGCTGGCGGTGATCCGACTGTACCTCCGACACGCGGCCACCGAGAGCGGAACCGGTGAGGACGGGGCCGGAAACGATCGACCCGGAGATGACCGAAGCGGCCCCGGGCCGATATTCCTCTTCGAACCCTCTGATCTGGACTGTATCGATACCTCCGAGGTGCGGGCGGTCTACGAGCGGCTGCTCCCCTGCCCGCAGTGTTTCATCGTGCTCACACGCTCGCGGTTCGACGAGGACGTCGTCCAGACGGTCGATCGGATCGTTGACCGGGAGCAGCCCGCACACACCGTCGGGCGAGCCGTCCAGTTGCGGCCTTGGATCGAGCTGGGCGGACACTCGTACCTCGGCGTCAACTCTCGGCTCCCGGACCGCGAGTTCACGGTCGAGGACGCCAGCCTCGGGAAGGACTCGACCCTCGGGAGCCACGAGGACGACGGTCGGCTCGGGATCCGGGCGCGCATCGGCACGGACACGACCATCTCCTGATCGAACGGGACACGAGTTATGACAAACCACGACACGATCGACGACGGCACCGAATGTGGGTTGCACCGCTTCGAGCGCAACCGGTTCTTCCACGGGAAGCTGATGACGGCCCGCGACATGCAGGCCGAGCAGCGATACCACCGAAGCCGGCTTCGGACGCTCGCAGAACACGTCACCGGCCGCGGCATCGTTAGCGGGTTGGAAACCACGGTCGAAGCGGACGACGGCTCGCTCGTCGTCACGATCGACCCCGGGCTCGCGATCGACGGCTGCGGGCGCCCCATCGTGGTCGCGACGCAGACGACCGAACAGTTCGATCTCGACGAACTGTCGGACCCGGTCTCGCTGTACGTCGACTACGACGACTGCGTCAGGGAGACGGTGCCCGTTCCGGGCGCGGAGGACGCCTGCGAGGAGGAGTGCACCTACAACCGGATTCTCGAGATCTTCGAGGTGACTCCCGAGAGGGATCCGCCCGACGATCAAAAGCCGGTGGAGACGATCGAGTTCCCGGAGCGGAGCGACTACGCGACGGACGGAGACGCCCGTGACCCGACGACGATCGACGGCGACGACGACACGCTCCGACGGATCGCGACGTCGTACGACCCCGACGACACCGACGACGAGACGACCGGCGACCGCCGGATATTCTTGGGCCGATTCGGATCGGACGAGAACGAGAACTGGTCGCGGGTCACCGGGTCGGACGTCGAGGCGCGTCCACAGGTGTACACCAACGACATGCTGTACGCCGCGATCGCCCGCCACGTGGCGGATTTCGACAATCCACACGAGGTGATCGCCGCCCAGACCGGTGCCCTCGTCAGCGTCGAGGGCGTCTCGAACCCCGGCGGGAACGTCGACCTGTTCTCCTCGGACGACACCATCTCAGCAGCGGGCATCAACGAGGGCAACCGGACCGGCGTCGATCTCAAGATGGGCGACGGTCTCAGCGACCGGCTCTCGGAGCTCGAGAACGGTATCAGTGACCTCGAGAGCGATGTCGAGACCCTCGAGAGCACGGTTGGTGACCTCGAGAGCGAGGTCGGGGATCTCGAGGCGCGTCTTGACGCGTCGCATCGGCAGCTGTTGCGGTCGACGCTTCACCACAAGCGGCTTTCGTTCCGACTGCTCGTGGAACGGTTCGACGTCCGGCCGGCGGCGGAGGTCGTCGAACTGACGACCGAAGGAATCGAGGAGGAGGTGTACCGGGAGCCCGAGGAGTACGTGGAGTTCATCGAGGAGTTAGTGGACCTGGAGAGGGCCGTCGCGGACGCCATCTCGGATGTCGAGGCGGTCGATAGAACCGGTCTCGATCAGTACGCGAACGCAGTCGAGGAACTCCGGCGAACTCTCGACCGGGGCCCCGAAGAGTTCGACGAGCGCGAGTTCTTCACCGCCGTGGCGCGCGCCCAGGAGCTGGTGGCCGAAACGGTCGAATGGATCGACGCAAGCGCCTCGGACGATACCAGACCGACCGAGGAGCCGGTCGACGAACCGGTCGACGAATCGACCGGCGAAGACGCCCTTCGGGAGTCCATGGTGATGAAGACGGAAGCGTTCAAACTGATTCGTGACCGATTCGACGTCGGATCGGCGGACGAGGTGCTGGAGATTACCGATCAGGCTCTCAACGAGGAAGCGTACACCAGTTCGACTGCGTATCGCGGATTCATCGAAGAGGTCGTCCAGTCAGAAAAGGGAGTGGTCGAGGAACTCGTTGACTCCCGGGCGGTGGCGAACTCGATCGGCGACTACTCGAGGGCCGTCGCCAGTCTGGAGCGGTCCGTCGACGAGGAGGCGAACATCACGTCGCTGCGTGAGAGGCAAGTGACCGTCGCGGAGCAGGCCCGCGCTCTGGACCCGGAAGATGAGCAAATCGAGAGCCCGATCATGCCGAGCGAGCTCACCGTCGAGCAACTCCAAGAAGAGGTTGCGGGGATCGAACGAGTGCAGGACGCCAAGACCGTTTTGGCCCTCGAACTCACGACCGGAGATCGATCCACGGCCAAGAACCTGATCCTCCAACGGATCCAGCAACTGGAGGCGTAGCGGTCCGAGTTGGCTCGTCCCGCCAACTCGGACGGCGGTCGTCAGTTCGATCTCTCCCGTACCGCGTGAGCGCCCGACCACTTACTGTGCTCAAGGAGTTGTTTGGCGCCCGCTCTCGACAGAGTTCACTTCATCGGGAAATCCGACTTCGAGCAGTACCGTTCTGCTAGTTTGTCAGCGCACAGGGCTACATATATCGGCTGCTAGTCGATGGCGACTTCGACGAACACGATACCCACGACGACGTGATCGATGCTGGCACGCAGTCAACTCCGATTCGTTCAGCGCGTGGAGTCCAATTAACCCACCTGATAAGCCCGCAGAAGCGGACCGAATTGCCGCCCTACGGGGACTCCGATGGCTCGGATCACTCTCGCAGATGTGGCGAACAAATCGAGGGGCTCGTCGCCGAGGACTGCTAGTAGTTCTAGTTCACGCCGCACCGCAGGCGAAAGACTGAATGAGTGGCGGCGAATAGGTCCTACTGAGCGCGGGTGCTAGGAACATAGTCCAATCAGCGGGGATACCACGCCCCGCCGTATATGGTGTCGAGTTGGCAAGGGATGATCACCGCTGCTAACTCGACGGCATAATAACGGAGTATGTTCCTGCGTGCTGAGCCCGTTCGACCATGCTGCCGTGGGGACGGGAAGCAGCACCCTCAGCGGAACATTCGGAGCAGAGAGAGAAACCGTTCGTTATCAGAGTCACGTATCCAGTTTTCCAGCGACGGATACGCAGGCGTCACCCGATCGCTTGGCTCGTCCGTTGGTAGAATGCCAGCATACCAGCAGTACATCCGTTCAGCTTCCGTGTCGCCGTAGGCGCTCTCTTGGGAACGCATTTGGTAGGACAGTTCCGATTGGGACCTTCCCTCGTCTATCGCGCTCCACGGCGCGGTGTCGTCCCGAATCACTCTGATATTGAAGTAAATATTCGGGATCACAGATGTCGTAAAGAAGTGTGAGAGGTACTGGCTGGTCAATCCCCCGATCATCGCCGTCGGGTAGTACCACCACATCTTCGGAGCGTGGGTTATCGTCGGGGACTGGGACTTCGTGACCGAACAGTCGTCGCTCGCGAGCGCTCGAAGTAGTTCCGCGGCATGCGTCTCTCCGATCGTGGAAATCACGAGAGGCTCATCCCCCTCGGAGAGCAGTTCTTCGAGCAGTAGCGCCGCATTCACTGCGTGGAGATGGGTCTGCGTCTGCTCGGCGCCGCGTTTCGATTTGGTTGCCACCGATAGACAGGTCGCACTCGCATCGATCGTCGCTTCGTACAACTCCTGGTCGGCATCAACCTTCGAGTGGTGGTCCTCCGAAAAAGGGAGGTAGGGTGAATCTTTTGTTGAGTCCAGCAGTGAATGGAGGAGTTCTGGCTCTTCCGAGCGTGATGCACTCACAGCTGTCGTGACGACGAGGTCATCACGATTACTTGCACAGAGGACGATAGAGTCGGTGTAGTCCTCTTCATCGACCCTGAACGGTTGCACTGATGTAATGATTCGTTTGAGAAGTCTTAAATTTTCACTTCAAATCGACCGTGGTCTCACTGCCGGCCAAAGCGCTCGGATGCTTGCTCTAACCTGTCTTTGATTTCCAGCAACGTGATTTCTGCGTCAGAGTCGTGCGGAATGACGACCCGATTCGAACTCTTGAGCTGTCGCCATTCATAAAAGAAGTCATCAAGATCGTCTATCAGTTCTGGATCGACACCGCTGGGTGACCGCCGAGCTTCTGCCTCAAGTGACTGTACGAGCGACTGGAGCGTTTGAAACTCCTGTCCGTCCAGTTCGAATTCTATCCCGTCTCGGTCACCCTGAGTCGCCAGCTGGTAGTCCAACTCGAAGGTCAGTTGCCGAACCACCGAGAGGACCGACTCGTACCAGTCCTCGACGGCATCCTCCCGTCGGAGTTCTCGCTCCGTTTCGACGATCCGGCGCGTTTCGCGGACGTAGAGTGCGGTGAGTACGACGAGTATTAGCGAACTCAACCCCGAAAGAGTCTCTACTGCAGATCCTAGGTCGGTAAAGTAGGTCGCCAGTAATGCCTCGAATAGATAGAGAAAGACCGCGAGGTACACCAGACCGATGAGTGCGTACAGAGCAGTTAGCGCATAGTAATTTGAACCACTCTCGCGCTCGTTCCGCGTCACATGTACTCCGGTAGGGACCATCGAATATAAAAATACTCTACGGGGGACTCTGAGTCATACAGACTAGAAGGCGAATACACCCGCCTTTAGGCGGGTGATGAAGCCGACATGGTGGGAAGCAATCCACTAGCCGAACGTTTGTA
>Ga0207714_1000517_pt1 | contig 26401 bp, 34 predicted proteins | sample PonA232FremontCA_2_FD_187270 | JGI IMG/M metagenome (GOLD analysis project Ga0207714, IMG submission 187270) | Marine sediment microbial community from Fremont, CA, USA - Pond A23 Sediment 2 (SPAdes) | ecosystem: Environmental > Aquatic > Marine > Unclassified | place: USA: Fremont, California...
CTCGCTGTAGTGCTCCGTCAGGGATTTGAACCCTGGTCCTCGGCTCGAAAGGCCAAGATGATTGGCCGGACTACACCAACGGAGCGCATCCTTTCCTATCCCGGGTTTGTGTATAAAACCGTCGAATCGGGTGCCCCGATGGGGGCCGTACTCATACCCCGACGGCAGACCATTGGAGAGACTACCCAACCTACTCTTCGTCCACTTCTTCCTCTTCTTCGTCCGCGGCGCCGGTATCGTCGGCCATCCTCGTGACGTCTACATTATAGTGTTCGAGGATATCCCGGCCGAGAATCATGGGATAGTCCATATGCCCCCGATCCTCGAGGCTCGCGGCGACGGTGTGACGGTCACCCCCGATTCCGACGACGATGTCGACGACCGGTCGTGACTTGCCGCCCTTCCGGCTCCCCGATCGCACCTTCGTCATGCTCTTGATCGGCCCCGCACCGATTTCGGCGGCGAGGCGAGTGTCGATGCTCGTTCGCGAGGCGCCGGTGTCTGACTTCGCGAGGATTCGCTCCGTTCCGCTCGTCCCGCTCACGAGCACCTCCTCGGTGTAGCCGATCGTGCTTCGATCCCGTTTCGCGGGGGGTTCGATGGCCGGACCGAGCTCGGGCATCGAATCGTCGAGCACGCTTCGCTGCGGGTCGAGTTGCGTTTCGTCCACTGTGCCCCCGGCGGTTTCGATGGCGAGTTTCGCGATGTCAGCGCCCGGGTTGATTCCAGTCGCCTCGAAAAAGCCCCTGAATCCGGCGGTCGGGTTGACTTCGAGGAGGTGCCATCCGTCCACTCCCTCCACGAGATCGACACCGGCATAGTCGAGGCCCAGGATCTCCGTCGCTTCCGTCGCCATATTTTCGACGATGGCGGGTAGATCTTCGACGACTTCGAACTCCCCTCCCAGCGAGACGTTCGTGCGCCAGTCGTTGTCCGGGGCGTACCGACGCATGGCTCCGAGAACCTCCCCGTCCACCACGTACACGCGAAGATCCGAGGGGTGGACCGTCTCGTCTTTCTCGATGAGTTCCTGCAGGAACGCATAGCGGTTCCCGACCAGCGGGTTGACGGATTCACCTTGCCCGATCTTCCAGGTCCCCCCGCCGTGGGTCCCGATCGCGGTTTTGTACACCACCTCCTCACCGAACGTTTCGCGGAGTTCGTTGAGGCGCGTCGCATCGAGGGCCAGTGCCGAGTCCGGAATGCTGACGTCCGACCCCGCGATCGCGGTCGCCGTCGCGAACTTGTGGAACGCGGTGAGAACGTTTTCGGGTCGATTCAACATCGGGCGCAGTTGCCCCAGGCTTTTGGCAAGCCCCAGGAGTTCGGCTGGTTGTTCCGTGTTCGAGAGCAGGAGTCGATTGACGATAACGTCGACGTCCGGTTCCAGTGTGACCTCGCCGTCCTGAATTTCGACGACGAGCGTTTCGGCTCGCAGCCAGTGGCCGCGATGCCCGAGTTCGTTGACCGTATTGAGGATAGCTTTGGTTTCTTTGCTGTTGTGGAAACTGAGAACACCGACTGAAACGGAATCGTCCATACGAACAGATCGGTCGCAAATGATATAAACGCGCTCCCGAGACGCAATGGCCGCTGGCAAACGGCTTAATGCCCACGAAGATAAGGGGGACTATGACCGGGGAGTCGTTCACGTACAGCGGCGGAAAAGTCGAGCCGGGAACGGCGACGACCTTTCAATACAGCATCAGTGAGACGTATCTCGGAGATCCGGTTCGCCTCCCGGTCTCGATCGTTAACGGCGCCAATCCGGGCCCGACGGTTTTCATGACGGCGGCGACCCACGGGGACGAACTCAACGGAATCGAAGTCGTCCGCGAAGTCGCCCTCGACTGGGACCACGAGAATCTCCATGGCACGCTGATCTTGCTCCCAATACTGAACGTGCCCGGGTTTTTGGCACAGCAACGCTATCTGCCGATTTACGATCGCGACCTCAATCGGTCCTTCCCCGGCGACAGGGAGGGAACGAGCGCCAAACGAATGGCGCATACCATATTCACGAATTTTATCGAACCCGCGGACTACGGAATAGACTTTCACACCTCGACCCGCGGCCGGACCAACATGCTTCACGTTCGCGGGGACATGGAGAACGAATCGGTCGCACGGTTGGCCCAGGCCTTTGGTTCACATGTAATCATCGACGCCGATGGCGCCTCGGGCTCTCTCAGACGGGAAGCGACTGACGCCGGAACGACCACGATAACCGTCGAAATGGGCGAGGCCCATCGCTTCCAGCGGGAACTCATCGACCGAGCCCTGCAAGGGGTCAAAAGCGTGTTTGGTGAACTCGAACTCCATCCCGGCGAGCCGGTTCACTGGCCTGGCTGGCGGACCACGATCGGCGCGGACGAGAAAACCTGGTTGCGAGCCGAGAGCGGCGGCATCGTCGAGATGCACGCTGAACGCGGAGAAGTCGTTGGGGAAGGTGAGCGGATCGCAACGATCACGAACCCGTTCAAAACCGACCGGACCGTCGTCGAGTCACCGTGGACGGGTTTGCTGGTCGGAGTTCTCGAAAACCCTGTCGTCTATCCGGGCAATCCGCTCTGTCACCTCGTCGAGTTGGACGAGGAAACTCGGACGATCATCGAATCCGGATAGGTCACAGAAGCCATCGACCTGAGAGGAAAGGGAGTAACCTCTTTGTGGAGGCCTCCGACATGTGTGGTATGGGAGCGTCATTCGATCGGGGACTTATCGAGGACTTCGGACGGTGGCGAACCTTCTCCGCCGGGATGTGGGCCTGGGTGCTTCACAAGGTCACGGGGTGGGTTCTCGCCGGGTACCTCTTCGCCCATCTCGCGGTTTTGAGCACCGCGATTCCGGCGTCTTCGAACCCGGAGGCCATCGCGGCCAATGCCGACCTGTACACGCGCACGATCCAGGGTCTAGAGGGGATCCTTCTCGTCCGGGTGCTCGAAATCGGGTTGTTGGCAGCGGCGGTCTTCCACATGGTCAACGGGATCCGGCTCCTGCTGGTTGATCTCGGGATCGGCCTCGAACGGCAAGCTGAGGGATTTTACGTCTCGATTGTCGTCACCGTGCTCGTAACGCTCGTGAGTGTTCCGGTCTTCTTGCCCCCGGAGGTAGTTCCCTTCTAATGGCTCGACCACGGAGTCGGTTCGAATCGGGATCGGTCGCCTGGTTCCTCCAGCGAGTCACGGCAGTCGTTCTGCTGTTCGTCCTGGCCTTTCACTTCCTCTGGCTGCACTTCGTCAATCACGCAGCAGATGTCACGCTGTGGGGATCAGCCCTTCGAATGGACCAACTGGTCTACTTCATCGGGATGGTCGTGTTTCTCGTCACGGCAGTGTATCACGCGCTCAATGGCATCTACAACGCGTTGTTGAACTGGGGACTTTCAGGGCGGGCCCGCCAGGTCTCCTTCTGGGTCTTTGCCGTCGTTGGAGTGGTTGCGATCGTTCAAGGCATACGCATTGCATTCGCGATGGCGGGGGTGGTCACTCAATGAGCGGCGACGGCAAGCATCCTGCTCCGGCCTCGAATTCGCCAGCGACCGATCAGGAGGACCAACAGGCGTCGCCCGGGGGCAGGACCCAAACGGAGGAAGAGACGGTCACGCTCCAGGTGTATCGCTACGATCCGGACGTCGAGGCAAAACGGACGGGGAGTTTCGAGACGTTCGAAATCCCGGTTCACGAGGGGATGACCGTTCTCGACGCGCTCATCGAAGCGCGGGACGAACACGACTCCTCTCTAACCTTCAGACACTCTTGCCGCCAAGGGGTCTGTGGCTCGGACGCGTTTTTCGTCAATGGCAAACAGCGCTTGGGCTGCAAAACCCAGATCTCGGAGCTTTCCAAGCCGATCCGGATTGAGCCCCTGCCACATCAGCCGGTCATCAAAGATCTCGTCGTCGAGATGGAGGGGTTTTACGAGCGAATGCAGGCGGTCGAGCCATATTTCGACCCTGACGATCCACCGCCCGGGGAATTAGAAGAGCGGAAACAAACTCGGGAGAATCGCGAGGATGTCAAGTTGAGCACGCGGTGTATCTGGTGTGGGGCCTGCACCTCCTCGTGTACTATCGCGAGCGACGAAGATGTCTATCTGGGACCAGCGGCGATTAACAAAGGCTATCGCTTCTATGCGGACGATCGGGAGGGAGACGAAAGAGGAAAAGAGCGATTGGAACTGTTGACCGAACACGACGGCGTCTTTCGGTGTCAGACCCAATTTTCCTGCACGCTGGTCTGTCCCCAGGACATTCCACTCACCGAACACATTCAGACGCTGAAGCGGGACGCAACGAAACGGGACCTGAAGTTCTGGTAGCCATGCACGAACACGACGTACTCGTCATCGGTGGCGGCGGAGCGGGACTACGAGCGGCCATTGCGGCCCACGAAGCGGGGGCCGAGGTCGCCATCGTCTCGAAACTGCATCCGGTCCGGAGTCACACCGGGGCCGCAGAGGGTGGGATCAATGCCGCACTCCGGGAGGGCGATTCCTGGAGGGCCCACGCCAAAGACACGATGAAGGGGGCTGACTACATCGCCGACGCCCCGGCGGTCGAAACCTTTGCCAGGACCAGCCCGAAAGAGGTCATCCAGCTCGAACACTGGGGCATGCCGTTCTCCCGCGAGGAAGACGGAACGGTCGCCCAGCGACCGTTTGGCGGGCTTTCCTTCCCCCGAACGACGTATGCTGGGGCCGAAACTGGCCACCATCTCCTTCATACACTCTACGAACAAGTCCTCAAACGCGGCATCACGGTCTACGAGGAGTACTTCGTCACCCGACTTGCCGTCACGGACGAACCGGACCCGGCGGACCGAACCTGCCACGGGGTCACAGCCATCGACGTTCGAACTGGTGAGGTCACGGGGTTCCACGCTACTGGGGGCGTGATCCTCGCGACGGGTGGCCTGGGACAGGTTTACGAACACACGACCAACGCCGAGGCGAATACGGGAGACGGGATGGCGATGGCCTATCGAGTCGGCGTGCCCCTCGAGGACATGGAAATGATACAGTTCCATCCGACGACCTTGCCATCGACTGGGGTCCTCATTACCGAAGGCGTTCGAGGGGAAGGCGGTCGCTTGTTCAACGCCGAGGGCGAGCGGTTCATGTTCGAGCGAGGGTACGCGCCGGACGAGGGCGAACTCGCGTCCCGGGACGTAGTTTCGCGGGCGGAACTAACTGAAATCCAGGAGGGGCGGGGCTTCGAGGACGAATACGTCAAACTCGACATGCGGCATCTTGGGGAAGAACGGATCATGGACCGCCTGGAGAACATCCTCGGCCTGGCAAAGCACTTCGAAGGGGTCGACCCGTTGGAGGAGCCGATGCCGGTGAAACCGGGGCAACATTACGCCATGGGCGGGATCGAGACCAACGAATTTGGTGCTACCTGTATCGACGGGCTCTATGCCGCAGGCGAGACTGCGTGCGTAAGTCTGCACGGTGCGAACCGATTGGGTGGGAACGCCCTGCCCGAGCTCTTCGTCTTTGGCGCCCAGGCCGGCCGTCACGCGGCGGGTGAGGACCTCGGAAAGCCGGAAATCGAGGTGGGACCGGCGACGACTGCCGACATTGAGACCGAATGGCCGACCGACCTCGGGACCGACACCGAGGCCACTGACGTAATTGAGGATGGATCGTCACTCGAACCGGGGACCCTTCTCGAACGGGCCGTCGAGGCAGAGCGGGAGCGGATCGAGACGCTACTCGAACGCGATACCGACCGTTCTCACGTCTCAGTCCGGCAGACTGTCCAGGACACGATGACGGCAAACGTGAACGTGTTCCGGGAAGCTGAGAGTCTGGAGACGGCCCTGGAGGACATCCAAACTGCAAGGGATGCCTACCAGGACGTCGCCGTCACGGACCCCTCGCGGACCTTCAACACGGACCTCCAGCAGACCCTGGAAACCCGAAACGTGATCGACCTGGCTGAGGCGATCGCGATGGGTGCCCTCGCGAGGCCGGAATCACGCGGGGCTCACTGGCGTGCGGAACACCAATCCCGGCGGGACGAGGAGTGGCTCAAACACACGATCGTCAATTGGCGAGCCGGCGACCCCGAACTCGCCACGAGGGGGACACTCCTCGAAAGTGAGTCCGTCAGCTATCAACCCGAAGAGCGGTCCTACTAAACTTTTCTGAGAGCGTTCATACGGTCGATCCGTGTTTCGATGAGTTGGGGCGTTCCGATATCGCTTCGCACGCGGAACCCGTCCCCAATGTCGGTGAGTGCCAAATCGGCCCGCGATTCGGCTGCTTCGATTGACTTCCCACGACCGAGGACGGCAAACGAGCGAGAGGTCGTCGTGTAGAGCCCGTCGTCTCGATCGTCGACGGAGGCGTAGTACAAATCCGCTCCGGGGATGTCCGTGACGTCGATGTCGACTTTACTACCGGCCTTCGGATCACGAGGGTACCCCGCGGGGACGGCGTATTTGCAAACCGTGGCCTCGGGCTTGAAGGAGAGTTCAGGCGGAGCGCTGCCATTCCGAGCCGCTCGGAGGACTTCGATGAAGTCCGTTTCGAGGGCCTGGAGCGTGTTCATGGCTTCGGGGTCCCCGAACCGGACGTTGTACTCCACGACCTTCGGCCCGTCTTCGGTCAACATGAACTGTCCGTAAAGCACACCCCGGTAGTCGTCGAGGGCAGCAACGGTGGCATTGAGGATTTCGACGGCGTCTCGATACTCTTCCTCGGTCATGAACGGGAGGGTTGGGATTCTGGCACTGTAGGATCCCATTCCGCCAGTGTTGGGGCCCACACCGCCCTCGTAGGCCCGTTTGTGATCCTTCACTGCCGGGGTCGGATGCAATTCGCCATTCGAGACGAGGGCCTGGATGGTGACCTCCTCCCCGACCAGGCGGTCCTCGATGACCCACTCCTCGTACTCGCTCCGTTCGATATAGTCGATCGCTTCCTGATGGGATACCTGATCGCCCGTCACCCGAACCCCTTTGCCGCCTGTCAGCCCGCGGGGTTTGACTGCCAGGTCTTTGTCGACGGATTCTACGTACTCGATCGCTTCCGCTTTACTGTCAAACGTCTCGAAAGCGGGTCTAGCCTCGATGCCGGCGTCTTCCATAAATTGCCGCTGATAAGCTTTGTCTGCTTCTAGTTTAGCCTGTTCAGCGAAGGGCCCGAAGGCAAAGATTCCAGCGTCCGCGAGCGCGTCCACGACGCCAGCTGCGAGCGGACTTTCCGGGCCGATGACGGCGAGGGTCGCGTCCACCGACGTGGCATACTCGACGACCGACTCCAGGTCAGTTTCCAAGCCCGTTCGGGTCCCGTCGGCGAGCGCGGCGATACCCGGGTTTCGGTTGCTGCTGTATGCAAACAGCCGTTCGTCAGCGAGCGCTCTGGCAATCGCGTGCTCCCGTCCCCCGCCGCCGATCAGTAGAACCCGCTCTTCCATACCGCCCACTGTAACCAAACGTGTGTAAGTGTTGCCCCGAATGCGGGTAATGTATACAAGAACTTGGTTATCCTCGTTCGAATTCCCCGCTGGTGACCCTGACCACGACAGTTTCCTCGACGTCGGCGAGATCGTATTCGGGAATCGAACCGTTTCGTCGGGTGACGTACATCGGCTCCAGGAGGGTGCCATTCTCCTCGCCGTACACTTTGAGGTATTCGCCCGTCTCTGCCGGCTCGATCTCGCTGTTTCTGATCGCGCCAGCGAGATCCCTCGACAGCCATTCGGTGGCACTCACAGAGGGGTCTCTGAGGAGCACTTCCGCCGTCGTTCTGGCCAGGTACCAGGATAGGTCGTTGAGAAGGGACATCGCCGCGCCCAAACTGACGGTGTCGACGGCGATGCTGTTCTCGAAGGGCTCCCGCATATCGTATGGACTGAGGGCTGCAGTAGCGGTGTCGTACTGGAGGAGCGACTCCCGTATGTCGGCGTCCGGCTGGCCGCGGAAACAGACCTCGGTCATTCCGCTTTCGGATCGGTCATCGGTTCGATCGGTAATAGTTCTTCGTCGTCGACGGCAGCGGCGGCGAGTTCGGCCAGATCCGGTTCTTTCGCTTCGACCCGCTCGATCGGGGCTCCCGTTTCTGGTTGATCGGGCGAGAGCATGTCACAGCCCGTGTCGATCGTCGCCGTTTCGTAGGTCCCGATGGCGCGGGCCTCGGCGATGATCTCCTGTTTGTCCATCGTCAACAGGGGCCGATGCACCGGCCAGTCGGTGATCTTGTCCGTGACGTTGAGGTTGGTTACTGTCTGGCTGGACTTCTGCCCGATCGCCTCGCCCGTGACGATCCCCTTTGCACCGGTTTTTTCCGCGATTTCGCCCCCGATCCGGAGCATTAGCCGTCTGATTGTAAGCATCCGCGTATCGCCAACCGCTCCGGCGATTTCTTCGAGAGCGTCACCGATCGGGACGACGTGGACCGCCCAGTCTTCTTCCGGGGCGTATCCCGCGATCGTCCGGATCGTTTCGATCGCTCTGGCCCGGTGGTCGGCACCGCCGAAAATCCCCAGATCGAAGTACACGGGAATGATTGGGGACCCCCGTTTCATGGCCTGCCAGGCTGCGACCGGCGAGTCGATGCCGCCGCTTATGAGCGCTACGAGCGGTTCTTGGGTCCCGATGGGGAGGCCACCGGGACCATCGATACGGTCAAGGAAGACGAAGGCCTCCTCGTCTCTGACCTCGACTTCGAAAAGCACGTCCGGGTTTTCGAGGTCGACTTCCGGTTCGAACCGGTCCTCGACGGTCTCCCAGATGGCCTCGCCCCCGACGCGACCGACGTCCTGGCTCGTAAACTCGTGTTCGCCGGCCCGGCTCGCTTGCACGGCGAAGGAACCGTCATGGTACCGTTCTCTGGCAGTTTCGGCCAGCGCCGTCGTAATCGAATCCAAGGTCGGCTCGACCGATCGAGCCGGACTGACCGACACGACGCCGAAGACCGTCGATGCGGCGTCTGCTGCGGCCTGTGGGGAATCAGTTCGAATGAACAGCCGGCCCCAGTGTTGTTCGACGTGCCCCTCGACCGAACGGGCTGAGAGGGTCGCGCCGAGATTCGACGCCAACGTCTCCTCCATCCAGGATTGTACGTGGGTCGACTTGACCCCAATATCACCGTGACGAACGATGACAACGTCCGCGCCCGGCACCTTCATAAGTAAGCGTTACACCCCCCTGCCTATGCGCCCTTCGGGTTCGGTCCGATTAGAACGTCGAGAGGTTGCCCTCGATGACGTCCTCGGTAATCGACTGGACGTCCTTTAGCTGGGCGTCGACGAGTTCGTGAATTTCCGGTTCGACCTGCTCAAGACTCGTCTCCTCGTCCGTGACGACGTGCAGGTCCGCGACGTGTGGCTCGTCGATCGGACTGCCGATCTGACTGAGCAGTCGGACTCGAAGGTCTCTGATGCCATCGACCTCCTGGACCACTGCTTCGGCGATCTTTGTCGACAGCAGGTTGTAGATCTTGCCGATGTGATTGACTGGGTTCTTCCCGCTGGTGGCCTCCATCGACATCGACCGGTTCGGGGTGATCAAGCCGTTTGCTCGGTTGCCCCGTCCGACTGAGCCGTCGTCGCCCTGCTCCGCGCTCGTTCCGGTCGTCGTCAGGTAGATGGCTCCTTCGCTCGGTTCGTCGGCGGTGTTGACGTGCACGTTCACCGAGCGATCGGTATACTCCGTCGCCATTCCGCTGACGAAATCCCTGATCGCTTCGATTTCCGCGCGGTAGTGTTCCATGTCCGGTACGTACTGATCGACCAGCGCCGCGGCAACGGTGAGGTCGATCTGAGATCCTTCTCGTTTTCCCATGACCTTGATGTCCTGGCCCAAGGCGGGATGGTCGGGCTGGAACTCCTCGCGGAGGCGGCGCTCCGTATTGTAGACGATCCGCTCGGTTTCGGTGAGCGGGGCGTGACCGACCCCGAAGCTCGTGTCGTTGGCCATCGGGACCGATCGTCCGCTCTCGGAGAAGACTTCCTGCAGATCACCCGAACCCTCCCCGAGCCGGACGTCCACGATCACGTCGGTTTCGAGGTCGAGGTTCGGCAGGTTCTCTCGGAGGTACGAGCGGGCCGCCTCGAGTGCGATAGAATCGACCGGGATCGATTCGCCTTCGTAGAACTTGGTGGCCCGACCCACGAGAAGGACGTAAATCGGCTCGATGACCTCGCCGCCGCCGAAGGCCGGGGCTGCGTCACCGGCCACGAGTTGCGTTTCGTCCGTGTTGTAGTGCAGCACCGTGCCGAACCGGTCCACGTAGGTTTGGGCCAGCGCCCGTGACACGGCTTCGGCGATGCCATCACAGATCGAGTCGGGATGGCCGATCCCCTTTCGTTCGACGATCTCGATTTCCTGATCTTCGACCGCCTGCCGGTCGAGGGACTGGACTCGTATGTTCCGCTCGGTCATTGCCGAACGTACCCGATGACTGCTCCTATAACTTGCGAAAAGTTATTCACTGCTTCATATGTCTCCCACGCATCACCCGCCGTTCTCGAGCAGCAACTCCAGGTAGGAGGTTTCGATCTGTTCTGCCGGTTCCAGGCCGAGACGTTTTGCCGTCTTCTCTACCACTTCCCGAGCGTGCTCGAGACCCCCTTCTTTGACTCTGGCTTCGATTTCGACGAACTCGCCCAGGCCCGAAACGGCGTCGAGCGTGACTGTGACGCTGTCGAGTGCGTACCGCTCTCGCTTCTTTTCGACGGTTGCCGCAGATTCGAACCCGAGTGCTTCCAGCGTCGCGGTCAGTTCCTCGGGGGCCTCGATTTCCGTCTCGTGTTCCGTACGAACCTTCGAATCCCCTTCGAGTCGCGGCCCTTTGTAGGTCAGTACCGATTCCGAGCCCTCAGCGCCGGTTTCTTCTCTAAGCCGAAGCGCTTCGTCCCTGGCCGCAAAGTCTCGGTGTGGCGCTGAGAAGTAGACGTCTGCTTGCTCGAACGAACCGCGGTGGGCGGCGTCGAGCCGGTCGAGTTCGGCCGCGACGGCCTCGTGGTCCGCTCGGAGTTTCATCTCGACTTCGTACATAGCAACCCAGACCGGGCCCGGCCTGAAAACTCTCCCGTCAGCCCCCGACCAGCCCGAGTCTGCCTAACCCGCCCATGATTCCGAAGCCCGCAACCAGCGCCATCGAGATAGCGTAGTAGAGCTTGCGCCTGCGGTCTGGCTGGAATGCGGCGGGCAGGTGCTCCCGGACGATGTAGTAGTTCGCGAAGTAGAAAAACACCTGAAGGATCGCCATTAGGGCCGCCGAGAAGACCAAAAGCGTGATCGGCAGCTGACCGATGATCAGGATCGGGATGATGCTCGCCGCACCCATCAGGACGATGAATCCGATCCGGAGGCGGTCGGTGTTCATCTCGCGTTCGAGGATCAGCGGGAGCGTGTCGGCGTTGACACGCGCGGCTCCGTCGGTGACGGTGATGACCGTCGAGAAGAGCGCGGCGAAGGCTCCTGCGATCACGACGTAGAAGGTCCAATCGCCGAAGCCTTCCTGGAGGATGCCGCCGATGGCGAGAGCCATGTTAGCGTCCTGGGGCGGTCGCGGGTACAGGACCGAGGTCGCCAAAAGCATCATGCTCACGATGAGCAGGAAACTGAAGCCAAAGGCCACTCGGAAGTCCCGGGTCCCCGTCCGCATCCAACTGGCGATGTATTCGTGGAACCGTTCGTCGGTCGGATCGTAATCCTGCCGTCGGAGCGCGCGGGCTCCCTCCTTTTTCGCCATGCTCCAGCTGCCGATCGTAACCGTCGTACTCAGGCCGGTCGGCGCGTAGCCGGCGAGCGCCGCAAAGAGACTCAGGAACACCGGCGAGGTGACGTCCGGCACTGAAAACGCGGTTTCAGCGATTCTCGATGCCGATGGCGGAGAGACGAACACGCCGAGGACGATGAGCCCGCCCAGGGCAAGCACGAAGACTTTCATCAGCGTCTCGAGCCACGAGTACCGCGAGACGGCTGTCAGGGCGACGGTCACGACGATCAGTCCGATGTACAGTTGAATCGGCGTGACAGAAGGCATCAGTGCAGCGAGGAATTCCGCCGCGCTGAAGCCCACCGACGCCAGAATGACTGTCCACCCGACCAGATACACCAGCATCGTGAATATCTGCCCCCAGTGGTCTGGCCCCGGGAGGTCCCCATACCCCTCAACCGGGTTTCGCCCGACGCCGTAATTGTAGCGGATCCCAAGTTCCCAGCCGCCGTACTTGGCCAGGAAGATGATCGCGACCACCCATACGCCGAACACCCCATAGAGGCCGCCGAACGTCGGCGCGAGAATGATGTGGCTCCCTCCGATGCCCAAAAGTGCCCACATCAAGGACGGTCCGAGGTGATTCCGGACGAAGCCGCCCCAGTCCTCGGCCGGATAGGTGAGGTCCGGGGTTTCCGCCGACTCGGTCGCCTCCGTTGCTGTTCCCATACCCGATTGTGTTAGGTAATGGCAACTAAACGGTTCCGATGGGGACGAATACCGCCAAGCGGGTCGGATAACCGGACCGTGATTCTTAAGGGTCGAACGGGTTTCCCTTGGAGTATGAGTGACGAACAGACGGACGAATCGGCCGATGATACGGCAGATGACGGGACGGAAGGGCTGCAGGACGGCGACTTTATCGAACTCGCCTACACGGCTCGGACCGTCGAGAGCGGCGACCTCGTCGACACGACTGACGAGGAAATCGCCGAGGAGGAAGGCGTCGACACAGAGGAACAGGAGTTCGCCCCGCGGACGATCGTGCTGGGCGAGGGCCATCTCTTCGAGGCCGTCGAAGCGGACATCCTCGGCAGCGAGGTCGGCGACGAAGGGAGCGTAACGGTGCCCGCCGTGGATGCCTTTGGCGAGTACAACGAGGAGGAGGTCCGCACGGTCAGTGCCGACAAGATCCCCGAGGACGACCGCTATCCGGGTGCCCACGTCGACGTCGACGGGCAGCACGGCCACGTGGAAACGATCATTGGCGGGCGCGCCCGCGTCGACTTCAATCACCCCCTCGCCGGCGAGGACGTCGAGTACGAGTACGAGATCCTCGATACGATCGACGACCGCGTCGAGCAGGCTCAGGGCCTGCTGGCGACGTACTTCGATGTCGAACTCGACATGGAAATCGAGACCGACGAGGTCGAGGAAGAAGTCGAAGTCGAGACAGAGGACGAAGACGCGGAGCCGGAGACGGAACTCCAGACCGTCGAGAAGGAGACCCTCTACATCGAAAGTGACCCACAGCTCCAGTTCAACCAGCAGTGGATGATGTCAAAGCAGCAGATCCTCGGGGACGTCATCGAGAAGATCGACGTCGATCGAGTGATCGTCCAGGAGATCATCGACGGTATGCCCGCGATGCCCGGCATGGGCGGCATGGGCGGTCTCGGTGACATCGAAGCGCAACTCGACGACGCTGACGTCGACGCCGACGAGATCATGGAAGAGTTGGACGTCGACGAAATCGACGAAGAATAACTTAGGCGATATCCCGACTCGTATCGACCCGGACCCGTTCGGTGAGATCCAGCTTGATCGTTTCGCCCGGGATCTTTCCACCGCGATACTTCTGGACAGTGAGCCGGCTGTCGATTTCACTCCCTTTCACTTGCACGTCCAGATTCAGGACCACGTCCGCCATGTGCTGGGTCGTCTCCCGGAGCGGCGGTGGCGTCGGCCCTTGGAGTGCGTGAAGGAACGCGATGCCCCCGGTGTTGAGCATGTGATTCCGGATTTCGTTCAACAGCTTTTCGTATCGCCCTCGCTCGGCTCGTTCCAGGGGATCGATCGGGTCGATGATCACCGTCATCTCTTCGAAGGCCTCACGGACCGCCCGGCGGGTTCGATCGATGGAGTCCTCGCCGCCGACGAGTCGGATTTCCGGATCGCCCGTTGGTGCCGTCGTGGCATCGATTGCGTCTGCCACGGCGTCCTCGGTCCGGTCACTCGTGAGATAGAGGGTCGATCTGGGACGGGTCAGTTCGTAGAGGAGCAACTCTCCCTGACTGGCTGCCGGCGCCTGGAACGCGACCACGCTGCCGGCCGGCAGTCCGCCGTCGAGCTCCCGATCGAGGACCTCGACGCCGGTGGAGAGTTTACTCGCCATTGATTGACCCGAGACGTGCCGGCGCATTAAGCGTTCTCCCGGTGTTCGAGGATCGCGTCGTACGCTAGTCTTGCGGCATCGTCGGTCACAGGGTTTTCGACGGTTGGGACGGATTCGATTGGGTCCGTGGTAAGGGTCTCTTTGGCCGTCGATGGGACAGCCTCGGTTTGGTGCAGGACGATACCCGCGATCGGAACCCCGATGGCGCGACTCGCCCGGATCGACTTGACGGTGTCCGTGAGTGCGGCTGGGGTGTCGCGGGCGACGAGGACCGTCTCGGATGCGTATCGAAGGGGCGTAATGGCCCGTTCGGAGATCCCGGCGGCGCCGTCGAGTATCACTGGGCGATCGGTGAAGACGTTTCGCAGAGCGCGGTCGAGATTGACGCCAGGCCTGGCGCCAATCACGAAAACGCCGGGATAGCGCTCCGATTCGGTCGCCACCGTGGCCACGCTTTCACCTGCCTGCAATCGTTCCAGACCGTCGTCATCCACGCCGGCTCTGAGGTGGAGGTTCGGCATGTCGATGTCGGCGTCGATGACGACCGGCTTCCGTCTGCGATCGGCGAGCGCGGTGGCCAACCCGAGGGCCGTCGTGGTCTTCCCGGTCCCACCTTTCCCGCCGCTGACTGCGAGCATACGGGGTCCTGGTCTGGGCCCCTGTATAAAGTTCAGTTGCGGCCGCTGGCAAACGGGGGATTCAATACGCTACCCCGACCTGGAACAAGTAATGCGTCACGACCATGTGATCTCCGCCAAGCAGTTATCCAGGGCGGACATCGAGGCGGTTCTGGACCGGGCCGCCGAATTCGACGAGCACCAGCGGGACGTGACCGACGCCCACGACGGGGCCTTGCTCGCCACGGCGTTCTTCGAGCCGAGCACTCGAACGAAAATGAGCTTCGAGGCCGCGATCAAGCGCCTCGGTGGGGACGTCATCGACATGGGCCCAGTCGAGTACTCGAGTGTCAGCAAAGGTGAGACCCTGGCGGACACGCTGAGAGTAATCGAGGGGTACGCGGACGCGATCGTCCTCCGCCATCCCATGGAGGGGGCGGCGACGATGGCCTCGGAATTCTTGGACGTGCCCCTGCTCAACGGCGGTGACGGTGCCGGGCAGCATCCTACCCAGACGTTGCTCGACCTCTTCACCATCCGGGAAGCAGAGGGCCTTGACGATCTCAGAATCGGGATCATGGGGGACCTGAAGTACGGACGAACCGTCCACTCGCTCGCACAGGCCCTGACGAACTTCGAGACCGAACAACACTTCATCAGTCCCGAAAGCCTTCGCTTGCCCCGCAGCGTGCGATTCGACCTGCACGAACAGGGTGCACAGGTCCGCGAACACGAAAACCTCGAAGAGATACTGCCGGACCTGGACGTGCTCTACGTGACCCGCATCCAGCGTGAACGGTTCCCCGACGAGGACGAATACAAGGCCGTCGCCGGAGAGTATCGCCTCGACGCCGACATGGTAAAGGCCCACAACGAGGATCTCACGATTCTCCACCCCTTGCCCCGCGTCGACGAGATCGCGCCGGACATCGATGACCTCCCGGGAGCGAAGTACTTCGAACAGGCCCACAACGGGGTCCCGGTTCGGATGGCCCTGCTTGACATGTTACTATGACAAAAGACACCGAACTTCGCGTCAGCAAGATCGAGAACGGTACCGTCATCGACCACGTCACCGGCGGCGAGGCACTCAGGGTGCTGGGCATTCTGGGGATCGACGGTGAGGAGGGCGAGGAAGTGAGCGTCGGCATGAACGTCCCAAGCGACCGACTCGGGCGCAAGGACGTCGTCAAGGTCGAGGGGATGGAACTCAGCCAGGAGGAGGTCGACGTACTCTCCCTGATCGCTCCCGACGCGACGATCAACATCATCCGGGACTACGAGGTCATCGAGAAATCACGCGTCGATCGCCCGGACTCGGTCGTCGGCGTGCTCACGTGTCCGAACACCAACTGCATCACGAACGCCGGGGAGCCGGTCAGCACCCACTTCGACGTTCGCGAGGAAGGGGTCCAATGTCGGTACTGCGAGACGATCATCCGCGAGGACATCACCGATCACATCGAAGCCTGAGCCCAGGTAACAGCGGTCCCGCCAGAAAAGGTATATCTCATGCTGGCGTACTTTGGGATATGGGACGCACCATCCTCAAAGTCGGCGTCGCCGTGATCCTCATCGGCCTTATCTGGAAGCTCCTGAAAGACGAGGAGCACGACGAGGGCATCGATCGCATCGAATAACAACCACGATTCTGGCAGTCGGGTTCGAGACCGGTTGACTTTAATGAGCCGGGGAAATAGCCCCCAGTATGGCATTCGAGGAAGACGAGGAGGTACGCCTCCAAGACGAGCACAGCGAGTACGACGGCGAAGTCGGAACGATCACGCAGGTCGTCGAAACGATGTTCGGTGACGCGAATTACACGGTGTCCTTCGAGGACGGCGAGGAAGCCGGCGTCCCCGAAGACCACCTCGAAGGCGTCGAAACCGCAGACGAGTAAGCGGCATGGGCCTCCCCTTCCACTACGTGGACCTTCGGGCGTTCTGCTATGCGACCGAGGACGAGGCGGCGGTTCGCGACGCGCTTCGGACGCTGCTTCCCGAAGACGCCGACATCCAAGCTGCCGAAGGGGAAGGTCATCACGGCGATCGGATCGTTGTTTTGAGCGCCCGCGTCGAGCGCGCTGCGGACATCGAGTCGATTTTCTCTCGCCTCGAGGCGGGCCTTGAGGTCGATCGCATCCGGGCGGAACTCGACGATCGCTTGGACGACAACAACGCCTTATACATCGGACTTGACAAACAGGCGGCCGCTCGCGGGGACGTCGAACTTGGAGACGGCCTTACCCTCCGGGCAAAAGTCGAGGCCTATCCGGCAAAGCGGGAGGCGGCCCTCGAAAACGCCCGCGAGGCACTGGAGTGAGATGTACGAAGCCGTTCGCGTCGCTGCCGACGGCCGGACCACCCCCAGACGATTCGCGCTAACGCTTTCGAACGCGGGTTTCGATGGGATGGTTCTCAGGACTAACCAGTCCGCTCCTATCGATCCACCCCGTGAGTCCATAGCAACGGAGTACGGCATCGACGTCGTGCGGGGGATCGAGATCGAAACCGACGACAAAGGTGTCGCTAGCGGTGCTATCGGGAACTGGCGACCGAAAGCCGAGGTCCTCATTCTGAACGGCCGGGATCCCGAAATGAACCGCTTTGCGGCCGAATCGCCGCGGGTCGACGTCCTCGCCGATCCGATGGGCGGGGACGGCGACCTCAACCACGTGATCGCTAGGGCGGCGGCCGAAAACGGCGTCGCAATCGAAGTCTCTCTGGGGCGGGTACTCAGACGGTCGGGTGGTCCCAGAGTCCAGGCGATATCGAACCTCCGGAAGCTCCATGACCTCATCGAGGACGCCGGCGCGCCATTCGTCGTCTCAGGCACGCCGGAAACCCATCTGCAGGTCCGCGGCGCGCGAGAACTCGTTGCCGTCGGGGAGAAAATCGGTTTCTCCGCCGACGAAATCGAGACGGGGCTTCGGACCTGGGGGACAATCGCCGAGCGGATCAGGGAACGGAGAGATCCAAAGACAGTGGTGCCTGGGGTTACCGTCGAGTCCGAGAAAGACGACACCTAGGATCCGTGGAGTTACAATCGTCCGCGCTTTAGACACGACTGTGCGGCACCTCCCCAAGCACCTTCGGCCACGGTATCGGTATCTCGCCGTCGAGGTCGAAGCCTGGCCGAACGCCGAACTCGATCGCCGGGGCTTTCAGGCGACACTCTGGGCTGCAGCCCGCTCCTTTCTCGGCGACGCGGACAGTGCCGCCCTTGACCTTCGGGTCGTCGCCGCGGACTTCTGGACCGGCGGTGGGGCCGTCATCGTGCGCGTTCGCCGCGGGACCGTGGAGCAAGCGAGAGCCGCTCTGGCCTGTCTCGATGCCGTCGACGGTGAGCCCGTTCGTGTCGGGGTTCGCGGCGTTGGCGGCACAATCCGGGCAACGAAATCCAAGTATCTCGGCGGACCGCCGGAAACGTGCACGACGGAACAGGTCGACTTCAGGGGCGAATCCGGGGAGGCATGGCTTCGAAAGGATCGGACGGACGTTCGAATTGACGGGCAGTTCGTGGGCGCGACGCCCGAGGAACTCTAAATGCAGGGACAACAGCAGCAAGCGTACGATCGAGGTATTACCATCTTCTCGCCGGACGGCCGACTCTATCAGGTCGAGTACGCCCGGGAGGCAGTCAAACGCGGCACGGCCAGTATCGGCGTTCGAGCGGCTGACGGCGTGGCACTCGTCGTGGACAAGCCTCGTCGCTCGCGGCTGGTCGAACAAGATTCAGTCGAGAAACTCCACAAGGCAGACGATCACGTCGGGGTCGCGAGTGCCGGCCACGTCGCAGATGCACGGCGGCTCGTGGACTTCGCTCGCCGACAGTCACAGGTGAACCGGCTGCGCTACGAGGAGCCAATCGGCGTCGAGACCCTCACGAAGGCGGTGACCGACCACATCCAGGAATACACGCAAATCGGTGGGGCCCGACCGTTCGGGGTCTCGCTCTTGATCGGTGGTGTCGAGGCCGGGGAGCCCCGCCTCTTCGAAACGGATCCCAGTGGCACCCCCTATGAGTGGCGGGCCATCGCGATCGGTTCCGACCGTGCCGACACCCAGGAGTACCTGGAAGACCACTACGAACCAGACCTGGATCTGGCTGAAGCCGTCGACCTGGGACTGCAGGCGCTTGGCTCGGTCTCTGAGGAGGGCATGGCGCCGGACGGCGTGGGCGTCGTGACGGTAGACGCTGAATCCGAGCAGTACATTCCGCTCACTGATGGGGAAGTGCGGGAGTACCTCGAGGACGCGGACCTGTTGGCGGAATAGTCTGGTCCGAACTGGTGGCGAACGCCTGCCGGCGAGACGTGCTACATTTTTCACCCCCGCAGTCCTACCTCCGAGCATGATATCACTTGACGATGCCGTGACGGCCCGCCTGGAATCCCACGGGGCCCGGTTCGAGGTCCTCGTGGACCCGGACGCGGCCTTGTCGATCAAACGGGGGGAGTTCGACGGGGACCTGGAAGACGTGATCGCTGCCCGGGATGTCTTCGAGAACGCCTCCCGCGGGGATCGACCGGCCGAGGCCGACGTCGAGAAAGTCTTTGACACCACGGACCCGCTAGAGATAATTCCAGAGGTCATCAAACAGGGCGAGATTCAGATCACCGCCGAGCAACGCCGAGAGATGCTCGAGCGAAAGCGCCGGGAACTCATCGACCGCATCGCGCGCAACGCGGTCAACCCACAGATGGACGACGCGCCCCATCCCCCGGACCGGATCGAGAGCGCATTGGAGGAGACGGATTTCGACGTCGATCCGATGGAGCCGGTCGGTTCACAGGTCGAAGACGCACTCGAGGCCTTGCGGCCGGTCATCCCGATTCGGTTCGACGAAGTGACGATGGCCGTGCAAATCCCCGCGGACCACGCGGGGAGCGCCCAATCCCACATTCGGCAGTTTGGAGACTTAGAAGAGGAGGAATGGCAGGCCGACGGGTCCTGGATCGGCGTCCTGACCTTCCCGGCCGGGCTGCAAAATGACTTCTACGACCTGGTCAACGAACACTCGAGCGGCGAAGCTGAAGTACAGATTGTGCGGGACGAAGACGAAATTTCGCGGCGCTGAACGGTTAACCCTTCTTGAAGCCGACGAGGAAGCCCCCAGTGAAACCGACGCCCACAGAAAGCGTCGAAAGGATCGTGTTCACCCAGGATGGCGGGGTTTGGGCGGAAGCGGTCTCGGTCGCTTTGAGGATGCCACCCGATAGCCGTTCCCAGTCGACCGTGAGTATGCCCCGCGATTCGAGGAATTTGAAAAGCGCCAGTTCGAGCCCCACCAGCACCGCGATCACCTTTGCGATCTTCTTGAAGGCAAAGCCAATAATCGCCCCGATGACGGCCCCGCTCCCGAATTCGAGGCCGAGTTGCGTTGGGTCCAATTCGAAGGCCATGGAGGACCATCGTCCGCTCTCCGATAAGTCTCTTGTGCCCGCCACGACCTTAAGTAAAAGCGTCCCGTACCCCGTAGCACGTGACCGGAACGAACGATCGGGCAATCGTTGCCAAGCGCGTGGACAGCGGGACGCCTGATACCTCCGAAATAAAGCAACTCGCGGCTGCGGCCGGGTACGACGTCGTTGGAGAGTGCACTCAGAAACGCAAGGCTGACCCTGCCCTCCAGCTGGGGGCTGGAAAAGTTGAGGAGCTGACCGCACAGGTTCGGGAGACCGGGGCCAAAACGGTGATCTTCGACAATCGGCTCGGCCCCTACCAGGTCTACAATCTGGGCAACGAACTTCCAGCGTCCGTCGAAGTCAAAGACCGGTTCCGCCTCATCCTCGACATCTTCGGGCAGCGGGCCCAGACCCGCAAGGCACAGCTCCAGGTCGAACTCGCGGAACTTAGATACGAACTCCCGCGGGCGGAGGCCAAAGTCAGCCTCGCCAAACGCGAAGAGCGCCCCGGCTTCATGGGCCTGGGGGAGTACGACGAGAGCCGCGAACAGGACATCAAAGCCCAGATCAGCCGGATTCGGGACGAACTCGAAGGGATCGAGGAAACCGAACAGGACCGCCGGGAGAAACGGCGAGAGTCCGGCTTCGATTTGGTTGCACTGGCTGGCTACACGAACGCCGGAAAGTCCACGCTGATGCAAGCGCTGGCAGCGGACCTCGAAGTGGGGGAAAACGAGGAGATGCACCCCGACCTCGACCCCACTGCCGAGCGCGAGGACCGCCTCTTTACGACGCTCGGAACGACGACTCGACGGTTGGATCTGGAGCGACGGGAGGCGTTGCTAACTGATACGGTCGGATTCATCAGCGACCTTCCCCACTGGCTCGTCGAGTCGTTCAAGTCGACCCTCGAGTCCGTGTATCGAGCCGACTTGGTTCTGCTCGTGGTGGACGTGAGCGAACCGGTAGAAGAGATTCGGGAGAAACTGATGACGAGCCACGACACGCTCTACGAGCGCAACGAAGCGCCGATCGTGACGGTCCTCAACAAGATCGACGTGGTAGACGAGGCAGAACTCGAAGAGAAACGGGAGGCCCTCTCAGCCCTGGCCCCGAACCCAGTCGCAATCAGCGCCAAGGCCGAGACGAACATCGACCGCCTGAAAGCCCGTATCAATCACGAACTCCCGGATCGACAGCGCGAACGGCTGGTCCTGCCCATGACCGAGGAAACGATGAGCGTCGTCTCCTGGGTTCACGACAATGCCTACGTCGATGAGGTCGAGTACCGGGACGAAGAGGTCATCCTCGACTTTCATGCCCGACCAGCGATCGTCGAGCAGACTCGGGCGAAAGCCAGCGACCTCGCCGCCGAAGGGTAATTACAAGGGCCGTTTTTCTTTCGAGACCACGCTCACGGAATCGATAGCTGTGTCGGGATACTGGCCGTCAGCGTCCTTTTCTGCGGCTTTGACCATGTCCCAGATAACGTTGAGGCCGGTCGTCGTCCCCTCCAGGGCTTCCATCTCACAACCCGTTTTCCCGGTGGTTTCGACGGCGACTTCGAGGGTGATCGAGTCGCCTTCGACCTCGAACTCCGTCTCCACGTTCGTAATCGGGATCTGGTGACACATCGGAATCGTCTCCCAAGTGTGTTTGACTGCCTGTATCGCGCCGATCCTTGCGGTCGCCAGGACGTTTCCTTTGCCGACCTCGTCGTCTTGGATCGCCTCGATCGTCGAGGGCTGAAGACGGATTGTCCCTGCCGCAACCGCCCGGCGGGCCGTGTCGGGTTTGTCCCCTACGTCGACCATCTGGGCCTCGCCCGAGTCCGTGGTGTGGGTCAGTTCGTCATCGCTCATAGCCGTTCACCTCCGAGAGCCCGCGGAAGGTAGTCCAGTAGATCCGAGGCCAACAGGCCGCCGTCACGGTCGGCCGCGGCGAGATCACCGGCCACTCCAGTCAGGTAGGCGCCCAAGGCTGCTGCCGGCACTGGATCGAGCTGCGCGTAGAGGGCACTTGTCACGCCCGCGAGCACGTCCCCAGTCCCCCCAACCGTCATTCCGGGGTTGCCAGTTCGGTTGATCCGGGTTCGTTCGCCGTCCGAAACGATGTCCTGTGGTCCCTTCAGGAGAATCGTCTGTTCCAGGTCGGCGGCCAGTGCTTCGGCTTGGGCTGTCCATCCGGACCGGTCGGTTGCGCTCTCGCCGCCGAGTTCTTGAAACTCCCCTCGATGGGGCGTACAGATCACCGAAGCCTCGGTCTCGACCTCCCTGACGGCTTCGAGGGCGTCGGCGTCGACGACGGCCCGACCACGGAAGTCTCGCAAGACTTCTTTCACCGCGTCAATGGATTCTGCGTCATCGCCAAGTCCCGGACCGAGGACGATAACGTCTTGGGCCCTCGCTGCTTCCAGAATCTGCCCGACGTGTTCAGTCCCGATCCGCTCTCCAGCCACCGGTCTGACGATGAGGTCCTCGCTGTAGGACTGGATTTGGTCCGCCACCGACTCGGGCGCCATGACGAACGCGAGGTCGGCCCCTGCCCGAAGCGCCGCCTGTGCTGAAAGTGCCGGGGCACCGGTGTATGGCCCACCACCCACGACCAGCACCCGGCCGAAGTCGCCTTTGTGCGAATCCGCGGGTCGATTGAGACGCTTGAGGTCGCCGGGCCCCACGAACCGCTCGGCGGCTGGTGGAATACCGATGTTCGCCACCGTCACGTCCGAGCGATCGGCAAGCCCTGGCTTCAGGTCGTGAAACGTGACTACTTGATCGGCTTCGACAGCGATCCCGGGCTTCTCACCGGTATCCACGTCCATGCCGGATGGTACGTCGACGGAGATGACGGTCGCGTCGCTCCCGTTGATCGCTTCGATAGCGGTGCGTTCGGGCTCCAGAGGAGCCCCGGAAACCCCGGTTCCGAGAACGCCGTCGACGATTACGTCCGGATCGCCAAGCGCCACCCCGGTCGCATCTCTAATGACTGTCTGCTCGACTTCCGCAGCCCCCAACGCGTCCCACTTCTCCTCGGTCACGTCGCTTCGAATCCGGTCCGGGTGCCCCAGCAGGTGGACGGTCGGCGATCTGTCGGCGAGAAACCGGGCCGCAACCATTGCGTCCCCGCCGTTGTTTCCCCGCCCTGCGACGATCGCGATAGACCCGTCCTCGCCAGTTTGTCGGACGGCTTCGGCGACCGCCCTCCCGGCCGACTCCATGAGATTCGTCTCCGGAACGCCGAGTGCGACGGCGTTCCGATCGACGACGGCCATCTCGGTGCTGTCGATCATGTGCCTGGATACGCGGGCGTCGCTTCTAAATGACGGGGTTAGCCCTCCTGGGATCCACCGTGTCGGTGCCCGGGGTTACTCCTCCTGCTCTCCACCGCCGGTTCGCAGGTGCGTGAAGACGTAGGTCTGGGCGTAACCTGGCCGAGGACCGAGCCGATCCCTGATCGCCCGGGACGTTTCGGCGTAGGAGTCCCCCGCTGCCTCCGGGAAATACTCCTCGATGGCGGTTTGGATCCACGTGTCGAGGGGGACTGGCTCATCGAAATCCATCCCGAATAGAAGGACACAGTCCGCGACTTTGGGGCCCACGCCGACGAATTCAGTTAGTGCTTCCCGAGCCGCTTCGTATTCCATCGAACGGACAGCTTTCAGATCGACCGCTCCGTCTCGGAGCAGTTCGGCAGTTTCAGTGACGTAGGGGGCGCGGTATCCAAGACCAAGCTCTCGAAGCTCGGCTTCGGTCGCTGCAGCCAGGGTCTCAGGCTGAGGGAACCCGTAAACGGTCCGTCCCTGCCATTCGATAGCGGGCCCATAGCTCTTCCTCAGTGCGGTGACCATCTCGTGAATCCGGTCGATACGCATCTGGGCCGAGAGAATGAACGAAATCAGCGTCGGCCAGACCGGTTCGGTCACGATCCGCAAACCAGCATAGCGTTCTTTAGCCGCCTGAACCACCGGCTCAGAGGGGAAGGCCTCGAGTATCTGTGGGAGATCTGCACTGAGTCCAAGTCGGCGGTTCAAAACCTCGGTGGGATCCGCGTTCGAGCGCCAGTCGATCACGCCGTCACTTTCGGTGACTTCGATGATTGTGTCTCCGTCGACGGTCCGATACCACCCGTCTTCGGTCTCGCGCCAGAGAAAGGTCTGCCCGCTCGTGACCGTCGTTTCGAGATCGAATGGCCCTCGAAACTCCGAAGCAGATAGATGGCCCCGCTCCATTGCTGCAGCCTCCGAGATGGCGCCCTATACCGGTTCGGATCGAGGCTAATCTATTTTTACTCGGGCGTCAAAGTACAACATACACATGGATTGTAGGGTCGTCGTCGAGGCGGCAGTTCCGGTATACGACGTGGAAACGCCCCAAGAAGCCGTTCGCATCGCTATTTCGAAGACGGGCGAGATGTTGAACCCCGATCTCAACTACGTCGAGATCGAAATGGGATCGCGTAGTTGCCCCCACTGTGGCGACGAACTGGAACCGGCCTTCGTTGCGGCCGACGAGAGTCTTGTGGCCCTGGAGTTAGAGATGACGGTTTTCAACGTCGAACGGGAGGAGCATGCCTCCCGCATCGCCCGGAAGGAGATCGGCCAGCGGCTCGAGAACATCCCGCTCGAAGTCCTCGAAGTCGAGGTCCTCGAAGACGATACCGAGGAAGAGGAAATCGAAGAAAGCGATCCGGCAGACGATCCGTCGGACAGTGCTGAAGAGGATAGCGAGGAGGACTCGGAGGACGTGTTGCCCGAGTTCGAAGAACTAATCGACGAATAAGGGGCGCTTTCGGAACCGGGGCCGTATCCGGATAGATTTCTCTAAGCAAATATACGACACTGCGGCGGGCGCGTGTCCCGTAGAATCCTTAGTCGGCCTGAGCCGTGACCGTCTCGGTCGTTTCCGGCTCGTCCATCGTGCCTGTGATCCCCTTCGCCAGCGCAAAAACAGCCGCCTTGTGGTCAGTTTTCGATTTGTGGATTGATGTCGGTCGTACACCTTTGGCCTCGTATTCCTCGAGGTCAAGTTCTCGGGAGGAAACTCGCTCGTAGTAATTTCCAACCTCCGCGAGGAGACCATGCAGGTGAATGAGCTCCTGTTTTTTCATGTGCAACCAACTGTAATGACTACGGGGTTATAGTATTACTCTGAGTACCGTTACCAAGGATTGTATCGCCCGTTCTTTCGGTCCTGACCGGTTGAAAGGCTTTTAGGGTACCGCCTGCTGGTATCGATATGGACTACGACGAGCAGCTCGAGCGAGCCCTCGAGGAGAAGCCCGACATCGCCGAGAAGGAGAGCCGGTTTACGGTCCCGGATCCGGAGCTGCGAACCGAAGGCAACGTCACGGTCTTCGAGAACTACCAGGACATTCTTGATACCCTTGGCCGGGATTCCGATCACCTTCTGAAGTACCTGCAGGACGAGTTTGGGACGAGCGCGCAGATCGACGATCGAAGCCGGGCCCGACTGACCGGCGAATTCAACAGTTCACGGGTCGCAGAAGCTATCGACGAGTACGTTCATACCTACGTCATCTGTCCGGAGTGTGGCCTGCCGGATACCCATCTCACGCGAGAACAGGGAGCGGAATTGTTAGAATGTGACGCCTGTGGCGCGCGCTCCTCGGTATAGATCAGGCGAGGGCTTTGAGGTTTTCCAGGTCCCGATCAGTTCGCATAAACTCCGCCGTACGCCGTGTCGCATGACAGTTCGGACAGCTAAAGTTATCCTCGGCTGCTGGGAGCTCACTCGGCGTTTCTTCCCAGGCCTTTCGGCACTCCGGACAGACCAACTGGACGTAGGCCTCGTGTGGCATACAGACACACAGTCGGGGGCCGAAGGCAAAAACTTGCTGCCTAAATGCGTCCGACTTCCTCGACTGCGACGGACTCGACGCCCTCGACGGAGCGGAACGCTTCCTCGACGGCTTCTGTCCCGCCGGCGTCGTCGGGGACGATAACCGTCGGATAAAGCGCTACAAGACCGAACGCGACCTCCTCCTGGTCGACGTCGTTGATCTTCGCGCCCTCGGGAAGGGACCCTTCCAGGCGGTCCTGAAGGACCTCGAGGTCGAGCTCCGGGCTCTGGGGCATGACCTTGATGACGGCTGCGACTTTGCCCATATTATGGCCCCCTGAACCCGCATTCCGGACATTCGTAGAGGGTGCTTTGCTTGCGACAGGTGGCACACCGGTAAATCTGGTGTCCACATTCAGGACACGTGAAGGCCGCCGCGTTCGTCCCGGAGATGTTGATCCCACAGGAAACACATCGGCGGGCCCGGTCTGTCTTGCTCATAGTTGCT
>Ga0207714_1000519_pt1 | contig 26308 bp, 24 predicted proteins | sample PonA232FremontCA_2_FD_187270 | JGI IMG/M metagenome (GOLD analysis project Ga0207714, IMG submission 187270) | Marine sediment microbial community from Fremont, CA, USA - Pond A23 Sediment 2 (SPAdes) | ecosystem: Environmental > Aquatic > Marine > Unclassified | place: USA: Fremont, California...
CCGAGGAGAATAGTGGTGACTATTTGACGAGGAGGATCGGGAATATGGACCGATTCCCACTTGCCGCAGTAGATGAGCCTAAGTCCGACAGACTGCTAGGGCAGGGATTATTCCCCGCGGCGCTCGCCGGCGGGCACATGGGCACGGGCGAGCGCCCGGATCGCGGCATCGTCACCCGGATCCCAGGTCGCACCGCAGGGCTGGTGCATGATGACCTGCCAGGCCTCCAGCGGAACGCGATAGCCGGAGCGCCATTGGCCGCGCTCGCCCACCGCCGCGACGGCGCCCTGGTCACGGATGGGGCCGATATCGGCGTACTGGCGGACCAGTTCCGTGACCGCCCGGGTCAGTTCCGGGTCGTGCACGCGGGTACGCCATTCCGTGGGGATCTCCACCCAGGCGTTACGGCCCCGCCGCACGCAGCGCCAGTCCGGCGCGAGTTCCTCGAGCCGCTGATCGCGTACCCGCGGTTCAGGTTGGCCATCCGCCCAGTACCAGCCCCCGTCGCCCCGTCGCAGGGCACCGTCGAGTTCTGTAATCTCGGGTAAAGTGATACTCATCACGGCGTTCCGTGGAACCCTTGTCTGATCGGTTCCGGTTCCGGGAACAGAAGACCACGCCCAGACGCCCGCTTGCAAGCGCGCACGAACGCAAAGACGATTCTGCCGCCTGCCGCCTGCCGCCTGCCGCCTGCCGCCTGCCGCCTGCCGCCTGCAGCCTTAGAACGTAGGCCGGCTTTGCGCGGTCCGCGCCAATGGATACGGGCCTGGACGCCTCGCCGCGCAATGCCGGCATTCCCCGGCGGGAAATGGCGATGCAAACGGGCATGCCACGGGCCCGGGGAAAACCGGCCTACGATCCTTCGCCCTTCGCCCTTCGCCCTTCGCCCTTCGCCCTTCGCCCTTCGCCCTTCGCCCTCAACCCTCATGCTTCAGCAGCAGATCCACCTCGACATCCACCTGCCGCCCCACGGTATCCCCGGACGACCACTCGCCCGTACCCACCTCCCAGCGCGTGCGGTCCATGCTCAGCCCGCCCTGCATTACCGCCGTGGCCTTGCCCTCGATACGGGCGCTGTCGCCCTGGCGCGTCCAGGTGAACGGCAGCGTGACCTCGTGGGTGTTCGACTTGATGGTCAGGTCGGCGACGGCCTCGTACGAATCGCCCTCTTTATGCTCGATCCGCTTCGTCTCGAATCGTGCCCGGGGGAATTCCTCGAACCAGAACCACGGTTTATCGGCCAGCGTGCTGTCGCGGTCGGCGGACCCCGTATCCACGCTGGTCACATCGACGGTCACGTCGAAGGCGCTGGCGTCGAGATCGTCGGCATGGAAGGTCATATCGGCGTCGAAATCCTCAAACCGGCCGCTGAACTCGCTGCCGGTCTGGGTCGCCGTGAACCCGAGAAGGCTCTCCTCATGGATGACGGACCAGTTGCCCGCATGGGCCAGCGGCGTGGCGGCCAGCAACAGGATTAGGGCACGCGCCAGGTCGGCTCGCATATCGATTACTCTCCGCGAATGGGATCGCTCGCGCGGCTGAAAGGCAGCATCCGCCTGAGCACCGTGTCGCGATTGACGATGTGGTGTTTGAGCGCGCCCAGGACGTGCAGCGCAAGCAGCCCGCAGATGGTGATGAACATCCAGTAGTGGGCCGCTTTCGCGAGATCACCGACGGCGGATTCATCGGCACTCGCAGGGATAATGTCCGGGACCGGGAAAACGCCGTACAGGTCGAGCGGGAAATTGGCCGCCGAGTGGATCACCCAGCCCGACAGCGGCATGGCGATCATCAGCACATAGAGCAGCACGTGGCTGGTGTGGGCGAGGGCGCGCTCCCAGCCGGACATGTCGCTCGGCAGGCGCGGACTCGGGTTGGTGAAACGCCACAGCAGCCGCAGCAGGGCCAGCCAGAGCACGGTCAGGCCGATACTCTTGTGCCAGTAGAACGCCTCCACCTTGGTCGGCGACACGGCCAGACCCTCGGCCCAGTAACCGAGGCCCAGATTGGTGATGATCAACAGCGCGATCAGCCAATGGAAGGCCTTGGCGATCGTGCCCCAGTTGCTCGATGTATTGCGCAGCCGCATCTTTTTCGCCCGGGACGGGCGCACCCGCCCCGGACTCCCCTGTTCACAGATCGGATTCGCGCTGCATCTCCGACGAGATGCTGATGGTGACCTCGTCACCCACGTTCGGGGCGTATTTGCCCATGTCGAACGCGCTGCGGTTGACGGTGGTGGTTGCGTCGAAGCCGATGGTTCTGGCCTCGGTCACCGGGTGCTGGCCGATCTTGTTGATCGTCGTATCCAGGGTGACCTCTCTGGTCACGCCCTTGAGGGTCAGGTCACCGGTCACGCGCAGGCGATCGTTGCCGAGCGCCTTGATCTTCGTGCTGGTGAACGTGGCCTTCGGATACTGGTCGGTATCGAACCACTCCGGTTTCTCCGTCAGGTGCTCGTTGAATGTAGCGAAGCCGCTGTCGACCGAACCGACGTCGATGGTCACATCGATGGAGCTGTTGGCCCGGTCTTCCGGGTCGAACCGGAGCTCACCGGAGAACTCCTCGAATTCCGCGCTGGTGGTGGAGAACCCGAAATGGTCCCAGCTGAACTGGATGTCCGTGTGGCCCTTGTCGAAGACGTAGGTCTCGGCGGCCAGAGCCGGTTGCGCAAGCGCCAGCGCGGCGAGGGCCGCGGTCGTACTGAGGATGCGTCGGACCATCTTGTCACTCCTTGTTCCGGTATGGATCGCGTACGCCCCGTCCGGGGCGATGGTGTGCGGGTGTCCCCATGATACTAACCCGAGGGGGGCGCGCCGCGGCAACGGTGACCGCCGCTGCCTGCGTTATGCATATTCGCCGTCAGCCGCCCAGGGGGTTGCTGGCGAGCCGCTCGCGCCGCAGTTCGCGTACCTGTTCGACACGGGTGGTCAGGCGGGTGTGCTCGGTCGACCCGGATTCGGCACGCTCCAGGGCGAGTTCGAGCTGTGTCAGGGCCTGCTCCAGGCGATCGACGCGGACATAGTATTCGCCCAGTGCTTCGTGGCTGCGCCCGGGACGATCGGCGGCATCCGCGGCCTCCGCGAGCAGACGCCACGCCTCGGGCTCCATCGGTCCGTCGCCACGCAGATAATCGGTGACCAGTTCGACCGCCCGATCGGCCTGCTCGTTCCCCAGCAGCAGGTCGTGACCGGTCGCCACCACGGGATAACCGTCCGGGTGCAGGGCGCGCGTGTCCTCCCAGGTCGCGAGCGCGGCCTCGGCATCGCCGCCACTTTGGAGCGACCGCGCCAGGGCGAGGCCATAGTGGAGGTTGTCGGGGGCCGCCGCGTGCAGTTCGTCCAGGCGCTCGCGCGCGCGCTCGTGCTGATCGAGGCGCAGTTCGAGCACGGCGAGGCCATACTGCTGTGCCGCCGCGCGATCGTCATCCTCGGCCGGGTCGCGTTGCCGCCAGCGGTCGTGCAGCCGTCCCGGTTGGTCGCTGAACTGCGCCTGCATGCGCGCCTTCATGAGCTGGAAGGAGAGCGTGTCGCGGCGCTGGTCGTGGCGCTGCAGGGCGTCCGCGCGGGAGGCGGCCTCGGCGATCCGGTTCTGCGACAGCGGGTGCGTACGGAGGAATTCGGGGACCTGGCTGCCGCCCGCGCCGGCGGATCGCATCAGCGTCTCGAAGAATTCGGTCATGCCGACCGGGTCGTAGCCGGCGCGCGCGAGCAGGGCAATCCCGATCCGGTCGGCCTCGTACTCGTTCGAGCGCGTGTAATTGATCCGGCGCTGCTGTCCGGCCGCGATACCGCCCGTAATCGCCGCTTGGCCGGCCTGGGGGTTCTGCGAGCCGATCACGAGTCCCGCCAGGATCGCGGCCAGGGTGGCGTAGCTGTCGCGCTGACTGCGCGCGAACGAGCGCGCAATGTGGCGTTGCGACACGTGGGCGATTTCGTGAGCGATCACGCCGGCCATCTGCGCTTCCGTCTCGGCCTCGGTGATCAGGCCGGAATGGACGCCGATGTAGCCGCCCGGCCCCGCGAAGGCGTTGATCGAGGCATTGCGCACGACGAAGAAGGTGTAGCCGTTGACCGGTGTCGAATCGCTGTGGGTCGCCAGGCGGCGGCCGATACTGTCGATATAGGCCGCGATCTCGGGGTCGCGGTTGAGATCCAGTGCGCGCCGCGCCTGCGCCATCAGCTCGCGGCCGATCTCGGCCTCCTGGCGTGGCGACAGTACCTGGTCCACCGGTTCGCCCATGGACGGCAGTTCGGCGGCGGGGGCCGTGGGGCCGCCGGCAATCGCTGTCAGCAGCACAAGGATCGCGATGCGTCGAATCAAATCACTGGTCTCCGGATGCAGCGATCCGGCCGCGGGTCGGTATCGATCGGCCGGCATCCGGTCCGGAACCCGCCACCTCGGGCCCGGACGATGCGATTATGACCCCGCAATCGTTGCTTGCCCATTACCAATGCGTAATCCGCCAAAGCGGGTACGCCGTGATCGCTCGCGGCCCGTGGCCAGTGTGGGCGCGGACCATGGTGGCTGTCCCCGGCCCGTATGACCGCACATGATGGCCATGGTTCAACCTTGGTCGCGATCCGGCCGTCAAATGCCCGTGAAATCCGCCGTCTGGCGTATTACACTTGGGAGTTCGTCCGCCCGCGCGGCGGCCAGCGGAGTGGCGCTTTGACGCGACTCCGGTTTTTTCTCTACTCATCGGGGGATCTGAACCGTGGAATTGTCCGGCGGCGAAATCGTGATGGAGGCCCTCCGGCGCGAGGGTGTTGAGCACATCTTCGGATATCCTGGCGGTGCGGCACTGCACATCTATGACGCGCTGTACCAGCAGGACGCTGTCGAGCACATCCTGGTACGCCACGAGCAGGGCGCGGTGCACGCGGCCGATGGCTACGCGCGAGCCACCGGCAAGCCCGGCGTGGTGCTCGTCACCTCGGGGCCCGGCGTGACGAATTGCGTGACCGGGATCGCGACGGCCAATATGGACTCCATCCCGATGGTAGTCCTCTCCGGCCAGGTGGCGACCAAGGCGATCGGGTCCGACGCGTTCCAGGAGTGCGACGCCGTCGGCATCACGCGTCCCTGCGTCAAACACAATTTCCTGGTGGACCGGATCGAGGATCTCGCAGACGTGATGGCCAAGGCCTTCTACGTGGCGACCTCGGGTCGTCCAGGCCCGGTGCTGGTTGATATCCCGAAGGACATCACGGCGCCGCACATCAAGGTCCCGTTCGAGTACCCGGAGCAGATCCGGATGCGCTCCTACAACCCGACGGTCAAGGGGCACCCCGGCCAGATCCGCAAGGCCGTTGACCTGCTGCTGTCGGCCGAGCGCCCGATGATCTACTCCGGTGGCGGCGTCATTCTGGGCGACGCGTCAGAGGAGTTGACCGCGCTGACCCGTGAGTTGGGCTACCCGATCACGAACACCCTTATGGGCCTGGGGGCTTATCCCGCCACCGACGAGCAGTTCGTCGGCATGCTGGGCATGCATGGCACCTACGAGGCGAACATGGGCATGCACGAGTGTGACGTGCTGTTTGCCATCGGCGTGCGCTTTGACGATCGCGTCACCGGTGAACTCGAGCACTTCTGCCCGCATGCCCGGATCGTGCACATCGACGTGGATCCGGCCTCGATATCCAAGAACGTCCACGTCGACGTGCCCATCGTCGGCGAAGTCCGCCACGTGCTGGCCGACATGCACAAGGTCGTCCAGGCCAGCGAGCGGCGCCCGGATCAGCAGGCCCTCGAGACCTGGTGGGGCCAGATCCGCCGCTGGGCGGCGACCGACTGTCTCGCCTATGACCGCGAAGCGGACGTGATCAAGCCGCAGTACGTCATCGAGAAGCTGTACGAGCTGACGAAGGACTCCGAGACCTACGTCACTTCCGACGTCGGTCAACACCAGATGTTCGCGGCCCAGTTCTACAAGTTCGACAAGCCGCGGCGCTGGATCAACTCCGGCGGTCTCGGGACGATGGGCTTCGGGTTGCCCTCGGCGATGGGCGTCAAGCTGGCGCACCCGGATGCCACGGTCGTGTGCGTGACGGGCGAGGCGAGTATCCAGATGTGTATCCAGGAACTGTCCACGATGAAGCAGTACGACCTGCCAGTGGTCATCGTCAACCTGAACAACCGTTATATGGGTATGGTGCGCCAGTGGCAGGAGTTCTTTTACTCGAAGCGCTACTCCCACTCCTATGTGGATGCGCTGCCGGATTTCGTCGCCCTTGCCGAGAGCTTCGGGCACCGTGGCGTGCGGGTCGAGAACAAGGCGGATGTCGAAGGCGTGCTGCGCGAGGCGCTGGAACGACGGGGTGAGGTCACGTTCCTCGATTTCATCACGGATCAGACGGAAAACGTCTATCCGATGATTGCAGCCGGCAAGGGGCATCACGAGATGCACCTGTCGAGCGACCGTGAACTGGCCTGAAGGAACCCGTCGAATGCGCCACATCATATCCCTGTTGCTGGAGAACGAGTCCGGCGCGCTGTCCCGTGTGTCCGGGCTCTTTTCCGCCCGCGGCTATAATCTCGAGTCGGTCACGGTGGCGCCGACCAACGATCGCTCGCTGTCGCGCATGACGATCGTCACTTCGGGGACGGACGAGATCGTCGAGCAGATCACGAAACAGTTGAACAAGCTGGTGGACGTGGTCCGGTTGTCGGATCTGACCGAATCGAGCCATATCGAACGCGAACTGCTGCTGATCAAGGTCCGCGCCGAGGGGACCGGACGGGAGGAGATTCGCAGCCTGGTCGATATCTTCCGCGGCCAGATCGTGGACGTCACCGACAAAAGCTACATCATCCAGCTGACCGGCGACGGTCAGAAGATCGATGCGTTCATGAATGCGCTCGGTGAGCACTCGATCCTCGAGGTCGCGCGGTCCGGCTCGACCGGCATCGCCCGCGGCGAGAGGGTACTGCGCTACTGAAGACCACCAGTCGCACAATCTGAAATCGATCCCGTAGCCCGGATGGAGCGAAGCGGAATCCGGGGGCGCGCCTGGCGGTGACGTCCCGGATTCCGCTTCGCTTCATCCGGGCTACACGGAAATTCCCACCGCACGCACAACGAACACACGGAGAAACACGCGATGAACGTCTATTACGACAAAGATGCCGACCTGTCGCTGATCACGAAGCGCAGTGTCGCGATCATCGGTTACGGCTCGCAGGGCCACGCCCACGCGAACAACCTGAAGGATTCCGGCGTGGATGTCACGGTCGGACTGCGCCCGGGATCGGCCTCGGAACAGAAGGCAAGCAACGCCGGGCTCAAAGTCGCCTCGATCGAAGACGCCGTCGCCGCCGCGGACGTCGTGATGCTGCTGGCGCCCGACGAGCACCAGAAGGCGATCTACGAGGAGCGCGTGCTGCCGAATATCAAGCAGGGCGCCGCACTCGCGTTTGCCCACGGCTTCAATATCCATTATGGCCAGATCGAGCCCCGCGCCGACCTCGACGTGATAATGGTGGCGCCGAAGGGCCCGGGACACCTCGTACGTTCGACGTATACCCAGGGCGGCGGCGTCCCGAGCCTGATCGCGGTCAAGCAGGATTCTTCCGGTCAGGCCGGCGCGATCGCGCTGGCCTATGCATCCGCCAACGGCGGCGGCCGGGCCGGCGTGATCGAGACCTCCTTCCAGGAGGAGACCGAGACCGACCTGTTCGGTGAGCAGGTGGTGCTGGTCGGCGGGCTCGGGTCCCTTATCCAGAAGGGCTACGAGACGCTGGTCGAGGCCGGTTATGCGCCGGAAATGGCGTATTTCGAGTGCCTGCACGAGACCAAGCTGATCGTCGATCTGCTCTATGAAGGCGGTCTCGCCAACATGAACTACTCGATCTCGAACACGGCCGAATACGGCGGCTTCACGCGTGGGCCGCGGATCATCAACGACGAGGCCAAGGCCGAGATGCGCCGGATCCTCGACGAGATCCAGAACGGCGAGTTCGCCCGCGAGTTTATCCTCGAGAACCAGGCGAACGCCCCGGTCCTGAAGGCGAACCGCCGCATCGCCGATGAGCACGAGATTACGCAGGTGGGCGACAAGCTGCGTTCCATGATGCCCTGGATCGCCTCGTCGAAAATCGTCGACAAGTCGAAGAACTGAACCGATCGATGCACGGGTGCCGGCCTGATCCATGCGCCTGCTGACGCTATTCCGGCTGCCGTTCGCGATCGCGGTGCTCGCCGCCCTGGGCGCGGCGGTCAGTGGTTCGCCGGTGCTGGTCGTGCTGGCGGGACTCGCCGGTGCCGGTATTTTCGTCCTGGGGCGCGATCCAGAGCGTAATGAACCGTCACACCCGCTCGGTATCGTCAGCCCGGTGGATGGCCGGGTCGAGTCGGTGCAGCGGCTCGAGGACCCGTTCCTGCGCCGCGACGCGCTTGCGATCGTGGTGCAGCAGGGTTGGATTGCGCCGGCGATCCTCTGCAGCCCGGCGGAGGGGCGGATCGTCCAGATCTGGGCCGGGCCGGAGATTCCGGGCCATGTCGATGGCGAACGCCTCGCCATCCATCTGCGCACGGATGAGGACGATGACGTCGTGTTCTCCGTGAGTCGTCCGGGCCTGTCCCGGGGCCCACTGCGCTGGTCCGTGCAGCCCGGCGAGCGGGTCGGTCAGGGGCAGCGGCGGGGTCTGGCCGGCTGGGGCCGGCGCGCGACGCTCTACCTGCCGCCCGAGAGTACGCCCGCGGTACAATCGGGCGTGTCGGTGGAAGCGGGCGCCGACCTGCTGTGCCAGCTGGTACACGGGGGCTGATGCCCCGGGGAGTCGTCATTGACCACAGCGGATGAACGCAAACGCCGGCGCGGCATCTATCTGTTGCCGAGCCTGTTCACCACCGGTGCCCTGTTCGCCGGGTTCTTCGCTATCGTCGCCGCCCTGCAGGGGAATTTCACGCCGGCGGCCATCGCGATCCTGATCGCAATGGTGCTCGACGGGCTCGACGGCCGCGTCGCGCGCATGACCGATACCCAGAGTGATTTCGGCGCCGAGTACGACAGCCTGTCGGACATGGTGTCGTTCGGCGTGGCGCCGGCACTGATCGTCTACGAGTGGTCCCTGAAGCATGTCGGTGAGATCGCGGCGAGCTGGAGTCAGCTCGGCTGGCTGGTGGCCTTCATCTATACCGCCTGCTGTGCGCTGCGCCTGGCGCGCTTCAATACCCAGGTCGGCAAGGCCGACAAGCGCTTTTTCCAGGGGCTGGCGAGCCCCTCGGCGGCCGCGGTGATGGTGGGCATGGTCTGGGTGGCCCGCTCGTTCGGCATCTCCGGTCAGGATCTGATGACGCTGGCGTTCGTCGTGACCCTCGCCAGCGGGCTGCTGATGGTCACGAGCCTGCCGTATTACAGCTTCAAGGATCTCGGCGGTCATCGGCGCGTGCCGTTCATCACGATGCTGGCCGTGGTGATGCTGTTCGTGTTCGCGACCATCGATCCACCGGTCGTCATTTTCGCCGGGTTCGCGCTGTACGCCCTGTCGGGCCCCGCGTGGTGGGGCTTTCGGCGGCTGCGGCGCCGGGGACGCCGCCACGCGGGCGCGGGCGGCGAAGGGGAAGCCGGAGCCCCGGGGGACGATCCGGGCGCTGGTGCCGGGCAGGAGCCCGGCCCCCATGTCGATGATGATGCGGGCCGCAACTGAGGTAACGTCCGGCGATGCGACGATTCCATGATGACTCGGGCGTAGAATGGACGGTGGCCGTGTCGGCGGGGTCGTACGGTGCGATTACGCTGATGTTCGCGGCGAGCGGTGACAGCGGTGTCTGCTGGCTGGCGTTCGAGGCGGACAACGCGGCCGAGGCCCAGAGCATGCTTGCGGATTTCAGCGACGAGGAGCTGCGCGCGCGACTCGAGCGCGCCGAGTGGTGGCGCGACGAGGGGCCGTCTTGAAGCGCCGATGCCGTGGCGCTCCGCGGCCTGTGGCGTAGTCCGTCCCGCCGGGCCGCTGCTATACTCCGCCACAGCCGAGCAGCGATCTCCAGGCGCCCGCCGGGGCGTGTTTCAGACCTATATAACGGGAAGGGCCTCTCCAATGAATACCAGTCAACTGATCACGGTCGCCAATGCGCTTGTCGAGCCCGGCAAGGGGCTGCTTGCCGCTGACGAGAGTGGGCCGACGATCGCCAAGCGTTTCCGCGAAATCGATGTCGATTCGACCGAGGAGAACCGCCTCGCGTACCGCCGGCTGCTGTTCACCACGCCGGAAATCGAGCGTTATCTCAGCGGCATCATCCTGTTCGACGAGACCATCCGCCAGAGCGCGAGCGACGGCACGCCGCTGCCGAAGATCCTGTCGGACAAGGGCGTGATCCCCGGGATCAAGGTCGACCGCGGCGCGAAACCATTGGCCGGATTCGGCGACGAGAAGGTCACCGAGGGGCTGGATGGTCTGCGCGAACGCCTGGCCGAGTACTACGAGCTGGGCGCGCGCTTCGCCAAATGGCGGGCCGTGATCGCGATCGGCGACGGCATGCCGACCACCGCCTGCATGGAGGCGAACGCGCACGCGCTGGCCCGCTATGCCGCACTCTGCCAGGAAGCGGATATCGTGCCGATCGTCGAACCGGAGGTGCTGATCGACGGCGATCACACGATCGAGCAATGCCGCCAGGCTACGGCCGAGACCTGGTATCACCTGTACAACCAGATGCACCGCCAGGACGTCCTCCTCGAGGGCTCGCTGCTCAAGGCCAGCATGGTGCTCTCCGGCAAGGGCTGTTCCGAGCAGGCGAGCGTCGAAGAGGTCGCCGAGGAGACCGTATCGCTGGCGCGCGAGCTCGTGCCGGCCGCCGTACCGGGCATCGTATTCCTCTCCGGCGGCCAGTCGCCGTTGCGGGCGACGCAGCATCTCGATGCCATGAATCGCCTCGGCGAGCAGCCCTGGAAGCTCGGCTTCTCCTACGCCCGTGCCCTGCAGGAGCCCGTCATGCAGGTCTGGCGCGGCGACGACGGCAACGCCGAGGCGGCGCAGAAGGCGCTCTTCCAGCGGGCGAAGCTCAACAGCGAGGCGATGCTGGGCCGTTACTCCAGCGCTATGGAAGAGGCCGCCTGAACCGCTGAATCCCCGGTCGCCCCGGTCCGCCGACAGGCGGGCCGGGGCGATTTCGTTTGGCCCGTTCGCGTTCGGGCCGATCCCGTTCGGCCACGCTCAACCGTCGTCACCTCACCCGCATGAGCGATCCCGACAAAGAGCGGTACGCGAGTACCGACGAAAGAGAACTCCTGCCCGCCTGGGACATGTTCATCATGGCGCTGATCGTCGGCGTCCTCGCCGGCGTCGGGTCGATCCTCTTCCAGGGCACCATCGCGTTTGCGGGGAGCCTCCTGTTCTACGGCGAGTTCGGCTTCCACTTCGAGCCGGACGACCATCTGGCGCTCAGCCCCTGGGGGTGGGGCGTGATCTTCGTGCCGGTCGTCGGCGCGGCGATCGTCACGTGGATCACCAACACGCTGTCGCCGGAGTCGCGTGGCAGCGGTGTGCCCGAGGTCATGCACGCGATCTACTACCACGGTGGCCGCATCCGCCCGGTTACGGTGGTGGCGAAGGCGCTGGCCTCCGCGGTCTCGATCGGCAGTGGCGGTTCGGTCGGCCGCGAGGGGCCGATCATCCAGATCGGTTCCTCGTTCGGGGCGCTGACCGCGGGCTTCCGCGCGATGCCGGCCCGCCAGCGCATCGTGCTGGTCGGTGCCGGCGCGGCCGCCGGCATCGCCGCCACCTTCAACGCCCCGCTGGGCGGGCTCGCGTTCGCGGTCGAGCTGCTGCTGGTATCGGTCAGCGCGCTCAATATCGCCGTCGTCGCCAGCGCGACGGTGACGGCCACGTTCATCGGCCGACTCTACTCCGGCATCGGGCCGACCTTCGAGATCCCGGCGGTGGACCTGTTCTCCGATCACCTGATCGGTACCTACCAGCTGTTGCTGTGCGTGCCGTTCGGGCTGCTGACCGGCCTCGCGGCCGCGGTCTTCGTGCGCTCCATCTACTGGATGGAGGACCGCTTCAACGGGCTGTTCGACAACGACTACCTGTGCCACATGAGCGCCATGCTGGTCGTCGGGCTCATGATCTACGGCTTTTTGGTTTATACCGGCGAGTATTACGTCGCCGGGGTGGGCTACGCCACGATCCTCGATGTGCTGCGTGGCGTGCTCAAGGATCCGCTGTTTCTGCTGCTGCTGTTCGCCGCCAAGATACTGGCGACGGCGCTCACGCTGGGTACGGGGGCCTCGGGTGGCGTGTTCTCGCCATCGCTGTTCCTGGGGGCCACCCTCGGCGCGGCCTGGGCCCAGTTGGCGGGCGTCGTGCTGCCCGGTATCGAGGTCGATCCGATCGTGTTCGCGGTGGCCGGCATGGCGGGTATGGTCGGCGCGACCACCTCCGCGGTCGTCACCGCCATCGCCATGATCTTCGAGCAGACGCTCGATTACTCCGCGATCCTGCCCATTATCATCACGGTTGCTCTGGCCTACGTCGTCCGTGTGCGTCTGGTCAGCGAGAGCATTTACACGCTCAAGCTGGCGCGGCGCGGCCGCGGCGTCCCTCAGGGGCTGCAGGCGGCCATGTCCGTGACCCTGGACGCCCGCAGCGTGATGAGCCGGAACTTCGAGATCGTCGAGTACGCGGACCTCACCGAGTGGTGCCGTACCCGGCCGGCCGAGCATGAGGCCCGTTATGCCGTCGTCGTCCGCGATGGCGAGATCCATGGTCTGGCGCACGAGGATCGGCCATGGCTGCTCGCCGATCATGATCCCGAGCAGCTCGTCTGGACCGATTTCCTGCTCGTGCCGCCGCGCATGCGCTGGTCGGTGCTGATGCGGGCGCTGCGCTCGGGCAGCAGCGAGATCGTGATCGTGGGCCATTCATTGGCGATCGAGGACCTGAAGGGCGTGATCACCGCCCGGGAGATCGCGCGGGCGGCGCGCGACAACGCCGACCTGATGGAATAGCGGCGGCATCGGGGTGGGGCGCGCTAACGCGCGCGGCGCCATCGTGGCAGAATATGCTCGGCCAGGGACCTGGACGTGGCAATTGCGCAGACTCGATCGCGATCGGCAGAACGGACGGCGGTGTCGCGGATGAGTGCGCTCCTCCGCCTCCGGGGGCAGGCCGCGGGCCTCGCGAGCGTCGCGCGGCGTGCGCTGGCGGTGAGCCTGCTCGGGCTGGTGCTCGGGGGGCTGGCATCGCTCGCCGCCACCGGTTTCGTCGCGGCGGTGGAATGGCTCAACGACGCCCTCTGGGTCTCGGCGCGCAGCCGCATGATCCACGGGGACTGGCCCTGGCTGCCGTGGGTGACGGTCGCGGTGCTGGCGACCGGCGGGCTGCTGGTGGGCCTGCTCAATCGCTATGTCCTGCCCGGTGGCCGGGTCCACGGGCCACCGGATGTAATCGAGGTCGCCCAGAGTGGTCATGGCCGGTTGAGCCTGCGCGCGGGGCTGGCCAGCGCCGGCGCAGCCGTCACGTCACTCGGCGCCGGCGCCTCGGTCGGCCAATACGGGCCGCTGGTCCATCTCGGCGCGACCCTCGGGTCCGTGATCGCGCGCTGGATGCCCGCCGGGAGCGCCGCGCTCGGCACCATCGGGATCGGCTGCGGCGTCGCCGCGGCGATCTCGACGGCGTTCAACGCGCCCATCGCGGGCATCCTGTTCGCCCATGAAGTGATCCTGCGGCATTACTCGCTCAAGGCCTTCGCGCCCATCACGGTGGCGTCGACCATCGGCTTTGTCTTGACCAATTTCGTCTTCGAGACCCGGCCGCTGTTCCGGGTGGACGTGGTACCCGAGGTCGCGCCGGCCGAATTCGGGGCCTTCATCGTCCTCGGGATCCTCGGAGCACTGGTGGCGATCGCGTTCATGCGCGCGGTCGTGTTCGCCGGGCGCCTCGCCCGGGCCTCGCGCCTGCCGGTACCGTTGCGTCCGGCGGCGGCCGGCGCGGCCCTCGGGATCATGGCGCTGTGGACGCCGGAGGTCCTCGGGATCGGCAAGGAGACGCTGCGCTTCGCCATCATCCCGGACGCGTTCTCGGCCGGCGAGCTCGGCCTGCTCATGGTCGCGAAGATTATCGCCACCGCACTCTGCCTGGGGTTCGGCTTCGCCGGCGGCAGTTTCAGCCCGGCGCTGGTCATTGGTGCGCTCTACGGCGTGCTGGCCGGCTATGTAGCGGCGCCGCTGGTGCCGGGCGCCGCCGATTCGATCAGCGTCTACGCGATCTGCGGGGTGGCCGCGGTCACCAGCCCCGTCATCGGCGGACCGATCACGACCATCCTGATCGTGTTCGAACTCACCCGGAACTACGAACTTACCACCGCCGTCATGGTCAGCGTCGTCTTCGCCAACCTCGTGTCGTACCGCCTGTTCGGTCGGTCGATGTTCGACGAAGTGCTGCGCGCTCGCGGCTGTGACCTGACCATGGGCCGCGATCAACTGGTGCTCGATCACAGCACGATCGGAGCGTACATCACGCACCATTTTGTCGAGGCGCACCCCGGCGAATCGCTCGGCGTGCTGCGCGATCGCCTGGTCGCCGCCGAGGCCACCGAGGCGCAGTTGATCGACGGCGAACGCAATTATCTCGGCACCATCACCCTCAGTCGCCTGCTGGTGGCGATCGCGCGGGAGCCGAATGCGAGCGTCGACAGTGTTTCCGACTGGGACGATGAGGCCCTGCGCGTCGATACCTCGATCCGGGCAGCCCTGAAACACGCCGAATCGAATATCGGCGAGATGCTGCCGGTGCTCGAGGAGGGCGGCAGCAACCGGATCGTCGGCGTGATCGCGCAGTCGGTCATCGTGCGCGCCTACCGCGACACGATGTACGGCATCCGGCGCGAGGAACACGCGGCGCCATGAGACGCGCCGCCCTCTGCCTTGCGCTCGTCTGCGGGGCCGCACTGGCCCAGGACGACACACAACCGCTCAACATCGCGACCTGGGGCGGCGTGTATGAGGACAGCCAGCGCAAGGCCTATTTCGAGCCCTTCGCCGCCGAAACGGGCGTGCCGGTCGACACGGCCGCTTACTCGGGCGGGGTGGACGGGCTGCGCGAACAGGTCGCCAGCGAACGGCCCGAATGGGATGTGGCCGATATGACCATGGCCGACCATCGCCAGGCCTGTGAGGAGGGCCTGCTGGAGCCGTTCGACCGGGGCGCGCTGGCCGCGGCGCCCGATGGTACGCCGCCGGAGCGGGATTTCATCGAGGGCAGTTTCACCCGCTGTGGCGTGGCCCACAACGTGTTCTCGGTGGTCTACGCCTTCGACAAACGGAACTTCCCGGGGGCGCAGCCGTACCGGATCGAGCACCTGTTCGATCCGGAGCGCTTTCCGGGGCAGCGCGCGTTTCACCGCCGTCCCGATGCGCTGCTCGAATGGGCGCTGATTTCCTACGGCGTGCCGGTCGCCGACCTGTACAGCCTGCTGTCGACCGACCGCGGCATGCGGCTTGCGTTCGAGCGGCTGGATCGGATCCGCGACGACATCATCTGGTGGAGCGATCCGGCCGAGGCCGTCGAGCTGCTGCTGGAGTCCGACGTGTCGTTTGCCATGGGCTACAACGGCCGTTTCTTCGACGCGGCGGTCGTGCGCGACGAGCCGATCGAGATCGTCTGGGATGCCCAGGTCTATGAGCTCGAGGTCTGGGGCGTACCCCGTGGCGCGACCCGGCCGGATCTGTCACGCCGCTTCATCCGCTTTGCCACACGCACCGAATCACTGGTGGAGCAGGCCCGGTATATCGCCTACGGGCCGACCCGCTTGTCGGCCAACAGGCGGCTCGGTGAGCACGCGACGGCCGGGGTAATGATGCGCCCGCACATGCCGACCAATCCCCTGCACATGGACCGGGCGATCGAGAAGGACGTGGCCTGGTATGCGCGCACCCGGGATCGCCTCGATGAGCGCTTCGACGCCTGGCTGGCGGCGGGAGACGGGTAGCCGACCCCGCGCGGCAGTGTCACGCCGGGCCCGGGCGCATGCGATAATGAGTTCAGGTAAACGGAGATCGAAATCATGGCGACTGCAATCTTCGCCGCCGGCTGTTTCTGGCACGTGGAGCACGCGTTCCGGCAGGTACGCGGTGTCAGTGCCGTCGAGTCCGGCTACATCGGCGGGCACGTTGATAACCCCACCTACAAGCAGGTCTGCCGCGAGGACACCGGCCACGCCGAGGCGGTCCGCGTGACCTGGGACCCGGTGCAGGTGTCCTACGATCAGCTCCTCGAAACCTTCTGGCAATGCCACGATCCGACCCAGGTCAACCGCCAGGGACCGGACATCGGCAGCCAGTACCGTTCGGCGATCTTTTATGTCGACGAGGACCAGCGAGCGGCGGCCGAGGCCTCGAAGGAAGATCTGCAGTGGTCGGGGCGGGTGAGAGGCAAGGTCGCCACCGAGATCGCTCCGGCCGGCGAGTTTTACCGCGCCGAGGAATACCACCAGCGGTACTTCGAAAAGAACGGCATCGTCTGCGGGGTCTGATTCGCGATAACCGACGATTTCGCGGGAAAGGTTCTCGCCAGGGCGCCCCTTTGCGCCCTCCGCGCCTTTGCGAGAACCCAAACCCACGCGTCTGGAGAATAGAGGCCGGCGCTTGGCACAACGCCCCGCGCGCGTTATATTCGATCAGCCATTCAGACGGATAGCCCTCATGACGGCGCGTTCCGGCCGCAAAGTCGTTTCCCGCGTCGCGGTCTCGCGCGATGCACGGCCGACGTACGCCCTGCTGTCCGGCTCCCTCCTGCTTCTGCTCGCGCTTCTCCTCCTGCCTTAGGGCAGGAGAGATGACCTGGCGAGGCAAAACGCACCCAATCAGAATCCTCCGCACCGACCCGACAGGGGGCCGGGACGCGGCGAGTCCGAACCATCGGCGTCGCCGAGGCGGCGCAGGCAGACGACGGAGTCCGTCATGAGCCACGACAAACTGTATGTATTCGACACGACGCTGCGCGACGGCGAGCAGAGCCCGGGCGCGTCGATGACCAAAGAGGAAAAGGTCCGGATCGCGAAGGCGCTGGACCGCATGAAGGTCGATATCATCGAGGCCGGCTTCCCGGCCGCCAGCAAAGGCGACTTCGATGCTGTCCAGGCCGTCGCTCGCACCTGTAAGTACAGCACCGTCGCCGGGCTCGCGCGGGCGAAGGAGAGCGATATCGACCGCGCCGGTGAGGCGGTCAAGGACGCCCCGAAGAGCCGCGTGCATACCTTTATCGGCACCTCGCCGATCCACATGCAGGCCAAGCTGAAGATGGAGCCGGACGCGGTGCTGGAATGCGCCGTCGCGGCGGTAGAGCGCGCCCGCAAGTGGACCGATGATGTCGAGTTCTCCTGTGAAGACGCGGGCCGCTCCGAGGCGGACTTCCTTTGCCGCATCATCGAGGCGGCCATCGACGCCGGCGCCCGCACCGTGAATATCCCCGATACGGTCGGCTACAACGTCCCCGAGCAGTACGGCGGACTGATCCGCAGCCTACGCGAGCGCGTGCCGAATTCGGACAAGGCGGTCTGGTCGGTCCACTGCCACGACGATCTGGGCATGGCCGTCGCCAACTCACTGGCCGGCGTCCAGAACGGCGCCCGCCAGGTCGAGTGCACCATCAACGGCCTGGGCGAGCGCGCCGGCAACGCCTCGCTGGAGGAGATCGTTATGGCCGTGCGCACGCGCCGCGACGTGTTCCACTGCGATACTGATATCGAGACTACCGAGATCCTGCCGACCTCGCGCCTGGTCGCGAACATCACCGGTTTCCACGTGCAGCCGAACAAGGCGATCGTCGGCGCCAATGCCTTCGCCCACGAATCGGGCATCCACCAGGACGGTGTGCTCAAGGCCCGCGAGACCTACGAGATCATGAAGGCCCAGGACGTGGGCTGGAACAACAACCGCATGGTCATGGGCAAGCACTCGGGCCGCAACGCCTTCCGCAGCAAGCTCGAGGAATTGGGAATCTCTTTCGAGACGGCGGCGGAACTGGACGATGTGTTCGCCCGCTTCAAGGATCTGGCCGACAAGAAGCACGAGATCTTCGACGAAGACCTGCAGGCGCTGGTGACTGAGGCCTACACGGAAGAGGTCAACGAACGCTATCAGCTCAAGCGCCTGCACGTGTGCTGCGAGAGCGATGTCGCGCCCGAGGCCTCGATCACGCTGTCGATCGACGGCGAGGAGAGGCAGGCCAAAGCGACCGGCGACGGACCCGTGGACGCCGCCTTCAAGGCGATCGAGGCGCTGGTCGACAGCGGCGCGGAACTGCGCCTGTACTCGGTCAACAGCATTACCGGCGGGACGGACGCCCAGGGCGAGGTGACGGTGCGGCTGCTGCAGGGCGATCGCGTGGTCAACGGCCAGGCGGCGGATACCGACATCGTCATCGCCTCGGCCAAGTCGTACGTGAATGCGCTCAACAAGCTGACCCAGAAGGGTTTCCGCGAGCATCCGCAGATCGCCGCGGCCGACCTCTGAGGCGGGGCACGGCGGCACGTGGCCATGGACGAGTCGACCCGGCGGGCCTACCTCGAGGCTATGGGCGTGACCGTGTGGGTGCCGCGCGGGTCGCGGGGAACGGACGCCGACACCGAAGAGACGGCCCGCGCCGCCTCTTCCGTGCCGCCTGCAACCGAGCCGTCGCCCGGGACATCCACCGGACCCACTTCGTTGCCGGAGGACGACGCGGCGGCGGTCACGTCTTTCGAGCGCAGTGCCGCGACGAGCGATGTGGCGTCGATGGACGGCGAGACCCTGCGCCGGACCATTCTGGGCTGTACCGCCTGTGGTCTATGCGAGACCCGCACGCAGGCCGTGCCGGGTGTCGGCAGCCTGACCGCGGATCTGCTCGTGATTGGCGAGGCGCCCGGCCAGGAGGAGGACCGCCGCGGCGAGCCCTTTGTCGGCCGTGCCGGCCAGCTGCTGGACCGGATGCTCGCGGCCATCGGTCTCGACCGCCAGACCGTCTATATCACCAACGTCCTCAAATGCCGGCCGCCGAACAACCGTGACCCGAGGGCCGATGAGGTCCAGGCCTGCGCCGCGTATCTGCGGCGCCAGATCGAACTGATCGACCCGAAGGTGATTCTGTCCGTGGGCCGGATCTCGGCTCAGAGCCTGCTGGAGACCGACGAGACCATCGGGCGCCTGCGCGAACGCTGGCATCGCTTCGGCCCGAACGGCGCACCGTTGCGCGTGACCTACCATCCCGCCTATCTGCTCCGCAGCCCCGGGCAGAAGCGCAAGTCCTGGGGCGACCTCAAGGCCGTACGCGCCCTGCTGGCCGATTGATGGATCCGCAGGTGCGCGTCAATCGTCCCACTGGCCGTCGAGCCCGCGCTTGCCCCATTACCCGTCGCGAGCGTAAGTTATGGCCGTTTCAGCGCCTGGAACGATCATGGCCGCAGTAGTCGACCCCGCTCTCACGATCCGGCCGATGCAGGAGGCGGACCTGGCGGACGTGCTCGCGGTCGAACGCGGCGGCTATCCCTACCCGTGGTCATCGCGGATCTTCGAGGACTGCCTGCGGGTCGGGTACTGCTGTCTGGTCGCGGATTCCGACGGGCGTATCGACGGCCACGGCATCATGATGGCGCGTGCCGGCGAGGCGCATATCCTGAACCTGTGCGTGGATCCGGGCGCGCGCCGCTCGGGCGTCGCCAGCGCACTGCTGACGAGCCTGATGGAGCTCGCGGTCACGGCCAACGCCGACTGCGCCTTCCTCGAGGTGCGGCCTTCCAACCACGGCGCCATCGCCCTCTACCAGGGGGCCGGATTCCATGAGGTCGGCCGCCGCCCGAATTATTATCCGGCGCCATTCGGGCGCGAGGACGCGCTGGTCATGGCGCGCGGACTCGCCGACCCGGACGAGGACGGGCCACAGCGGTTATAATGTCGGGCTGCGGCCCACACAGGCCGTCGATCCGTTCCACTGAATGCATCCGATATCCTATGGCCGATCCCCGCAAAGAGACGGCGCGGCGCCGTACGCTCGCCATCATCTCCCATCCCGATGCCGGCAAGACGACTGTCACCGAGAAGCTCCTGCTATATGGCGGCGCGATCCAGCAGGCGGGCACGGTCAAGGGCCGCAAGGCAGCGCGCCACGCGACCGCGGACTGGATGCAGATGGAGCAGCAGCGCGGCATCTCGGTCACCTCCGCGGTCATGCAGTTCCCCTATGCCGAGCGCATCGTCAATCTGCTCGACACGCCCGGCCACGAGGACTTCTCCGAGGACACCTACCGCACGCTGACCGCGGTCGATTCGGCCTTGATGGTCATCGACGTCGCCAAGGGTGTGGAGGAGCGGACCGAGAAGCTGATGGATGTCTGCCGTCTGCGCACGACGCCGGTGATGACCTTCATCAACAAGCTCGACCGCGAGGGCAAGGAGCCGATGGAGCTGCTCGACGAGGTCGAGGAGACGCTCGCGATCCGCTGCGCCCCGGTGACCTGGCCGATCGGCATGGGCAAGCGCTTCAAGGGCGTCTACCACCTCTGGAAGGAGCAGGTCCACCTGTTCTCCGCGCGCCACGACGGCGGGATCATCGAGGGCGAGAAGATCGACGGCATCGACAACCCGCGCCTCGACGAGGTGCTCGGCGACCAGGCCGCCGAGACGCGCGAGGAGATCGAGCTGGTGCGGGGTGCCAGCAACGAATTCGACCTGGATGCCTACCTGCGCGGCGAACTGACGCCGGTCTTCTTCGGCTCGGCGATCAACAACTTCGGCATCCAGGAGCTGCTTGACGAGTTCGTCGAGTACGCGCCGCCGCCGCAGGCGCACGAGGCGACAACCCGCACGGTCGAGCCGACGGAATCGAAGTTCTCCGGCTTCGTGTTCAAGATCCAGGCGAACATGGATCCCCAGCACCGCGACCGCATCGCGTTCCTGCGCGTGTGTTCGGGGCGCTTCAGCAAGGGCATGAAGGCGCACAACGTCCGTGCCGGCAAGGACACGAAGATCGCCCAGGCGCTGACCTTCATGGCCGCCGAGCGCGGGCAGACCGAGGAGGCGTTCCCCGGCGACGTAATCGGCGTGCCCAACCACGGCACGATCCGTATCGGCGATACCTTCACCGAGGGCGAGCGCTTCGCCTTCACCGGCATCCCCAACTTCGCGCCGGAACTCTTCCGCCGCGCACAGCTCAAGGATCCGATGAAGATGAAGGCGCTGCAGAAGGGCCTGGAACAGCTCTGCGAGGAGGGCGCGACCCAGCTGTTTCGCCCGACCGGCAACAACGACCTGATCCTCGGCGCCGTCGGCACGCTCCAGTTCGACGTGGTCGCCCAGCGTCTGCGCGACGAGTACCGGGTCGACTGCATGTTCGAGGGGATCGGCGTCCAGACCTGCCGCTGGCTCTACGGCGACGAACGGCAACTGCGGCAGCTGCGCGACAAATCGCCGCTCAACGTCGCCGAGGACCATGCCGGTGAATGGGTCTATCTGGCGCCGACGCGAGTGAACCTGCAGATGACCGAGGAACGCTGGCCCGACATTGAGTTCCGGGCGACGCGTGAGCAGGGCGGCCTGCCGGCGTGACGGGTGTACCCTGCGGGCCGCCGTGTCCGCTTCCACGGAGCCTGACCGAGCGGCCCGCATGGCCCACCACGGCGGCGTGGATCGCGGCCCTGATCGGGCTGCTCTCGTGGCCCGCGATCGGGGCGGCGGGACCGCCGCCCGAGATGGACGAGCGCATGCGCGCCTGCACCGCCTGCCATGGATCCGAGGGGATCCGGATCGATGAGGGGTACGTCCCGCGCATTGAAGGCAAACCGGCGGGCTATCTGTTCAACCAGCTGGTCCACTTCCGCGAACACCGGCGTACGAACGCGACCATGAATCACCTGGTCGAGTGGATGTCGGACGACTATATGGCGGCCATTGCCAACTGGTTCGCCGACCGGGAACCGCCGTACCCCGATCCGGCTGAACCTCCCCGGCGCGAAGCCCTGCGCGAGCGCGGCGAGCAACTGGTGCGCGCGGGTGATGCGGATCGCGATATCCCCGCCTGCCAAGCCTGCCACGGCGAGCGTCTGGCGGGCGTGCGCCCGGACACGCCCGGTCTGATCGGCCTGCCCGAGCATTACATCGCCGGCCAACTCGGTGCCTGGCAGGTGGGCCGCCGCCAGGCGGCGGAGCCGGATTGTATGGCGACCATCGTCGAGCGCCTCAGTGAGCGCGACGTCGAGGCGGTGGCCGCCTGGCTCGCGTCGCGTCCATTGCCTGATAACACCCGGCCCGCCGCCGGGCCGGCCACGGATCTGCCCATGCAATGTGGCAGCGTCGAGCGCCCGTCATCATGAAACGGGCCGTCCACCGCTGGCTCGTTCCGGCCGTCTTGCTGGTGGGTGCCGTGCTCGTCACGGCCCTCATGACGACCGGCGGCGGTGGGGAACTCCGAAGCGCTGCGGGTGAGAGCGTGGGGAGCACGAGCGCCGATCAGGTTGAGCGCGGTCGCTATCTCGCGCGGGTCGGGAACTGCACCGGCTGCCACACCGCACCCGGTGGCAAACCGCTCGCGGGCGGCCTCGCGCTCGAAACCGACTTCGGGACCTTCCGCACGCCCAATATCACGCCCGATGCCGGGACCGGGATCGGAGGCTGGTCACAAGGGGCGTTTCGCGAGGCCATGCTGCGCGGACAGCGCGCCGACGGTGCGCCACTGTATCCGGCCTGTCCGTATCCGAGTTTCACCCACGCCCGGGCGGGCGATATCGACGCCATCCATGCGTGGATCCAGTCGCTCGATCCGGTCGAGCACGAGACGCGCGGGCACGATCTCGATTTCCCCTATGGCATTCGCGGCCTGCTGAATATCTGGCAGTGGGCGCTTTTTGAGCCGGACAGCCTCGAGAAGGAAGAGGGGAGGGATGAGCAGTGGCACCGTGGGCGCTATCTCGTGGAGGGCCTCGGCCACTGCAGCGAGTGCCACCGGGATCGCGGCACGTTCGGCGCCGTGCGCGAGGCGACGGATGCGCCCGGGGGCATGATTCACGGTTGGTACGCGCCCTCGCTCAACAGCCCGGAAGAGGCCGGCCTCCAGCAGTGGTCCACCGCGGAGGCCGCCGATTTCCTGCGCAGCGGCAACGGGCGCGATACGGCCATGGTCGGGCCGATGGCGGGCGTGGTTTTCGACAGCCTCCAGCACCTGCGTGCGGACGATGCCCGGGCGATGGCCGCGTACCTGCGCAAGCTGCCGACCGCCGAAATCGAGGCATCCGGCTACCAGGCGCGACCCTCGCCCGAGACGGTCAAGGCCATGATGGAGCGGGGCGAAACGCTGTATGCGCGGGACTGCGCCGATTGCCACGGCGATTCGGGCGAGGGCGATGCCGGCGTTGCCGCGCTGGCCGGCAATCGCGCCGTAACCATGAAGAATCCCGCCAACATTGTCCGGATGATCCGTAGAGGCGGGTTCCCTGCAAGCACGCCGGGCAATCCGTACCCCCACGGCATGCCACCGTTTCAGGAATACGGCGACCGCGATATCGCCGCGGTCGCAACGTACATCCGCCAGAGCTGGGGCAACGACGCACCACCGGTCTCGACGATCGGACTCGCCGAATAATCGGCGGGGCGTTACGTGCCTCGCGCGACGCCCGATCGCTTCAACGGCTGAACGCCTCGTCCGATGCCGTGCAAGCCCGGCCTACGCGATCGTCATGCGTGCACGTCGCCGTAGGCGCGTCTTCGACCGGCGCCACCGCACCGGTCGAATGCGCGCAGCAGGCCCGAAGCGTCGAATTCCTCGCTTGACGCCTGACGCGCGCGTTCGCCTTCGGCGAAAACGCGCCTACGACCGGAGGGAGCCGGTTCATCGAAGCGATCGCGAGCAAGCTCGCTCCTACAGGTGGACTTGAACCATGGTGGCAGAATTCATGTGGGAGCGAGCTTGCTCGCGAATAGCGCTCGCACGGCGATCAAGCCGGCGGAGGGTGTATCCATCATCGCTGCGAGCGGTCACGGCAAGGTAGCCGCGCCCCGGGTCATTCGCCCGTAAACACCCCCAACCGTTTCGACAGCTTCTGGTTCTCGCTGTAGTCGATCGGGATCACCACCAGTGAAGGCCCCTTGTGATCGAGGGCGTTCTGCAGCGCGCCGCGCAGGTCGCGGGCGTTGTTCACGTATTGGCCATGCCAGCCGAACGACTCGGCCAGGTGCAGCCAGTCCGGGTTGCCGAATTCGAGATCGGTGTGGCTGCCGAAGTGGTCTTCCTGCTTCCAGGAGATCAGGCCGTAACCGCCGTCTTCCCAGACCAGCATGGTGATATCGGACTCGAGCCGCTTCGCCGTCTCCATCTCCTGCACGTTCATCATGAAATCGCCATCGCCGGCGATGCCGACGATCCGGCGGCCATTCGCGACGAGCGCCGCGCCGATGGCGCCGGGTAGGGGCATACCCATCGAGCAGAAACCGTTCGGGATCAGGCAGGTGTTCGGCTCGTGGCAATGGTAATGGCGCCCGACCCACATCTTGTGCGCGCCGACCCCGCACAGGACGACATCGTCGGGCCCGAGCACCTCGCGGACATCCCATAAAGCCTTCTGTGGCCGGATGATGCCCTCGGTGTCATCATCGGTGTGCTCCTCCATGTCCGCCTTCATGCGCGCGCGGGCGCGATCCTGGACGCTGAAGTCGTACGCCGGCACGCCGTCGCGCTCGAAGCGGCGGTTGAGCTGCCACAGGGCATGGGCGACATCGCCGACGAGTTCCACGGCGGGGTGGTACTCGCGGTCGATCTCGGCCGGGTCGAAGTCGATGTGGACGATGGTCTCGGTCGCGTCGGGATTCCACAGCTGCGGCGGATACTCGACCAGGTCGTAACCGACCGTGATGACGACGTCGGCATCGCGGACGGCGTCGGCGACGTGGTCCCACTGACCGAGGCCGATGGTGTAGAGCGCGTAATCGGCCTCGTAGTCGACCGCGCCCTTGCCCATGAACGTCGTGGTTACCGGTATCCCGGTCTGTTCCGCGAACTGTCGGAGCTGGTTGGAGGCGCGCTTGCGCACCGCGCCGTTGCCGGCGATGATGATCGGGGCGCGCGCGTTGCGGATCAGTTCGTACGCCTGGTCGCTGACCTTGTCATCGACGCCCGGGCGGCGGAACCGCCGCGGTTCCATCGGCTCGACGTCCGTGTCCAGTTTGGCGATGTTCTCGGCCAGTTCGATATGCACCGCACCGGGTTTCTCGCCCCGTGCCGTGCGTACCGCTTTGCGCACGATCTCGGGGATGCTGCCGGGGGCGTGCACGGACTGCGCCCATTTGGTGACCGGCTCGTACATCTGGACCACGTCCATGACCTGATGGCTCTCCTTGTGCTGGCGCGTGGTGGCGCCCTGGCCGGTCAGGACGATCAGCGGCGCATGGTCCATGTCGGCGTCGGCCACCCCCGTGATCAGGTTGGTGGCGCCGGGGCCGAGCGTGCCGAGGCAAATGGCGGGATTGCCCGTGAGCTTGCCATAGGCCTCGGCCATGAAGGCGGCTCCCTGCTCATGGCGGGTCAACACGAAACGGATCTGCTTCGAGTTTTTCAGCGAGTGGACGAAATCGGCGTTTTCCTCGCCGGTGACACCGAAGATGTATTCGATGCCCTCGCGTTCGAGGCACTGGACGAACAGGTCGGATGCCTTCATGACGCCCCCTTGTCGTGTTGGTCTTCTGCTATCGGAACGCGCCCGCGGTCACCGTGTGGCGTCGGCGTTGCCCGTGCGACAGGTGTGCGCCCCGTGACCCCGATATTGTGGACAGCACCCGGTCCGGGCGCCAGTCGGGCCCGGAAGACGACCCCGCCGGGTGAGTGATCCAGGTCGTGAGCCGCCCCGCGACCGCCTTCAGTCGCCCCATTCGCGGGTAGCCCGTGTGGACGTTATGGAGCGTTCGGGGGCGCCCAAAAACCGCGTCATGGCGCCATTTCCCGACTGCTGGACCACTCCGCGGCGGGTGCGGCGACACCGGCGCCTGGCACGCCGGGCGCCAGTTCCGTGTAAAATGTGTGGCCGAAACAAGCGTAATCCCCGCCCCGAGGAGCGCTGCAACGGGGTCTGTCGACCGGCGCAATGCCGGTGCGCAGGCACCTCGCCAGGCTCGGGTTACCGGGGTCGTAACAAACGGCGCTCGTTCTACTCTCAAGAGAGGAGATCGATCCGATGAACGCAACTCCTGCTGAACAGATCCCCGCCGACTCCATCATCGCCGACCCGACCCAGGCCCCGTGGGGTCGCCGGGAGATGGCGATCGCCGAGACCGAGATGCCGGGGCTTATGGCGCTGCGCGAGCGCTACGCGGCGGAGCAGCCGCTGGCGGGCTGCCGCATCGCG